>ENA-OQDC01000184-OQDC01000184.1-human-gut-metagenome-genome-assembly--contig:-NODE-184-length-50174-cov-5.059584_pt1 | contig 50174 bp, 48 predicted proteins | sample MGYA00242770_ERZ504601 | MGnify/ENA primary metagenome ERZ504601 (study PRJEB26092, sample SAMD00036305) | human gut metagenome | host: Homo sapiens | study: EMG produced TPA metagenomics assembly of...
TGGATATCGGAGCCAAGCAGACCGGCTTTGTCAAGCTGAGCGAGCTGACCGATGATTCCTCCGCCAAGGTCGAAGACCTGGTGAAGGTTGGCGATGAGCTGGACCTCATCGTCGAGAAGGTTATGGATCAGGATGGCGTCATCCAGCTCTCCCGCAAGAAGCTCGCATCTCGCAAGGGCATGGAAGAGATCGCTAAGGCCGCTGAGTCCGGCGAGGTCGTCGAAGGCGATGTCACCGAGTTCAACAAGGGCGGCGTTGTGGTCAACGTCAAGGGTGTCAAGGTGTTCGTTCCTCGTTCTCAGGCTACTATGCGCCGTGATGAGGACTACACCGCTCTGGTTGGCCAGCACGTTCAGCTGGTTGTCACCGAGTGCTCCGGCCGCAAGATCGTCGGCAGCATCAACAAGGTGACCGCTGAGCAGAACAAGGCAAAGCGTGAAGAGTTCTGGGCAAACGTTGAGGTGGGCAAGACCTACACCGGCGTTGTCAAGAGCCTGACTTCTTACGGTGCATTCGTCGATATCGGCGGTGTGGACGGTCTGTGCCACATCAGCGAGCTGAGCTGGAACCGCATCAAGCATCCCTCCGAGGTCGTCTCCGTTGGTGACACCATCGAAGTGTATGTGAAGGACATCGACACCGAGAACCACAAGGTCTCTCTGGGCTACAAGAAGGCCGAGGACAACCCCTGGGAGCAGCTGAAGAACAACTACCCCATCGGCAGCACCTTCCATGCTCCGGTCGTCTCCCTGACCAAGTTCGGTGCATTCGTCCGCATCCTGCCGGGTGTTGATGGTCTGGTCCACATCAGCGAGATCAGCAATGACCGCGTTGAGAAAGTCTCTGACGTACTGAAGGTCGGCGATATGGTCGATGTGAAGCTGCTGGATGTTGACTTCGACAAGAAGCGCATCAGCCTGTCTATGAAGGCCCTGCTGAACGACAACGCTGAGTAATCAGCCTTTCGTTCGGAAGAAAAGCTTCTGACACAATGCGATCAACAGCCCCGTTGCCGGGAAAACGGCGGCGGGGCTGTTTTTGTTAAGGAGAGAACCCTCTCAGTCACCTGCGGTGACAGCTCCCCCGAAGGGGAGAGCTTTTGGCAAAAGAGGGCAGGCTCGCCGCGCCCGCAATAAAACCTCGCCCTTCGGGAGAGGTGGACGCGAGCAGCGCGAGCGGACGGAGAGGGTTTGACGAACTATGATAAATTTTTTCAAGAAACACTGGGAAGTGCTGAGCTATCTGGTTTTCGGCGTGCTGTGCACCCTGCTGAACATTGTGCTGTATGCGCTGTTCAACAAGCTGTTTGGCTATACAGCCGCCAACAGCTGGGGCAATGTGCTGGATAACATCATCTGCATCCTGTTTGCCTACTGCACCAACCGCGCCTTTGTGTTCCGCAGCAAAACGCAGGGCAAGGCCATGGCGAGGGAATTTGGTGCATTCGTCACCTGTCGTCTGGGTACAATGCTGCTGGACACTGCAATTATGCTGGTGCTGGGCAATCTGCTGGCTGCGCAGGGTGCAGCGCTGATGGACGAGCTGATGCAGGGGGTGCTGAGCGTGGTGGCCCACTGGCTTGGCCCGGATACGGCCATCCAGATGGCAGCCTCCTATGCAGGCACACCGGCGGGGGTCACGGATGGCTCTGCCGCTATTGCCGTCATCGGCGGTGCAGACGGCCCCACGGCGATCTTCGTTACCAGCCGCTACAATGCGCAGGCACTGTGGGGCCTTGCCGTGAAGGTCTTTTCCAATGTACTGGTGATCGTGCTGAACTATGTGTTCAGCAAGCTGATCATCTTTAAAAATCGCAAGTGAGATATTTTCTCCGCCGCAGGCGGAGAAAATATCCAATATAATTTAGGAGGTACGGTTTTATGAAGCGTGGTCTGAAAGGTTTTGCATTTCTGGTCTCCGGTCTGGTGCTGGGCATTATTGGTGCAACGGTCTCAGCAACTGCAATTGCCCTGAGTGCTGTCGGCATGGCAAAGGTGCGCCGTGCCAGCAAGTAAAAAGGAGAAACAAACATGACTCGTGAAGAAATTCTCTCCCATGTCGATCACACCCTGCTGAAGCCGGAGGCCACCTGGCCCCAGATCCAGACCCTGTGTGACGAAGCCATTGCAAACCACACCGCATCCATCTGCATCAACACTTGCTACGTCAGGCAGGCGGTGGAGTATATGGCGGGCCGCATCCCGGTATGCTGCGTGGTAGGCTTCCCTCTGGGTGCCATGGATACCGCCAGCAAGGCGTTTGAAGCCAAGACAGCCATTGAGAATGGTGCCGCCGAGGTGGACATGGTCATCAACATCGGTCGCCTGAAGAACAAGGAGTACGATGCCGTGCGCGAGGACATCCGCGCCGTGAAGCAGGCGGTGGGCGACAAGATCCTGAAGGTCATCATCGAGACCTGCCTGCTGACCGACGAGGAAAAGGAAAAGATGTGCGATATCGTCTGCGAGGCAGGCGCGGACTACATCAAGACCAGCACCGGCTTCTCCACCGCAGGCGCAAACTTCCACGATGTGGAGCTGATGGTCAAGGGTGTGCATGGCCGCTGCAAGGTCAAGGCTGCCGGCGGCATTTCTACCGTGGAGGACATGGAGACCTTCCTTGCGCTGGGTGCTGACCGTCTGGGCACCTCCCGCGCTGTCAAAATTCTGAACGGCGAGCAGGCAAAGGGCTATTGATCTTTCTGCGAAAAAATGCAATTATAAATAATATTTCCGCAGAACAGAACCAGAGCGCACGCGAAGGCTGTTCTGGATCGTCTGGTTTTCCCAAGGGCCGCTGCACAAATTGCTGTGCAGCGGCCCTTTTTGATGCCAAGCCTTGCAAGCAGGGCGCGGCAGGGTATATAATACAGATAGATACTGTATAAAACAGGGGCTGTCTGCCTTATGGGATAAGGCGGGCAGGGGAGGAAATGCAATGAATATACCCGAGATCCTTGTGGCCAATGGCACAGGGGCGGTGCTGGTATGCTTTCTGTTTCTGCTGCGGGTGCGCGGCGAGAGTAAAAACAGTGTTGGAAGTGAGTTGTTCTGCCAGATGCTGGTGGTGACTCTGCTGGCACAGGCGACAGAGACGATCAGCTTTCTGCTGGACGGCGTGCCCGGCGCGGCAAGCCGGTTCTGGCTGTACCTCATGAACACCGTCTGCACCGGCGCTGCCGTGAGCGTGGGCTTTGCGTGGTGTTTGTATGTGGACTTCCGGGTCTACCGCAGCACCGGACGCCTGCGCAGAAGGCATCTGTTCCTGGGCGCGCCGCTGCTGGCTGTTCTGGCGCTGCTGGCGGCGAACCTTTTCGGCACAGGATGGATCTTTACCATCTCCGCGGACAACGTTTACCATCGCGGTCCGCTGAACAGTTTGCTTTACCTGCTGCTGTTCGGCTATTATGCCGAGAGCGTGTGGCAGGTGCATAAGGCCAAGCGCGATGGCGTTACGGTGGAGTTTTTCTCGGTGTACTACTTTGTGATCACCTGTGCGGTGGGCACGGTGCTGCAGGGTGCGTTCTACGGTATGGCCTTCGGCTGGCTGTCGGTGGCCATCGCCTTTGTGTTTGTGGACAGTCAGCTCCGCAGTCTGCGCAGCTATATCGACGAGCTGTCCGGTCTGTTTGGCCGCAAGTACATGAACTACTGTCTGGAGCGCATCCACGCCACGCAGGAAAAGGATGTTTACGGCATCATGATGGACGTGAACTGCTTCAAGGAGATCAACGACACCTACGGTCATGGTGCGGGCGACCGCGCCATTCAGGAGATCGGTCACATCCTGTCCGGGGCGCTGGTGGCAAACTCGGTAGCTATCCGCATAAGCGGCGATGAGTTCATGGTGCTGATCCGGCACGGCTCGGAGGAGATCCTGAATAAGGTCTGTGCCGCCATCGAGCAGCGGGTGCAGCGCTATAACGCCGCCGCCCCGGCGGGCAGCTTTCAGCTGTCTTTCTCCACCGGTGTGGCAAAGTATGAGGGCGGCAGCGTGGAGAAATTTCTGGTGGAACTGGACGAGCGGATGTATGCGGAAAAGCGCGCTTTCCACGCCGCCCGGAACGGCCATGCCGTACCGGAGCAGGGGAACGCTCCATCAATTTCAGAATAATGTCTAAAAAGAGTGATACTCTTCTTGACAATCTGACGAAGCAATGATAGAATACTGAACGTACCAACTGAATACCGACTTATCAAGAGCGGCTGAGGGGACAGGCCCTGTGAAGCCCGACAACCTGCGCGTGAGCGCAAGGTGCCAAATCCTGCGGGAAACCGAGAGATAAGAGTGCAACGCTCAGAGCTTTCGGGCTCTGGGCGCTTTTATTTTTCGCGCAAAAAAGCTTGAACGGAATGTTGGAGCAAGAAATACACACCCTGCTGTAAAAACTTTAGGAGGCAAAACAAATGGCAAGACACCTGTTTACTTCTGAGTCCGTCACCGAAGGACATCCCGACAAGATCTGCGACCAGATCTCGGATGCCATTCTGGACGAAATTCTGACCCACGACCCCGATGCCCGTGTGGCCTGCGAGACCTGTGCATCCACCGGCCTTGTGCACATCATGGGCGAGATCACCACCAACTGCTATGTGGATTTCCAGAAGGTCGTCCGCGAGGTGGTGGCAGATATCGGCTACACCCGCGCAAAGTTCGGCTTTGATGCCGACACCTGTGCCGTCATCTCCAACATCGACGGCCAGAGCCCCGACATCGCACTGGGCACCAACGATCAGGTGGGCGGTGCAGGCGATCAGGGCATGATGTTCGGCTATGCCTGCGATGAGACCCCGGAGCTGATGCCTATGCCCATCAGCCTGGCTCACAAGCTGGCAAAGCGCCTGACCGAGGTGCGCAAGAACGGCGAGATGGACTATCTGCGTCCGGATGGCAAGAGCCAGGTCACTGTGGAGTACGATGAGAACAACAAGCCCGTGCGTGTGGATGCTGTGGTCATCTCCAGCCAGCACAGCGACAGCGTCAGCATGGAACAGCTGCGTGCAGACGTGATGGAAAAGGTCATCAAGGCCACCATCCCTGCCGAGCTGCTGGATGAGAACACCAAGTACTACATCAACCCCACCGGCCGCTTTGTTGTGGGCGGCCCGCAGGGTGACAGCGGCCTGACCGGCCGCAAGATCATCGTTGACACCTACGGCGGCTACGCCCGCCACGGCGGCGGCGCATTCTCCGGCAAGGACCCCAGCAAGGTGGACCGCAGCGCAGCCTATGCGACCCGCTGGGTGGCAAAGAACATCGTGGCTGCAGGTCTTGCCAAGCAGTGCGAAGTGCAGGTGGCGTATGCCATCGGCGTGGCAAAGCCTGTGTCCATCATGGTGGACACCTTCGGCACCGGCACCGTCTCGGATGAGAAGATCGAGCAGGCTGTGGAAAAGGTGTTCGACCTGACCCCCGCCGCCATCATCCGCGAACTCGACCTGCGCAAGCCCATCTACCGCAAGCTGGCCGCATACGGCCACATGGGCCGCGAGGATCTGGGCGTGAAGTGGGAGAACACCGACCGCGTGGATGCCCTGAAGGCTGCGGTTGCTGCTCTGTAAGCGGAACACAAAGCACCTATCGCAATCATATAAAATAAGAAGGCATCTGCAACGATCGCTGCTGAGCTTCTGAAGCTCAGCAAATTTGCTGCAGATGCCTTTGTTTTTGCGGCTCTGCCGGGGAGGGCGAACGAGCGAAAACAGCAGAATCTCCGCTGCCGGCACACTGCATTTTTTATCTCCCGGAAGAGCGATCCCGGCAGACTGCTCAGACAAAGAAAAGTCTTACTTTTCCCACGGAAATCAGCCGAAATTTGCGAAATGGCAAAGAATCGGCTGTCTTTTTGTCGAAAACACACATTCTCTTTGAGAAAAAAGTAAAAACAGCTGTGCAAGGCGCAGAAAATTCCTGACATGAAACAAATTGATATGGCAGAATCGACGAAATGTGATAAAATAAAACTAGATATGCGCTCTTGTGTGCATGATACGGATCGTAAACAGCAATAAGGAGTTATGACTATGTCTATTGAAATTTCCCCGAAGTCGTTCTTTGAGCAGCCCAGCGTGGCAGATATGCGGCTGATCTCCTGCCCCGGTGCAGAGGAACTGACCGGCCTGATCGACAAGCATCTGGTCCGCTGGGCCAAGGCTGCCGGAATTGACAAAGAGACCTTCATTATTCCTTGCGACTGCCCCCGCTTCCAGAGTGGCGATGCCAAGGGTCTGGTGAAGGAGTCGGTGCGCGGCGACGATATCTTCATCGTGGTCGATCCCGGCAACTACAGCGTGACTTACAAGCTGTTCAACTACGAGAACCACATGTCTCCGGACGATCACTTCGCCAACCTGAAGCGCTTGATCCAGGCAGTGGCCGGCAAGGCACACCGTGTGTCCGTTATCATGCCCAGCCTGTACGGCGGCCGTCAGCATCGCCGTGTGGTGCGCGAAAGTCTGGACTGCGCTGTGGCCCTGCAGGAGCTGCAGACCATGGGCGTGCGCAACATCATCACCTTTGATGCTCATGACCCCCGCGTGCAGAACGCTGTGCCGCTGATGAGCTTTGATAACGCAATGCCCACCTATCAGGTGCTGAAGAGCCTGCTGAAGAAGGACCCGGACCTCTCCTTTGATAAGAGCAAGTTTACCGTGGTCAGCCCGGACGAGGGCGCCATGAACCGCAACATGTACTTCTCCAGCGTGCTGGGCTGCAATCTGGGCATGTTCTACAAGCGCCGCGATTACACCCGCGTGGTGAATGGCCGCAACCCCATCGTGGCCCACGAGTATCTGGGCGAGAGCGTGGAAGGCAAGACCGTCTTTATCGCAGACGACATCATTGCTTCCGGCGAGAGCATGCTGGAGGTCGCCAGCAACCTGAAGGAGCGCGGCGCTGCCAACATCATCGCCAACGCCACCTTCCCCCTGTTCACCAGCGGTCTGGAGAAGTTCGACAAGGCTGTGGCCGAGGGCAAGCTGACCTATGTTGTGGGCACCAACCTGACCTACCGGATGCCTGAGCTGCTCACCCGCGACTGGTATGTGGATGTGGATGTTTCCAAGTACGCCGCCTACTTTGTGGTGGCTCTGAACCACGATATGTCCGTTTCCAGCATCATCGATCCGCTGAAGAAGATCGAGAATCTGCTGGCAAGCCGCAAGTAAGTTTAATACGAAAAAGGCTCTGCATCCTTGCGATGCAGAGCCTTTTTCGTATCACAAATCAAATAAAACGATCATAATTCGTCTCCATGGCTGCGCAGATACCGAACCAGCATGGGCAGCTCGTAGAGCAGCATGACGACCCAGCCCACCGCATAGCTGTAAGGCAGAGCTTCGATCTCCATTTTCCACACCAGCACGAACACCGCAGCTGCCGCCACACGGAACACCATGTTGAAGGTGCTGGACACCAGCGTGACCTTCAGATCGCCAATGCCGCGGAAGAAGCCCTGAATGCCATTGGTGGCTGCGGGCATCAGGTAGAACAGGGAAACCGTGCGCAGGAAGCGCACGCCCAGATGGACGACCTCCGGGTCGGTGACGAACAGCTTCATGATAAAGGGCGCACCGGAAAAGCATACAATGGCGATCAGCACGCCGTAAGCGGCCTCGATGCGCATACCGCAGTGGAAGCCCTGTTTCACACGGTCGTGCTTGCCGGCACCCCGGTTCTGCGCCATGAGGGTGGTCATGGCGTGGCCGATGTTCTGCTGCGGGGTATAGGCAAAGTCGTCAATGCGGGAAGCAGCGGTAAAGGCAGCCATAGCGTTGACACCCATGGTGTTCACGATGGCCTGCACCGCGATCTTGCCAAGCTGCACGGTGGCTTGCTGCATGGCGCTGGCCCAGCCGTAGCTGACCGTTTTGCGCAGCAGCTTGACATCAAACACCAGCCAGCGCCTGCCAAGCTGCAGGATGGGCACCTTCCAGCGGATGTACAGTACGCACAGCACGCAGCACAGTGCTTCGCTGACCACGGTGGAAAGGGCGCAGCCGTTGCTGCCCCAGTTCAGCACCTGCACAAAGAACAGGTCGCCGCCGATGTTCAGCACAGAGCTGATCATCAGGAAATACAGGGCACTCTTGCTGTCGCCCAGTGCACGCATGGTGGCGGCAAGGAAGTTATAGAAGAAGGTGAAGATCAGGCCTGCAAACACGATGCGCAGGTAGCTGACCGCAATGGGCAGGATATCGGCGGGCACCTGCATCAGCTGCAGCAGGGGCGTGGCCAGAATGACGCACAGGGCCGAGAATGCCAGCGAGAACACGGTGCCTGCAATGGCGGTGGTGGACACCTGACGCTCCATCAGCTGGGTATTACCGGCACCGAATGCGGTACTGACCAGAATGCCGGCACCCAGACACATGCCGTTGATAAACAGGATGGCCAGAGTCATGAGCGGGTTGGAGGTGCCGACGGCGGCAAGAGCTTCCTCGCCCACAAACTTGCCCACGATGATGCTGTCGGCGGCGTTGTAGGTGAGCTGGAACAGGTTGCCAAGTACCAGCGGAATGGTAAAACGGATCAGGAGCGGAGTAATGGCTCCCTTTGTCATGTCGTTTGTCATGGGAACTCTATGATTTCTCCTTATAACGTATTTACGATCTGCCGTCCGGGCAGGATGGCAAGGGCAGAGCGGCTGGCACCTACATGGATGAGCTGTGCGGCCGCCTGCAAAACGGCACCGGATGCCACCGAAGCCGGGATGGCATCGGTGCGCAGCACCTTTTGCGCGGCCCGCTGCGCATCGGTGGTGTTCACCGCCACCACGTTGTCCACCACATAGGCGTTGAAGTTTTCCGGCACAAAGCCGTAGCCCAGATCGCTGATGCCGTGGGGGCCGGTCAGGCCGCCGCCCAGCGCCTGCGATTCGTAAGGCTCCACGGCGGCGATGCGCACATCGTTCGTCCATGCCTTGATGGTCTCGCCCACGCCGGTCACGGTGCCGCCGCTGCCCACGCCGATCACGATAGCGTCCACGGCGCTTTTGCCCTCCCGCGCGATGCTTTGCACAATGGCAGGGCCGGTAACGCGGCGGTGGTACTCCGGGTTATCATCGTTGGCAAGCCAGTCCATGTAGTACCAGCCGTTGGCGGCGGCGGTCTGTGCCGCCAGACGGCGGGCACCGTTCACACCGCTGCGGGCCGGGCTGTGGCGGATCTGCGCACCCAGCCGCAGCAGGGTCTCCTGCCGCAGGGCGGGGGCATCCTCCGGCATCACCAGAACCACCGGGTGACCGGCGGTCAGGCCCGCCAGCGTGAGCGCAGCGGCAAACGGGCCGGAGGCCGCTTCAATGATGGGCTGACCGGAGATCAGCTTCTTTTTTTCAATGGCAAGGGCCAGCATCCCTTCGGCAAGGCCGTCCCGGGCCGTGCCGGTGGGGCCTGCAAAGTCCAGATAGGCATACAGCCGTCCCTTCAGCCCGCAGGCGGCAGCATAGCCGCGCAGCTCCACGATGGGGCAGGCGCTGAGCGTCTGGTAAAAATTGGGGTAGATCGGCACGAAGACCCTCCTTTCATGGGATACAACAATATTATCCTAACGCAAAAGGACTGCGCGCGTCAAGATGCGTTTTAGCAAAAACGGCGAATTTTTGGCGGATTTTCTGGAAAAATCTCCGAAAGGCTCTTGACAGGATGCGGTGCATCTGCTATACTTCATCCGTAAAGCAAATGAACTTTACATCACTTCTCGAAAGCACAGGCACAAAACCGGGGGATCAGAGGATGGCAAAAGATCTGGAAATGGGCTATCTGCTGGACTTTTACGGTGAGGTGCTCACCGAGAAACAGCGCGAAATGCTGCGCCAGTATTACAACGATGACCTTTCGCTGAGCGAGATCGGCGAGAACTTCGGCATCACCCGTCAGGGTGCGCGGGATGCCATCAAGCATGGCGAGAACGCGCTGAAGGAGCTGGAGAAAAAGGTCGGCTTTGCGGCGCGTTACCGCCGCGTGCAGCAGAAGCTGGAAGAGCTGGAGCAAATGGTGATCGATGCACGGTTCGAGTGCACCGGCCCGCAGGGCCTGACCACCACCGAGTACGAACACCAGCTGACCAAAATGTTAAAGCTCATCCGCTCCATCGACGAAGCAAACGAGAGCTGAAACCTGTGAAAGGAGCACCGTACAATGGCATTTGAATCCCTTACCGACCGCCTTGCCGGTGTGTTCAAAAAGCTGCGCGGTCACGGCAAGCTGACCGAGGCAGATATCAAGGCCGCGATGCGTGAGGTGCGCATGGCTCTGCTGGAAGCCGATGTCAACTACAAGGTTGCCAAGGACTTCTGTGCAAAGGTGTCCGAGCGCGCCATGGGTCAGGAGGTCATGGAGAGCCTGACCCCGGCACAGCAGGTGGTCAAGATCGTCAACGAAGAGCTGGTTGCCCTGATGGGCGGCAGCGAAGCGGCCCGCCTGAACATCAAGAACAAGGGCCAGACGATCATCATGCTCTGCGGCCTGCAGGGCAACGGTAAAACCACCCACGCCGCAAAGCTGGCAAAGTACTTTATCAAACAGGGCCGCCGCCCCATGCTGGTGGCCTGCGATATTTACCGCCCTGCGGCCATCGATCAGCTGCAGGTGGTGGGCAAACAGGCGGGCGCACCGGTGTTCACGCTGCCGGGCGCAAAGCCGCCGGAAATTGCAAAGAAGGCGCTGGCACACGCCAAGGATTACGGCAATGACATCGTGATCCTGGATACCGCCGGTCGTCTGCAGATCGACGATGTGCTCATGCAGGAGCTGGTGGACATCAAGGAAGCCGTTCCTGTGGACGAGACCCTGCTGGTGGTGGATGCCATGGCCGGTCAGGATGCCGTGAACGTTGCCAAGACCTTCAATGAGAAGGTGAGCATCGACGGCATCATCCTCACCAAGACCGACGGCGATACCCGCGGCGGTGCGGCACTTTCAGTGCTGGCCGTTACCGGCAAGCCCATCAAGTTCCAGGGCACCGGCGAAAAGCTGGACGATCTGGATGTGTTCCACCCGGACCGCATGGCAAGCCGCATCCTTGGCATGGGCGATGTGCTGAGCCTGATCGAGCGCGCACAGGAGACAGCAGACGAAAAGGCTGCCGAAGAGACCGCCAAGCGGATGATGGAGAACAAGTTCGACATGAACGACATGCTGGACCAGTTCGCACAGATCCGCAAGATGGGCGGTGCAGGCGCGATGCTGAGCATGCTGCCTGGCGGCAGCGGCATCGATCCCAGTCAGGTCGATGAAAAGGCGTTCGACCGCATCGAGGCCATGATCTATTCCATGACCAAGGAAGAACGCGAGAAGCCCTCCATCATCAACCCCAAGCGCAAGCGCCGCATCGCGGCCGGCAGCGGTACCACCGTGGCCGACGTGAACAAGCTGCTCAAGCAGTTTGAAATGATGCAGAAGATGATGAAGCAGTTCAAGAAAAGCCCCAAGGGCTTTGCCCGCCGTCTGGGCGGCATGATGGGCAACCCCAATGCCTTCCGCGGACTGAAATAATTTTTGTGATACAACCCCCTTGCGGGTTTGTACAATATAATCAACATGCGCCCGCAAGGGCCGCACAAAACAAATTTTTGGAGGATATTTACCATGGCAGTTAAGATTCGTCTGCGCCGCGTTGGCGCCAAGAAGGCTCCCTTCTATCGTGTTGTTGTTGCTGACAGCCGCTTCCCCCGTGACGGCCGTTTCATCGAAGAGATCGGCACCTACGATCCCAACAAGGAGCCTTCCGAGATCAAGATCGACGCTGAGAAGGCAAAGCAGTGGATCGCCAACGGCGCACAGCCCACTGATACCGTTCGCGTCCTGCTGAAGAAGTCCAACGTTCTGTAAGTAGGGAGGGCTGACTCATGCAGGAGCTGTTGCTGGCAGTTGCCCGCGGTCTCGTGGAGGATAAGGAAGCCGTTAAGGTCACGGTGGACGAGCCTCGCGAGGACGGCACCATCGTCTACCACCTGAGCGTGGCAGAGGGAGATATGGGCCGTGTCATCGGCAAGCAGGGCCGGATCGCAAAAGCCATTCGTGTGGTGATGCGCGCGGCTGCTGTGCGGGTCGATGAAAAGGTCCTTGTTGAGATCGACTGAGCACCCTACAGGCCCTTTGCCCTTGCGGCAAGGGGCCTTTTTGATTATAGGAGCAAGATTATGCAGCAATATCTGGAAGCGGGCAAGGTCGTGACCACCCACGGCGTGCGCGGCGAAATGAAGCTGGAGCTTTGGTGCGACGGCGTCAACTTTCTGAAAAAGGTGGGCAGGCTGTACCCCTCGGCACAGGGCGGCAGGGCCTATAAGATCGTGTCCATCCGCGCACAGGGCCAGATGGCTCTGCTGCAGCTGGAAGGCGTGGACGATATGGATGCTGCCCGTGCGCTGCGGGGGCAGGTGTTCTACTTTGACCGCAATGATGCCACCCTGCCCGCAGGCCGCTGGTATGTGGCCGACCTGATCGGGTGCGAAGTGCGGGATGCCGACAACGGCAGGGTGTACGGCGTTGTGACCAGCGTGGATCACCCCGGTGCACAGGATATCTACACCGTCAAAGCACCGAACGGCAAGGAATACATGTTCCCGGGCGTGGATGCTTTTCTGAAAGAGCGCAACCCGCCGGAGGGCTATCTCCTCGTCACCCCCATTCCGGGCCTGCTGGACGATGACTTTGACAGCGAACGGGAGGAAGAGTGAGCCATGGGAATGCGTGTGGACATCGTGACCCTGTTCCCGGAAATGTGCCAGCAGGTGCTGGATGCCAGCATCATCGGGCGTGCGGCAAAGAAGGGCTTTATTGAGACCCACTGCCACCAGATCCGGGACTACACCCTGAACAAACAGAAGCAGACCGACGATTACCCCTACGGCGGCGGCTGCGGCATGGTGCTGTATGCTCAGCCCATCGCAGACTGCCTGCGTGCTGTGCAGCAGGAAGTGGCTTCACAGGGCCGTCCGGCCCCGCATATCGTGTTCCTGACGGCAGGCGGCCAACGCTACACCGAGGAGCACGCAAAGCGGCTGGCCCAGTACGATAACCTGACACTGGTATGCGGCCACTATGAGGGCATCGACGAGCGTGTGATCGATGCTTTTGCGGATGAAGAGATCTCCATCGGTGACTACATCCTCACCGGCGGCGAGCTGGCCAGCCTTGTGGTGGCGGACAGTGTGCTGCGCCTGAAGCCCGGCGTGCTGGCTGAGCAGAAGGGCTACGAGGAAGAAAGCTACTGGGACGGCCTGCTGGAGTATCCCCAATACACCCGTCCCGAGGTGTGGGAAGGCCGCGCCGTGCCGCAGGTGCTGCTGGGCGGCGACCACCAGAAGATCGATGCATGGCGCGGGGAACAGAGCCGGGAGCGCACCCGCCTGCGCCGCCCGGAGCTGTACGAGAAGTGGTGTGAGACCCACCCTGTGACCGAGCTGCCCAAGTGGAAGCGCGGCGAGAACATGCGCCTTGTCAAGACCGACGAGCAGTTTGCTGCTGCTGCCCGCATCTTTGTGGAGGGACGGCGTGCGACCTGTGCCGAGAACTGGACCCCGGAATACTGTGCCAGCCTCAACGAGGAAGAATATCTTTGCAGCTGCGGCAGGAAAAGGCCGCAGGCTGGTGTGCTACCTGCACACCACCAAGGATGTGCCGGACGGCATCGTGAGCATCAACCACAAGGTGGGGCACATCGAACATCTGTTCGTCACTGAAAAAGCCCGCGGCAGGGGCATTGGCATGAAGATGCTGGACTTTGCCCGCAGAAAGCTCAGCGAGCACGAGCACCCGGTGCTGAGCGTGCTGAACACCAACACCCGCGCCATAGCGCTTTACACCCGCATGGGCTGGAAGCTGACCAGCGGCACTGAGCTGGAGTTCACGCCGGAGCAATATCCGGCTGTGGTGAAAAAGTGTGCTCTGGTCTGGATGCGGTACGAGGGCAGCGCACAGAAGTAACTCCGGGCGGCAGCTGCAGGTGCATCGGACAGCGAAAAAGGCACGAAAATGGATGCTCGGGCCAGAGGGTATGGTGCTGGAAACGCACAAAAACGGCCGAGATATTGCCCGACGGTCGAAAAAATGTTGAAAACTTTTGTATCTACCCTCTAACCTTCGGGGAATAATTTTATTATCTTTGTATAAATAATGAAAAATGGGCCGCTTTTCATTGGAGAAACCGCCAAAAATGCGCCGGGGGGCTGTACAACCGTTTCGACTTGCGCTAAAATAATCGTAACGCAACAGGCACAGGATACAGATTCTATACCCAAAACGATATTAGATAGGAGCGCTTTACTATGTACGTGAAAGAAGTTACCGTTGAAAATCAGGTTGGTCTGCACGCTCGTCCGGCTACCTTCTTCATCCAGAAGGCTAACGAGTTCAAGTCTTCCATCTGGGTCGAGAAGGAAGAACGCCGCGTGAACGCAAAGAGCCTGCTGGGCGTTCTGTCTCTGGGCATCGTGGGCGGTACCACCATCCGCATCATCGCTGACGGCGCTGATGAGCAGGCTGCTGTTGACGGCCTGATTAAGCTGGTGGAGTCCGGTTTTGCTGAGTAATTTGTGTCTATAAATGGAGCGGCGGGGGAACCTGCCGCTTTTTGTTTTTCAAGGAGAATCCATGACCAAAGCTGAACTGTATCAGAAAGCCTGTATGCTGCCGCTGCTGCCCGGCGTGTATATCATCCGGGATAAGACGGACACCATCATTTATATCGGCAAGGCAAAGCGGCTGCGCATCCGGGTGAGCCAGTATTTCCGCGAGGGCGTGCCCCACGACAACAAGGTCAGCCAGATGATCGCCCATGCCTATGCCTTTGACGTGATCGTCTGCCAGAGCGAGTTTGAGGCGCTGGTGCTGGAAGCCAGCCAGATCAAGGCCCACACGCCGAAGTATAACATCCTGCTCAAGGATGATAAAGGCTACAGCTATATCAAGGTGACAAAGGAGCCATGGCCCCGGCTCTCCTTCGTGCTGCAAAAGGAGGAGGACGATGCTGAGTATATCGGCCCCTATACCTCCAGCTTTGCGGCCCGGCAGATGGCGGAAACGGCCATGGATGCCTTTCTGCTGCCAAGGTGCAATAAGCGCTTCCCGCAGGAGATCGGCAAAGGACGGCCCTGCCTGAACGCCCACATCGGCAAGTGTATGGCGGTGTGCAGCGGCAGGATCAGCTGCGAAAACTACAATCAGGCCGTCAAGAGCGCCGTGCACCTGATCCGCTACGGCAAAAAGGACATCCTGAAGATCCTCAACGAGCGGATGCAGGAGGCCTCGGACCGGCTGGAATTTGAGACGGCGGCGCTGCTGCGGGACCAGATCGCAGCCATCACCAAGGTGAGCGCCGGGCAGAAGGTCATTGTGGACCCGGATGTGGAGATGGATGTGGTGGCGCTGGCAGGCACGCCGGACAGCGTGTGTGCGGCGGTGCTGCGCTTCCGGGACGGACGGCTGACCGATAAGCGGGAGTTTTTGTTCCACGATACCTCGGACATTGCCGCCGTGCGGGAGGAATTTCTGCCCCGATATTATCTGGATGACGAACAGATCCCCAAGATTATTGCGGTGGACGAGCTGCCGCCGGACAGCGACGCTTTGCAGCAGGCGCTGAACGAAAAGCGCGGCAGTGAGGTGCAGCTGTATGTGCCCCAGCGCGGCGATAAGGCCCATCTGGTGGAGATGGCCCACACCAACGCGGTAGAGCGTCTTGCCCGGGAGAGCGGCCGCTATGCCCGGGAGGAAAAGCTGCTGGACGAGCTGGCGCAGGTGCTGGGCCTTGCAAAGCCGCCCCGGGCCATTGAGAGCTACGATATCTCCAACTGGGGCGATGGCTCCAGCGTGTGCGGCATGGTCACCTTCAGGGATGGCAAGCCCTATAAGGCGGGTTACCGCAAGTTCAAGATGAAGACCGTTGCGGGCACTGACGACTATGCATCACTGGCAGAGACTGTCTCCCGGCGGGCGGCAGAGTACGAAAAGTACGCAGAGCTTGCAAAAAAGGGAGAGCCCTGCAGCAACTGGTTCGGGCAGAAGCCGGATCTGCTTTTTTGATGGACGGTGGCAGGGGGCAGGTGAGCGCGGCAAAAGAAGCACTGGCCGGGACTGCCCTTGCGGATGTGCCGCTCTACGGCATGGTGAAGGATGACCACCACCGCACCCGCGCCATTGTGGACAGCGACGGCCGGGAAATTGCCATCAATATGAACCGGGGCACCTTTACCTTTATCACGGCCATTCAGGACGAGACCCATCGCTTTGCCAATGCCTACCGCAAGCAGCAGATGAAGCAGAAGAGTTATTCCTCCACCCTGACCGAGATCCCCGGCATCGGCCCCAAAACGGCCAAGGCGCTGATGGCCCAGTTCAAAAGCGTGGGCGCGGTGAAGGAAGCCACGCCTGACCAGTTGGAAAACACCCCCGGCGTGGGGAAACAGACGGCACAGATCATCTACGCATATTTTCACGAATAAAACCCTCTCAGTCATCGCTGCGCGATGCCAGCTCTCCCGAAAGGGAGAGCTTTTTGCATTCAGATGCAATGAATGTGCAGAGCTGAAGAAAACGCGATTGATGCATTTGCCGGTTATAGCCCTTCCCGTGAAAAGGCAAACCCCGGCAGACTGCAGTCTGCCGGGGTTTGCAATATTAAAATAAATTTTCCGCTGAAAATGCCCAGAGCAAAGCGGAGGGCATTCAAATGATTCAGTTCTCCGCAGAAATATCCTGACCGAAATACTTCTCGCTCAGCTCTTTCAGAGTGCCATCGGCGCGCAGCTCATCAATGGCGGTGTTGATGGCTTCCAGCAGGGTGGCGCTGGCATCACCCTTGCGCAGGGGGATGGCAACGTGGGAGGCATCCTCAGTCTGGGCCACGATCTTAAAGTCGGCATCCGGATGGACGTTCAGGTAATCGTAGAAGGAGACATCGGCGTTCAGGGTGGCGTCGATGCGGCCGGCGGTGAGCAGCTGGATGGTCTCTTCCAGCGTGTCGATGCCCTGTACGGTGGCACCATAGCTCTCGGCCAGTTCCATGTAGGTGGAAGCAAGGCTGTTGGCGGTGGTCTTGCCCTTCAGGTCCTCAAAGCTGGTGATCTCGTCGTTATCCTTGCGGACGGCAAGGGCAGTGTGGATGTAGCCGTAGGGCTCGGTGAAATCATAGGTCTTGGCGCGCTCGTCGGTCACTTCCACGCCGTTGCACACGATGTCGTAGCGGCCTGCGTCCAGACCGGCAAACAGGCTGTCCCAGTCGCTTTCGACGTACTCCGGCTCCACGCCCAGCTTTTCGGCAATGGCGCGGGACACCTCCACGTCGTAGCCCACCAGAGTATCGGATTCGTCGTGGTAGCTCCAGGGCTGCCATGCGCCTTCCAGGGCAACGATCAGCTTGCCGCTGGACTGGATGTTGGACAGCTGGTCGCCGGCAGCAGGAGCCACAGAGGCGGCCGTGCCGGAAGCAGCGGTGCTGCCGGAAGAATTGGAGCAGCCGGACAGAGTCAGCACGCCGGCAGCGGCCATAACGCTCATAAGAGAAATAAAGGTTCTGCGTTTCATAGATTGTATATCCTTTCGATAATAGTGGATGCAGGGCAGCGGGCAGCTTTCTCTTCGGACACGAATCGGGCCATTCCATCGCCCGCCCTATTGCCTTCGGCAACAGGGTCCCACCCCAGCGGACGGTCCTCAGAGAAACTTCCCGCCGTCCTGCTGGGACAGATGCAGCTGTCCATTACGACCCTTTTGGTGAAAATGTGTTTGGAGCGGCCCGCAGGCCGCGACAAACACGAAATAAAAACAAATCCCGCTGATTATGGCCAGAGCGAAGCGGAGGCCATTCTAAATGGTAACCTCACTCGGTGTGAGCGATCTTCCGCAAAAATTCGCGGGTGCGCTCCTCTTTGGGTTGGCGAAAAACTCATGCGAGGGAGCCTGCTCCACTACCACGCCGTTCTCCATGAAACGGTCTTGGAGGAACATTGCGGGCAAAGCCCATCTCGTGGGTGACCACCAGCATGGTCATGCCCTCTTCAGCCAGCTGCCGCATCACGGCCAGCACTTCGCCAGTCAGCTCCGGGTCAAGGGCCGAAGTCGGCTCGTCAAAATAGATGATCTCCGGGTCGGAGGCCAGTGCCCGGGCAATGGCCACGCGCTGCTGCTGGCCGCCGGAAAGCTGGCGCGGATAGTAGTCGGCTCGGTCGGCAAGGCCCACCTTTTCCAGCATCTTCATGCCAACGGCATCCGCCTGCTCTTTGGGCATTTTGCGGGCAATGATGAGGCCCTCGGTCACGTTCTGCAGGGCAGTCTTGTTGCGGAACAGATTGTAGCTCTGGAACACAAAGGCCGTCTTTTTGCGCAGCCGGGCAATGTCGGCACGGCTGGCCTGGGCAAGGTCGAACGTCTCACCGTCAAAGGTGAGCTGGCCTGCGTCGGCAGTCTCCAGAAAGTTCAGACAGCGCAGCAGGGTGGTCTTGCCGGAGCCGGAGGGGCCGAGGATGGCCACCACATCGCCCTTTTCCACGGTCAGGTCCACGCCGCGCAGCACCTGCAGCTCGCTGGTCACTTTGCGTGCACCGGGCCGGTGGAAGATGCCTGCCTGCAGGCGGGGCTTTGTGTAGGTGAAAAAGGACTTGTGGACGTTTTTGATCTCTAACATGGACATGGTTGCCACACTCCTTTCTTACTGGAAGCCGTGGGCGTTGAGCCGACGCTCCAGCAGTGCCTGCAGCTTGGTAATGACCGTGCAGAACAGCAGATACACCACGGCCACCTCACAGTAGATGGGCAGGAAGATGTAGGTGCGGGCGGCCACGCGCTGACCGGCCATGAACAGCTCGGCTACTGTGATATTGGATGCCAGCGAGGTGTCCTTGATCATGCCGATGAGCGAGTTGGAGAGGGCGGGCACTGCGGTGCGCAGGGCCTGCGGCAGCACGATGCGGCGCATGATCTGCCACCAGCTCATGCCCACGCAGTAACCGGCTTCCAGCTGGCCCTGCGGCACGCTTTCCAGTGCGCCGCGCATGGTCTCGGCACAGTAGGCACCCTCGTTGAAGGCAAAGGCGATGACCGCAGCAGGGAAAGCGTCCAGCATGATGCCCACGCTGGGCAGACCATAAAAGATGATGAACAGCTGCACCAGCAGCGGTGTGCCGCGGATGACCCAGATGTAGAACCGCGCGATCTGCCGCAGCACCGGCACATTGGCGTACTGCACCAGCGCAACGGCCACGGCAATGATCATGGCAAAAAAGAAGGAGACCAGCGTGAGCGGGATGGTCATGGTAAGGCCTGCCGTAAGGATACGGGGCAGGGCCTCCGCCAGCACGCTGACCGTACGGTTGGAAAAAAATGCTTCAAACATGAAAAATGTTCCCTCAGAACGGTATTCAAATACTTTGTAAATCGTAAGAATAAAGGTATTATAAGGCTTGGAGTGCGCTTGAAGTCAAGGGCTTTTTCTAAAATTCCTACAAAACCTACCAGAATACTATAGCATGAATCCGGATGGAGTGCAAACGGTTTGCTCAAAACGCGTGATGTGTACAAAAACGGACGACCCATCTGGAAAACTTTGTGCAATGCGGCAAGCGGTTGACGGCGCACCGGCTTTCGTGTACAATGAATATAACAACGCGCACCGGGCTTGGCCCGGCACAGGCGCAAATTCACCGCAGAGGGTGCAGTGCCCTTTGCGCGGTGCAGACACGGAGGACACGAACGTGACGAAGAAAAAAATTGGCGTTCTGGGTGCAGGTACCTGGGGCATGGCTCTGGCACGGATGCTGTGTGTCAGCGGCAATGATGTGCAGGTGTGGTCGGCGCTTCCGGCTGAGGTGGAGAACCTTTCCGCTACGCGGGTGCACCCCAATCTGCCGGGCATGAAGATCCCGGAAGAGCTGCAGTTTACCAAGAGCATTGAGGAAGTGTGCACCGGCAAGGATGTGCTGCTGTTTGCAGTGCCGTCGGTATTTGTGCGCTCCACCACGGCAAAGGCCCGGCCTTACATCCCGGACGGCCAGATCCTTGTGGACGTTGCAAAGGGCATGGAGCCGGAAACCTTATATACCATGACCGAGGTCATCGCCGATGAGCTGAACCGTGAGGGCGGCCCCAAGGGGGTAAAGCTGGTGGCCCTTTCCGGCCCGACCCATGCGGAAGAGGTGGCGCTGGACATGCCCACCACCATCGTTTCGGCCTGCCCGGATGAAGCCGCTGCCGAGTATGTGCAGGATGTGTTCAGCAACACCTGTATGCGTGTGTACACCAACGCCGACATCAAGGGCGTGGAGCTGAGCGGCGCGCTGAAGAATGTGATTGCGCTGGGTGTTGGCATCTCCACCGGCCTTGGCTACGGCGATAACGCCCGCGCAGCCCTCATCACCCGCGGCATTGCCGAGATCGCCCGGCTGGGCGTGGCCATGGGCTGCAACATCCACACCTTTGCGGGTCTGGCCGGTATCGGCGACCTGATCGTGACGGCGACCAGTATGCACAGCCGCAACAATCGTGCGGGCATTCTGATCGGCAAGGGCAAAAGCCCGGAGCAGGCCGTGAAGGAGGTCGGCATGGTGGTGGAGGGCATCAATGCACTGCCTGCCACTATGGAGCTGGCAGCAAAGTACAATGTGGAAATGCCCATTGTGCAGACGGTGAACGCCATCGTGAAGGAGGGCATGAGTGCCAGCGACGCGCTGCGCACCCTGATGGACCGCAACCGGAAGAACGAGATGCCGCAGGGCTACGAAAAAGTCTGAATTTTAAGGGAGAAGGCACAGCTGTCTGCAGATGGCTGTGCCTTTTTTGCTGCGCGGCCTGCCCACTGGCCGAAAACACAAAATAATTCAAATTTTTTACCAAAATCAGACGTAAAAGGGTAGAAGGTCGGGAAACTTTCTGCTATACTGAAACAGAACGCAAAAACCGGGGGACGTTTTGTGCACCCTGTCGGAGAGAAAGAGAGGAATCTGCCATGCCGTCAACTTATGCGCACCGCCGCTTTGGCACCAATGTGCTGGAACATCTGCCGGATGAACTGCGTGCTCAGCTGGAACAGAACCGTGAGCTTTATGATATCGGCCTGCACGGGCCGGACCTGCTGTTTTATTACCATGCTGCCAAGTCCAACCCGGTGGGTGCATTGGGCAACGCCATGCACGAGGAGCCGGGGCGGGTCTTTTTTGACCGGGCGCGCAGGGTGGTGCACTGCGAGGCAGACCGGGATGCCGCGCTGGCCTATGCACTGGGTTTTGTCTGCCACTTTGCGCTGGACAGCACCTGCCACCCGTATGTGGAGCAGTTCACCCGGGAAAGCGGCGTGACCCACTGCGAGATCGAGACCGAGTTTGACAACATGCTGCTGCGCCGGGACGGATACGACCCGCTGAAGTTTTTCACAGCCAGCCATATCCACCCGTCGGAACAGAATGCAAAGGCAATCGCGCCCTTTTACGAGGGCATCTCGGAGCAGGTGGCGCTGGACTCGCTCAAGGGCATGATCTCAGTGCACAGGCTGCTGCAGGCGTCCAATCCTGTCAAGCGCTGGGTGGTGCTGACAGGCATGAAGGTGGTGGGCAAATACGACATGCTGCACGGCCTTGTGGCAGATCCGCAGCCGAACCCGAAGTGCGTGGAGAGCGGCAAGCGGCTGGAAGAACTGTATGCGCAGGCGCTTCCGCTGGCAGAAACGCTGATCCTGGAATTTGTGGCAAAGTTGGACACGGACCAGCCCCTGAGCAAGGCCTTTGACCACACCTTCGGGGAGTTTTGAGCGGGCACAAAAAATGAGGGTGCACCGCCCGGCGGTGTAGGGAGAGAGTAAAATGCAAAGCGAAAAATTCAAGGTGACCCCGCTGGAGCGGTCATGGATCCTGTACGATGTGGGCAACTCGGCCTTTGTGCTGATGATCGCCACACTGGTGCCCATTTTCTTTAATGCGCTGGCCGAGGCCGGGGGATTGAGTCCGGTGAACTATCTGGCCTACTGGGGCTATGCAAGCTCGGTGGTCACGGTGATCACGGCAGTGCTGGGGCCGATTTTGGGCACGCTGGCCGATACCAGAGGCTTTAAAAAGCCCATCTTCATGCTCTGCCTGTTCGTGGGCGTGGCAGGCTGCTGTGCTATGGGCCTTGCTACTACATGGATGCCGTTCCTGATCATCTTCATCCTTGCAAAGATCGGCTTTTCGGGCAGTCTGGTGTTCTACGATTCCATGCTGGGCGATGTGACCACCCCGGAACGCATGGATGTTGTGTCTTCGCAGGGCTATGCATGGGGCTACATTGGCAGCTGCGTGCCCTTTGTGGTGTGTCTGGCGCTGGTGCTGGGCAGCGGGGCCATCGGCCTGAGCCAGATGACCGCCCTTTCCGTGGCGCTGCTCATCACCGCTGTGTGGTGGCTGGGCACCACCCTGCCGCTGCTGCGGAGCTATAAGCAGATCAACTATGTGGAGGTAGAGCAGCACGCCATCCGGCAGAGCTTTGTGCGCATCGGCCACACCCTCAAGCATCTGCGCGAGGATAAGCAGGTGTTCTGGTTCCTGCTGGCCTTCTTCTGCTACATCGACGGCGTGTATACCATCATCGATATGGCCACCGCCTACGGCACGGCACTGGGGCTGGAGACCACCGGCCTTTTGCTGGCCCTGCTGGTAACACAGATCGTAGCCTTCCCTTCGGCGCTGATCTTTGGTCGGCTGAGTGCAAAATACCCGTCCAGCCAGCTTATCCCGGTCTGCATCGCAGCCTACACCGGCATTGCGGTGTTCGCCTTCTTCCTGACCAGCCAGTGGCAGTTCTGGGTACTGGCCGTGCTGGTGGGCATGTTCCAGGGCGGCGTGCAGGCACTGAGCCGCAGCCACTTCGCCAAGATCATCCCGGCTGAAAAATCCGGCGAATACTTTGGCCTGTTCGACATCTGCGGCAAGGGCGCGTCCTTCCTTGGCACCATGATCGTGAGCGTGGGCAGCCAGCTGACCGGCAGCGCCAATGTGGGCATTGGGATGCTGGCGCTGCTGTTTGCAGTGGGCTTTGTGCTGATTTCGGGTGTCCTGCCGGACTGAGGGCGCAAAACAGGTGTAAAAAATACGATTTAAAATTGCCGATGCTTTCGCTTTGGCAATATCAGAGGAAATATTATTTTATAATTTTGCAAACAAGCCAGCCCTGCGGGCCGGCTTGTTTCCTTTTTCACGGGAAGGGGGGCGTGACGGCAAACGGCATATTGTTGCCATTACGCAGTAAAGATGCAGTTTTCGGCAGCGACTCTATTCGTGAAAGTGCGTTTGGAGCGGCCCGCAGGCCGCGACAAATGCGAAATAAAAATAAAATTTCCGCTGAATATGGCCAGAGTGTAACGGAGGCCATTTTAAATCGTCCTTCTGGTTATAATTAACAAACCGGTAATTGTCTTTTTGAGCGGCGAATGATACAATAGAGGCAATGATTTCAAAACCGCAAAGGAGAAAACGAAATGGAACGATTTCCCGGTTATACCCTCGTGCGTACCGAGGACTGCCCTGAACAGCACGGAACCCTGACCGTGCTTACCCACGATGTGAGCGGTGCCACGGTGCTGCTGGTGGAAAATGAGGATACCAACAAGGCGTTTGGCATCGGCTTTGGCACCTTCCCATCCGATGACACCGGCGTGTTCCACATTCTGGAGCACTCGGTGCTGGCAGGCAGCGAAAAATACCCGGTGACCTCGCCGTTCTTGCAGCTGCTCAAAAGCAGCATGGCATCTTTCCTGAATGCGATGACCTTCCCGGATAAGACGGTCTACCCGTTCGCTACGCCCAATGAGACCGACTTCAAAAACCTGATGGATGTCTACCTGAACGCGGTGTTCTGCCCGCTGGCTATGGTGGACAAGAGCGTGTTTGAGCAGGAGGGCTGGCACCGCAGTGCCGACGGCACCGTGAGCGGAGTGGTGTACAACGAGATGCAGGGCGCTCTGGCTGCACCGGATGCTCAGTTGGAAAATGCACTGGAACGGGCCATGTTCCCGGATACGGCCTACGGCTTTGTTTCCGGCGGCGACCCGGCCAGCATCCCGGCGCTGACCTATGAAAAGTATAAGCGGGTATATCACCGCCACTACAGCGCCGACAACTGCTGCATTACCCTCTATGGCAAAATGGATATGGCTGAAAAGCTGGAACTGCTGGACAGGGATTATCTTTCAAAAATGCCCAAGGGCACCAGCCGTCCGCAGCTGACCGTGCAGCACGAGCAGGCGGGTGCCTGCGTGGAACTGCCCTACTATACCGAAAACCCGGAGCCGGACGAGGTGCAGTGTGCTCTGGCATGGTACACCGGTGCCTTTGCAGACCGGGAGCGTCAGCTGGGCGTGGAGATCCTGCTGGATGCCCTGCTTGGCACCAATAACTCCCCGCTGAAGGCGGCGCTGCTGGCCGAAAAGCTGGGCGCAGATATTGACATTGGCTTTGACGACAGCACCCTGCAGCCGGTGCTGGAACTGGTGCTGCGCGGTGCCACCGAGGAGAGCGCCCGCAAGTTTGCTGCCGCTGTGCGCAAGGCGGTGGACGGCATTCTGGCCGAGGGCATCCCGCAGGAACTGCTGTTGGCTTCGCTGAACGCAGCAGAGTTTGCATCGCTGGAGCGCCCGGGCACCCTGCCAGACGGCGTGCTGGATGCCATCAACGCTTCCACCGGTTGGCTGCACACCGGCGACCCCGCCCTGCTGCTGCACACGGACAGGCTGTTTGCTTCCCTGCGGGAAAAGATGGCCGATGGCTGGTTCGATGAGCTGCTGCGTGAGCTGTTTGCACCGGCTCCGGTGCAGGTGGTGCAGGTGCCCACCCTGCCTAAAAAAGAGGAGGGCGAACCCATCCGCACCGACGGCAAACTTGTGCTGGAGCACCCGCTGACCGTTGCCGACCTTGGCGACGGAGCAAGGACGGCCCCAGGTGAGCGGGAACTTCTGGCCGGTGCGCAGCTGGTGCATCACCCTTCGGCAGGCAGCCTGTACCTGAACTTCTACTATGACCTTGGCAATGTGAAGCCTGAGAACATGCCGTATCTGGACCTGCTGACCGATGTGCTGGACGAGCTGGACAGCACCGAACACACCGCTCAGCAACTGAACACTCTGCGCAGCACATGGCTGGGCGACAGCCGCACCCAGCTGGACATCTGGACTGGGCGGCAGGAGGGTGCACCCTGCCATGCCAAGCTGAGCCTGTGCCTGAGCCTGCTGGAACGCAGTCTGGAAAAGGCTGTGGAGCTGGGCGGCGAATGGCTGTATGATACCATCCTTACCGGCCCGGCGGCAGAAGCTGCTTTTGCACGGGTGCTGAGCCAGCAGAAGTTGAACATGGAACAGCAGTTCATCCAGCAGGGCAATGTATACGCAGCCACCCGCGCCAGTGCCCACTACACGGTGGACGGTGCGGTGAGTGAACGCTGCAGCGGTGTGAGCTATTACAAGTTCTTGTGCGGCGTGCAGGAGCGCGGCAATTGGGCAGCACTGGGCGAAAAGCTGGATGCCCTGCGCACAGAGGTGCTGCAGCACGCGGAGCTGACGGTCAGCCTGTACGGCAGCGAGGATGCCCTTGCAAAGCTGCGCACTCTGCTGCCGGACAGCCGCTTTGCTGCCGAGGGCCGCGCTGCGGCAAAGCCCTATGTGGAGCCGCTGACACCGCCGGTGAACGAAGCGTTTATCATTGACGGCGGTGTGAACTACGATGTACAGGTATGGCCCATGGAGCGCCGCAGCGACCGCAAGGCGCTGGCCCGCGTGATGAGCTACGAATACCTGTGGCACAACATCCGCGAGGTGGGCGGCGCTTACGGCACCGGAATGCTCTCCTCGGACGGCGTGGAATACCTGTACACCTACCGCGACCCCCATGTAAAGGAAAGCTACGACACCTTTGCAAAAGGTCCGGCAGAACTGGCAGCACGGGAGTACACCGAAAAAGACCTGAACGATTTTATTGTGGGTACTGTGGCCAAGCTGGACACCCCTCGCAAGCCGCGTGCTGAGGCCCGCGAGACGGACCGCCGGTATTTCTGCGGCATCACTGATGAAATGATGGCGGCAGACCGCAAGGCCCTGTGTGCGGTGGATGCCGCACTGCTGAAGGAGCAGGCCGCAGAGCTGGGTGCCGCCATGGCAAACGGCGTGCGGGTGGTGTTTGGCAGCAAGGATGCTGTGGAAGCCGCAAAAGAAATGTTTGATACGGTAGAAACGCTGTAAGCAAAGAGCCTTCCATCCCGCCCGGGACATGCTCTGACAGGATAAAAGTGCCTGATGATACGAAAAATGTCATCGGGCACTTTTACTTTTTGTAAAGAAACGGAAAAATTTAAAAAGCAGGGTTGACGCGGCAAAAAAGCAGTGGTAAAGTAATGGGCGGAAAAGGCAAAAAGTGTCTTTTTACAACAGGAAAACGAGGTGGTTGTCATGGAACCTGCTGGCAGTAGCAGCAGTCTTTCTCCCCGATTACTTTATATGATGGCAGCCGCCGTTTCTGCTTTGCGCAGACCCTGCTGTGTGTGAATGCACACGGTGCGTGTTTGCGTTCCCTGAAAAGAAGAAACGAGAGCTGCCACTGAAAAGGAGGCAGCTTTTTTATGTCTGAAATCTCGATCGATACCCTCAAGACCATGCTGGCAAATCTGGACGATGCCAAGAAATACCAGAGCCTGCGGGATGTGATGGAAACTCTGCCCGCGCCCGACCTTGCGGCGGTATTTGAGGATCTGCCTGCAGAAAAGCTCCCGGTGCTGTTCCGTCTGTGCCCGAAGGATCTGGCCGCAGATGTGTTCACCGAACTGACCCCTGAGACCCAGCAGAAGCTGATCGACGGCCTGACCGATACCGAGCTGAAGGCTGTTGTGGACGAACTGTTCGTGGACGATGCCACCGACCTTGTGGAGGAAATGCCTGCCAACGTGGTCAAGCGCATTCTGGGTCAGGCCGACCCCACCACCCGCCGCATGATCAACGAGCTGCTCAAGTACCCGGAGGACTCGGCCGGCGGCGTGATGACCACCGAGCTGATGGAGCTGCGGCCGGACATGACCGTGGCACAGGCTATGGAGGCCATCCGCAGGAATGGCTTTGACAAGGAGACCATCAACAACTGCTATGTGACCGATGACAGCCGCAGGCTGATCGGCGTGGTGTCCCTGCGGGCGCTGGTGCTGGCAAAGAACACAGAAGAGCCTATCAAGGACCTGATGGATTCCAATGTGGTCAGCGTGAGCACCACCACCGATCAGGAGGATGTTTCCAACCTGTTCGAGAAATACGGCTTTCTGGCTATTCCGGTGGTGGACGCCGAGAACCGGTTGGTGGGCATCGTGACCATTGACGATGCTATCAGCATCCTGCAGGACGAGGCCAGCGAAGATATTGCAAAGATGAACGCAATCGGCCCCTCCGACAAGCCCTACTTCAAGCAGAGCATGTGGGATCTGTATAAGAGCCGTGCGCCGTGGCTGCTGTTCCTGATGATCAGTGCCACCTTCTCCAGTCTGGTCATTCGCGGATACGAGGATGCACTGGCCGCTGTGACCGTGCTGACTGCATACATCCCCATGCTGACCGACGCAGGCGGCAACGCGGGCAGCCAGAGCACCTCCACCATCATCCGCGGCATGGCGGTGGGCGATATCCAGCCCCGCGATCTGCCCCGCATCCTGTGGCGCGAGAGCCGTGTGGCCTTGCTGTGCGGCGGCACGCTGGCCGTATGCAACTTTGTAAAGCTGCTGGTGTTTGACCGCATCGCGGCTCCGGTGGCGCTGGTGGTGTGCCTGACTTTGATCTGCACCATCCTGCTCTCGCAGATCATCGGCGGCATTCTGCCGGTGGCGGCAGAAAAGCTGCATGTGGATCCGGCCGTGATGGCTTCACCCCTGATCACCACCATTGTGGATACCACCACGCTGCTGATCTACTTCAACATTGCAAAGATGCTGCTGCATCTGTAAAAGATACTCGGATCGGAATGCCCGGAGGCTCAGGAAAGCTTCTGGGCATTTTCTTTGCAAAAGGCGGGCGGCAGGAACCGGGAATGACAGGCGATTTTCAGAAAATTTCAGAAATGAAGCGAAAAAATGCGGAAGAACAGGGATGAACTATTCCTGAAAATATTTTTCAAGATATACAAGAAATAAAAAAGCTGCAAAAACCGGACGATGCAACATTTTGTAATCTTTTTGAGAGAAAAATGACATAATTTTTTTGCTTTTGTAGGGAGGTTGCAAATGTATGAAAAATTGTGATGTTTCGAGAAAAGAAATTGGCGAGCCCAAAAAGCATTTGTTGAAATAGCACAAAAGAACTCCTTCAATCTTGTGAACTTGTTCTCTTGAACAGTGGGGTGCTGCAAGGGTATAATACGAACAGGAATTACAGGTGCATGCAAGATTGCTCCTGTGAAAATGCTGAGATACGAATTGAAGGAGAACATTATTATGAAAATGATTTCGCGTCGTGACTTCCTGAAGGCATCTGCTGTTGTTGGTGCAACTGCTGCTATGACCGCCTGCGGCGGCTCTTCCAGCACCTCTACTGCTGCTTCTTCTGTTGCTGCATCTTCTGCTGCTGCTTCCAGCGCTGCTGCAACCAACGGTTCCGCAAACATCGGCGTGTGCATCTATCAGTTTGCTGATAACTTCATGACCCTGTACCGCTCCGATCTGGAAGAGTACCTGAAGGACATGGGCTACTCCGTCACCATCATGGACGGCAAGAACGACCAGAACACCCAGACCGAGCAGATCAACACCTTCCTGCAGCAGGGCGTGGACGTGCTGGTCATCAACCCCGTGCAGACCACTTCCGCACAGACCATCGTTGATACCGTCAAGCCCTCTGAGACTCCTATCGTCTTCATCAACCGTGAGCCCGACAAGAGCGTTCTGGACTCCTACGCAGACAAGTGCTGCTACGTTGGTGCTGACGCACGTCAGTCCGGTACTTATCAGGGCGAGCTGATCCTGGAGACCGAGACTCAGGGCGATATCAACGGCGACGGCAAGATCACCTACATTATGTGCAAGGGCGACCCCGAGAACATCGATGCTCAGTACCGTACCGAGTACTCCATCAAGGCCCTGACCGATGCAGGCAAGGAAGTTGAGTGCCTGTACGAGTACCTGGACAACTGGGATCAGACCACCGCTCAGCAGGACGTTGCAAACGCTCTGTCTCAGTACGGCGACAAGATCGAAGTTGTCTTCTGCAACAACGACGCAATGGCACTGGGCGCTCTGCAGTCCATCCAGCAGGCTAACCGCACCGTCGGCAAGGACATCTATCTGGTCGGCGTCGATGCTCTGGCAGAGGCTGTTCAGGACGTTCTGGATGGCAACATGACCGGTACCGTGCTGAACGACGACGTGGGTCAGGCTACCGCAGCTGCTGAGGCTACCAAGCTGTACGTTGAAGGCTCCAAGGTCGAGCAGTACTACTGGGTCGACTATGTGAAGGTGACCAAGGACAACGCTTCCGAGTACGTGAAGTAAGACCAAAGTTTTCCTGAAACAATGCAAGGTGCGCAGTGGACCTTGACGGCTTGAACAAAGCTATAAAGCGCGTGCGTGCGAGAAATATTCTCCGCGCACGCGCCTTGTTTTGAAAAAAAGGTTTTTCTGCGGCCTTATAATAAACGACAAGGAGGCTCTGCGGAATGTCAGAATACCGTCTGGTAATGAAAGGCGTGGTCAAGACCTTCCCCGGCGTCAAAGCGCTGGATCACGCCCAGTTGGAGCTTCGCCCCGGTAAGGTCATGGCGCTGATGGGTGAAAACGGCGCCGGTAAGTCCACACTGATGAAATGCATGTTTGGCATTTACAAGATGGACGAGGGCGAAATTGAATACGAGGGCGAAAAAGTTACCATCACCACCCCTCTGGATGCACTGAACCGCGGCATTGCCATGGTGCATCAGGAACTGCAGCCGATTCCGGCACGTACTGTGGCCGAGAACATCTGGCTGGGCCGCTACCCCACCAAAAAGTACGGTCCTGTTACGGTGGTGGATCACGCCAAAATGTACAAGGATACGGAGGAGCTGCTGAAAAAGCTGAAGCTGGAGATCAATCCCCGTGCAAAGCTTGGCTCTCTGAGTATCGCACAGATGCAGATGGTGGAAATTGCAAAGGCTGTTTCCGCAAACTGCAAGGTGCTGATCCTGGACGAGCCCACTTCCTCGCTGACCGCAAACGAAGTTGAGTCGCTGTTCCGCATCATGCGCGAGCTGAAGGCTCTGGGCGTGGCACTGGTCTATATCAGCCACAAGATGGACGAGATCAAGGTGATCGCGGACGAAGTCACCATCATGCGCGATGGCCAGTACATCGGTAAGTGGGACGTTGCCAACATGACCAAGGAGCAGATCATTGCAAAGATGGTCGGCCGTGAGCTGTCGAACCTGTATCCCCCGCTGGAGAACCATCCCTCGGACGAGGTGATGATGAAGGTGGAGGACTTTACATCCATCCATCCGCGTTCCTTCCGCCACTGCAGCTTCGAGATAAAAAAAGGCGAGATCCTGGGCGTGGCCGGTCTGGTGGGCGCACAGCGCACCGAGCTGATGGAAGGCATCTTCGGCCTGCGTGCCCATACCTCCGGTAAGGTGTGGATCAAGGGCGAAGAGGTGAACATCAAGCAGCCCCGCGACGCCATCCAGAAGAGCGTGGCTCTGCTGACCGAGGACCGCCGTGCCACCGGCATCATGGGTGTGCTGAGTGTTGCGGATAACATCTCCATTGCATCGCTGGATGCCCTGCGCAAGGGCCCCATCATGCTGGACAACAAGAAGATCCTGGATCTGGTGGCTACCAACAAGGAAAAAATGGCCATCAAGGTGCCCAGCCCCAAGACCCAGATCAAGAGCCTTTCCGGCGGCAACCAGCAGAAGGTGCTGATCGCCCGCTGGCTTGCCAACAACCCCGATGTGCTCATTCTGGACGAGCCTACCCGCGGCATCGACGTCGGTGCAAAGTATGAAATTTACTGCATCATCGCCGATCTGGCCAAGCAGGGCAAGAGCATTATCATGATCTCCTCCGAAATGAGCGAGATCATCGGTATGTCCAACCGTGTCATGGTCATGTGCGATGGCCGCATCACCGGCTTTATCGACGGCAAGGACGCTACGCAGGAAAACATCATGGCGCTGGCTACCCAGTTCGAGACCGCACCTGACGCAGCTGCGGCAAATCAGTAATTAAGGAGGCTGTCTATCGTGGAAGCTACCAAAAAATTGAATGGCAAGGCTGTGGGCAAGTGGCTCAGCAACAACGCCATTATTATGATGATGCTGGCCATCACTCTGATCGTTGGCATCATGCACCCCAACTTCTTCTCCGGCACCAACATGATCAACCTGTTCAAGAACGTGTCCATCCGCTACATCATCGCGCTGGGCATTTCCGGCTGCCTGATCACCACCGGTAACGACCTGTCGGCCGGTCGTCTGGCTGGTTTTGCCGCCTGCCTTGCCTGCATTTTTGCGCAGACCGAGGGCGCATCCGGTAAGTTCTACCCCAACATGCACACCCTGTCCACCCCCGTGGTGTTCATTCTGGTTATTGCCATCTGCGCCATCGTGGGTCTGTGCAACGGTCTGGTGGTCAGCTACCTGAAGGTGCAGCCCTTCATTGCTACCTTGGGTATGCAGCAGGTGGTCTACGGTATCTGCCTGGTGTACACCGGCGGTACCCCCATCGGCTCTTTGAACAAAAACTTCACCTCTCTGGCCTCCAACACCATCATCGGTGTGCCTGTGCTGATCTGGATCGCTCTGATCGTGGCCGGGTGCTTCTGGTTCCTGTACAACAAGACCCGTCACGGCAAGTACATGTACGCCATCGGCGGCAACGAAGCTGCTGCTGAGGTGGCCGGTGTCAACGTCAACGCCACCAAGATCCGCATCTACATCCTGGCTTCCTGCATGTTCGGTCTGGCAGGCTGCCTGCTGGCTGCAAAGTCCGGCGGCGCATCCGTCAACACCGCACAGGGCTATGAGCTGGACGCCATCGCAGCCTGCACCATCGGCGGTGTTTCCACCACCGGCGGCGTTGGTACTGTTCCCGGCGTTCTGGTCGGCGTTCTGGTTTTTGAGCTGATGAAGGTGGCTCTGCAGTTCATGAATGTCAACTCTTCTTACACCTACATCGTTCAGGGTCTTGTCATTATCGTGGCTGTGGCCATCGATATCCGCAAGTATCTGGCAAAGAAGTAAGAGCTTTTTCTGTGGGTCGTCTGCTTTTGGGCAGGCGGCCCGCTTTTTTTATCTGCATTTGTGTGGTATTATAATAAAAACACCATCAGGAGGTACGTTATGGCACAGGAAAAACAGACACCCGAAGAGCGCGAGGCTGAACTTGCCCGCCGGGAAGCTGCCCTTGCGGCCCGGGAAGCACAGCTGGCGCAGGAACAGGCGGAGCTGGCAGGCCGGAAGGCAGACTTTGAGGAAGGCAAAAAGAGCCTGCTCAACAACGGCGACAAAAACTTTGTGAATGCGAAAGAAAAGATGTACGACCATTTTCCGCTGACCGTGCACCAGATGGATATTATCATCGGAGTGCTGTTTGCACTGATCGCACTGTTCCTTGTGCTGGGGGTGACCCATACCAGTTTCTTCGGGCTGTTCGGAGGGTAAGTGCGTTCCTTTTCTGCAGCAGGTGATTGCATTTCATCCGCAATATGCGTATAATTTAGGATAAAAGCTCTGCCGCACTGCGGCGGCAGGAAGAGGAGTGGTGATCTTGAAAAAGAAATGGCTCGCGGCGGTGCTGGCCGGAGCTTTGCTGGCAGCAGCACTGCTGAGCGGATGCTCGTCGGTGGAGACCGTTAAACGGCTGCGCTTCGGCGTGGCTGGCGAGGGCGGCATCTACCGAGAGTTCGGTGAGCGGTTCGCAGCATTGGAAAACGAGACGGACAACGGGCAGGTGGAGCTGAAGGCTACCGCCGGTTCCGCAGCGAATCTGCGTCTGCTGGCCGGCGAATACCTGCAGCTGGCCATTGCACAGGCAGACCTTGTGCAGGATGCCTATGACCAGACCGGCATCTTTGCCGACGAGGAGGAAAGCCGGGGCTTTGGTGCCGTGGCGGCGCTGTACACCGAGATCTGTCAGGTGGTGGTGCGGGCGGATTCCGACATCCAGTCCATTGAGGACCTGCATGGCAGGACGGTGAGCATTGGCGCGGAGGAATCTGGTTCGGAGCAGAACGCGCGGCAGATCTTATCTGCCTATGGTCTGAACGACAAGATGGTGAGCATGGTAAACCTGAACTATGAGGATGCCGCTGCCCAGCTGAAGGCGGGCAGGGTGGATGCCATCTTTATGACAGTGGGCGCACCCAGCCCGGTGCTGACCGCTCTGGCAGGCGAGTGCGGCATCCGGCTGCTGAAGGTAGACGGTGCGGCAGCACAGCGCCTGCAGAGCGCTTACAGCGCCTACAGCGGCGTTACGCTGCCGGCAGGCACCTATCCCGGACAGACGGAAAAGGTGCAGACGGTGGGCGTGAAAGCCGTTCTGCTGGCCAGCAACGCGTTGCCTGCAAAGCAGGTGCAGCAGCTGACACAGCTTCTGTTCTCCAGCCGGGAAGGGCTGGAAGAGCAGCTGGGCATCCCGCTGGACCCGGAGGAAAACGCAGTAGAGGGCGTTGGCATCCCGTTTCATGCGGGTGCGGCCGCATATTATAAGGCGGCAGGAATTACGGTCGATGAAGCGGCTGGGAACTGAGGGAAAGTAGAGCAATGAAGATCGAATTGGATATGTATCAGACACTGGCCGTTGCTGTGCTGGTGCTGATGCTGGGTAAATTTTTGCGGGCAAGGGTGCAGGTGCTGGAACGTTTCTGCATTCCGGCTCCGGTCATTGGCGGCGTGCTGTTCGCCATTTTTACCTGCGTGTGCTATGTGACCGGCGTTGCCGAGTTTGCATTTGATGATATTCTAAAGGAAGTCTGCATGGTGATGTTCTTCACTTCAGTGGGCTTCCAGGCAAACCTCAAGGTGCTGAAAAGCGGCGGAAGAGCGATGATCGTGTTTCTGGGCGTGGTCATCGTGCTGATCGTCAGCCAGAACTTTGTAGCCGTGGGGCTGGCAAAGCTGCTGAGCGTGGATGCGCTGGTGGGCCTTTGCACCGGTTCCATCCCCATGGTGGGCGGTCACGGCACCGCCGGTGCCTTTGGCCCGGTGCTGGAGGACTTTGGCATTCAGGGGGCCACCACCCTGTGTACGGCAGCGGCCACCTATGGCCTGATCGCGGGCAGCATGATGGGCGGCCCCATCGGTAAGATGCTCATTGAGCGGCACAACCTGCTGGCCACGGTGGTGCCGGAGGATGACAGCCTGCTGGTGGAAGAAGAAATGAAGCACGAGCGCCACACCACCATGTACCCGGCGGCAAGCTTCCAGCTGATCGTCGCCATGGGCATCGGCACGGTGCTGTCCAGACTTCTGAGCCTGACGGGCATGACCTTCCCCATCTATATCGGTGCCATGATCGCGGCGGCCATCATCCGCAATGTGGGTGAGTATGGCGGCGGCTACACCGTGTATATGGGCGAGATCAATGACATTGGCGGCATCTGCCTTTCGCTGTTTCTGGGCATGGCTATGATCACCCTGAAGCTGTGGCAGCTGGCAGAGCTGGCCCTGCCGCTGATCGTGCTGCTGGCTGGGCAGACCCTGTTCATGATTCTGTATGTGGTGCTGGTAGTGTTCAACATCATGGGCCGCGATTACGACGCGGCGGTGATCGTATCCGGCACCTGCGGCTTTGGCATGGGCGCAACGCCCAACGCTATGGCCAACATGCAGGCCATCTGCGATAAATATTCGCCCTCGGTCAAGGCGTATCTGCTGATCCCGCTGGTGGGCAGTCTGTTTGCGGACTTTCTGAACAGTCTGGTCATTACGGTGTTCATCAATTTTATCTGAAGCTGATCTTTACAGTTCGGGCGGGCTTCCGCACCGGGAAAGGAGACGTGCAATGTCGCTTTATCACCATCTGAAAACGTGGCTCGGAAAAAAGCGGGAGCATCCCCATGAGGAAGAAACCGTGGCCGTGCCGGAAATCCATACCGGCAAGGTGGCACATCATACGGATGCGGACGGCACTCCGGCGGCAGATAAGCCGATCCACTATGATAACGTGGCTATCCCGGAAGTGCATATCCACCCGAGACGCAAATAACCCCGATTGCAAAAAAGAATAGTTCCACGCCGGAAAGCCCGGAGCGAATGCACAGGCTGTTCCGGATCACAGCAAGCAGAAAAGCTCCCGTCCATCATCAGGACGGGAGCTTTTTTGCTTGCGGTAAGATCAGCGGCTTAGAGGAACACGTACTTGAGGATGAACAGCACGGTCAGCACATACATCAGGGGGCTGATCTTCTTTTCCTTGGCCTTGCCGGTGACCAGATTGATCAGGGTCCAGGAGATGACGCCGATGGCGATGCCCTCGGAAATGCTGTAAGCGGTGGGCATGGCCAGAATGGTCAGGAAGGCGGGGATGCCCTCGCTGGGGTCATTGAAGTCGATCTTGACGGCAGAGCCCATCATGTAGAAGCCCACGATGATCAGGGCCGGAGCCGTTGCAAAGGACGGGATGGTGAGGAACAGAGGGCTGAAGATGGTTGCCAGCAGGAACAGGATGCCGGTGGTCATAGCGGTCAGACCGGTGCGGCCGCCCTCGGTGACGCCGGAAGCGCTCTCGACGAAGGTGGTGGTGGTGGAAGTGCCCAGCACAGCGCCTGCGCAGGTGGCGATGGAGTCGGCCATCAGTGCGCCCTTGATGTGGGGCAGCTTGCCGTCCTCGTCCAGCATGTCGGCCTTGGAGGCAACACCGATCAGGGTGCCCAGAGTATCGAACAGGTCAACGAACAGGAAGGAGAACATGACGGCGAAGAAGTTCAGGATGCCAACGCCGGAGAAATCGGTCTTGAATACCTGACCGAAGGTCTTGCCCAGCGCGGAGAAGTCGAAGCTGACGAAGGCGGTGGGAATGACGGAGTACATGCCTGCGTCGGGGTTGGGAACATAGATGCCGGCGATCTCGCAGAGGATGCCCAGCACCCAGGTGATAAGAATGCCGTACAGGATGCCGCCCTTGACCTTCTTTACCAGCAGGATGGCGGTGATCACGATACCCAACAGGGCAAGGATCGCGCCCATGCCCACGCTGGAGAAGGTCTCGCCCTTGAAGTGCTGGTAGGTGACGAGGGTGGAATCGCTGTTGACGATCAGCTTTGCGTTCTGCAGGCCAACGAAAGCAACGAACAGGCCGATGCCCACGCTGACGGGCGCTCTTCAGGGGCTCATGGGGGATGGCATTGAAGATGCCCTCACGGACATTGGTGAGGGACAGCACGATGAAGATGATGCCCTCTACAAAGACGGCCATCAGGGCCAACTGCCAGCTGTAGCCCATGGTGAGAACGACCGTGTAGGAGAAGTAGGCGTTCAGGCCCATGCCGGGTGCCAGTGCAAACGGATAGTTGGCAAGCAGAGCCATAAGCGCAGTGCCAACAAAGGATGCCAGCGCGGTGGCGATCAGAACGGCTTCCGAATCCATGCCGGAAGCAGAAAGGATGTTGGGATTGACCGCAAGGATGTAAGCCATGGTCATGAAGGTGGTGATACCTGCCATGATCTCGGTCTTGACATCGGTGTGGTTCTCCTTCAGATGAAAGATGTTTTCTAACATGAGGAACCTCCTGATTCAGATAAAACATCCCGTCCGTGCGTGGGACGAGAAAGAACAGAACCTATTGTAACATTTTACAAAAGCATTTGTCCACAGAATAAACACACTTTTTTCATTTTCTGTCCAAAAATCGCAAATGAGTATGACTTTGAAGGTTTTCTGCGGGTCTGCCACAAATTTTGATGGAGAAAAAACACTGCTTTTGAAAAGATACGAAACAGCGATGAATTAAAAGGAATAAAAGTATACGAATCGGATTCTTAAATTTAAAATATACGCTATGGCCCTGCAAAAGTGCACACTGTTGGGAAAGCAGCACCAGTGGTATCCTTTTGCCATAGCCCAGCACACCAGGGCGGAAAGGAGCTGATACCCAACACCATGGGGCAGACAAAACAGGCCAGAGGGCTGGCCAGCCTGAGCCGAGCCACGGACACCCTGAGCACCCTGCTGGCACAGCAGGTGCGGGAACTGAATGCCCGGCAGAAGGCGGCAAAAAAGGAAGGCGCATCGGGAGCAGGCACCATGAAAGACCTCAAGGAGGCCACGGCGGTGCTCAAGGATCTGGCCGGTGTAGCCAAGACCCTGAACGATCAGGGGGCACAGGCAGAAGGAGCGGAGTGCGGCGTGGTGCTGCTGCCGACGGTGGAGGAAGAACCATGAGCATTGTACAAGCAAGAGTGCCGGTGGTCTGGAGGCCCCAGCCGCGGCAGGCCGAATTTATGAGCCGCCCGGAACCGGAAGCGCTGTACGGCGGTGCAGCAGGCGGCGGCAAGAGCGACGCGCTGGTGATCGAAGCGCTGCGGCAGGTGCACATTCCGCACTACCGGGCACTGATCCTGCGCAAGACCTACCCGCAGCTTTCCGATCTGGTGGACAAGAGCCAGGTGTACTACCACAGGGCGTTCCCGCAGGCACAGTACAACGCCACGGCCCATGTGTGGAACTTCCCCAGCGGGGCAAAAATTTACTTTGGCTCCATGCAGTACACCAAGGACCGTACAAATTATCAGGGCAAGGCCTTCGATTTTATCGGCTTTGACGAGCTGACCCACTTTGAATGGGAAGAGTACAGCTACATGATGAGCCGCAACCGTCCCACCGGCCCGGGCACCCGGGTGTACATGCGGGCCACCACCAATCCCGGCGGCATCGGACACGGGTGGGTGAAGGCACGGTTCATCACGCCCGCACCGCCCGGCACGCCTATCACCGAAGAATACACGGTAAAGCTGCCGGACGGCACCGAACAGAAGCTGCAGCGGGCGCGGGTGTTCATCCCTTCCAGCATTTTTGATAACCCCGCCCTGCTGGCAAACGACCCCGGCTACCTTGCAAGCCTTGCCAGTATGCCGGAAGCGGAAAAGCAGGCGCTGCTCTACGGCAGCTGGGACAGCTTTTCCGGGCAGGTGTTTACCGAATGGCGCAACGACCCGGCCCGCTACGAAGACCAGCGCTGGACCCATGTGATCGCACCGTTCACCATCCCGAAGCACTGGCAGCTCTACCGCGGGTTCGACTTTGGCTTTTCCAAGCCGTTCTCGGTGGGGTGGTACGCAGCGGACGAGGAGGGGCGGCTGTACCGCATCAAGGAGCTGTACGGCTGCACCGGCAGGCCGAACGAGGGCCTGCGCATCGACCCGGTGGAACAGGCCCGGCGCATCCGGGAGGCAGAGCAGAACGACCCGCTTTTGCGCGGCAGGGTGATCCACGGCATTGCCGATCCGGCCATCTTTGATGAGAGCCGCGGCGAGAGCATTGCCGCTATGATGGAGCGCAGCCCAAACTTCCTGCGCTGGTCCCCCGGCGACAACACCCGGCTTGCGGGCAAGATGCAGTTCCACTACCGGCTGAATTTTGATGCGGACGGCAGGCCGATGTTTCAGGTGTTCAATACCTGCAAGCACTTTATCCGCACGATCCCGAACCTTGTGTACGACGAAAGCAACGTGGAGGACATCGACACCCGGCAGGAGGATCACATTTACGACGAGTGCCGCTATGTGCTGATGGAGAACCCTATCAGCCCGCCGGTGCGCTGTGCTGCGCCGCCCATGCCCGACGACCCGCTGAACCTGCACAAGCGGGCAAGATTTTACAGAATTTAAAGGAGAAACGCAATGGACGATTACGAGAACGAAGCTTTGCCCGTGGGTGAAGCACAGGTGGCCGAGGCCATGCAGACCTTGCAGCGGTACAAGGCGGGCAAGGCTGCGCTGGACAAGCGTATTGTGGATAACGAGCTGTGGTTCCGCATGGGCCACTGGAAGAACTACCAGAATCCCATGATGCCCGGCAAGGCTCAGCCTTCCAGCGGGTGGCTGTTCAACAGCATTGCCAACAAGCACGCCGATGCCATGGACAACTACCCGGAACCGAACGTGCTGCCCCGAGAGGCAGATGACGAGGACACCGCACGGGCACTTTCCAGCGTTTTGCCGGTGGTGCTGGAACAGGCCGACTACGAGCAGGTGTACAGCGACTGCTGGTGGCGCAAGCTCAAACAGGGCACCGGCGTGACCGGTATCTTCTGGGACCCTGCAATACGCGGCGGCATTGGCGACATTGCGGTGCGCAGCGTGAACCTGCTGATGCTCTACTGGGAGCCGGGCGTGGCGGATATTCAGGCATCGCCGGACTTTTTCAGCCTGAGCCTTGAGGACACGGCCCGGCTGTGCGCGCAGTACCCGCAGCTGGCAGGACACACCGCCAGCGTGCTGGACGTGCCCCGGTACATCCACGATGAAGGGCAGGACACCAGCTCCAAGAGCGTGGTGGTGGACTGGTACTACAAGCGCCCGGATGAAACGGGGCGCATGGTGCTGCACTACTGCAAGTTCTGCAACGGCGTGGTGCTGTACGCCAGCCAGAACGACCCGGCGCTGGCAGAAAGCGGCCTGTACGACCACGGGCAGTACCCCTTTGTATTTGACCCGCTGTTCGTGGAGGAGGACAGCCCGGCGGGCTTTGGCTACATCGATGTGATGAAGGACTGCCAGACGGCCATTGACAAGATGAACCATGCCATGGACGAGAACGTGCTGCTGAGTGCAAAGCAGCGGTATGTGCTCAGCGACACGGCAGGGGTCAACGAGGAAGAACTGGCCGATTTCAGCCGGGACATCGTGCATGTGGTGGGACGGCTCAACGACGACAGTTTCCGTCCGCTGCAGACGGCGGGCCTGCAGGGCAACAGCCTGAGTTACCGCCAGAGCCGCATTGAAGAGCTGAAGGAGATCAGCGGCAACCGGGACATGACGCAGGGCGGCACTGCCGGAGGTGTGACCGCAGCCAGCGCCATTGCGGCCTTGCAGGAGGCAGGCAGCAAACTCAGCCGCGATATGCTCAAGAGCGCCTACCGTGCTTTTGCAAAGCAGTGCTATCTCATCATCGAGCTGATGCGCCAGTTCTACGACGAGCAGCGGGTATTCCGCATCGTGGGCGAAAGCGGCGAGAGCCGGTTCGTGCCCTTCTCGGCGCAGGCGCTGCGGGCGGTGCCCGGCGGCAGCGTGGGCGGCGTGGAACTGGGCAGCCGGGAGCCGATCTTTGACATCGTGGTGAGCGCCGCCAAGAAGAGCACCTTCAGCCGTCTTTCCCAGAACGAGACGGCCAAGGAGTGCTATCAGCTGGGCTTTTTCAAGCCGGAAAATGCCGATGCCGCCCTTGCGGCACTGGAAATGATGGACTTTGAAGGCATTGAGAAGGTGCGTCAGAGGGTGCGGCAGAACGGCACCCTTGCCCAGCAGCTGGCTAGGATGCAGCAGCAGATGGCACAGATGGCGGCGGTGATCGCCCAGCAGGGCACCGGGCCTGACGAACCGGCCCGCAGTGCAGGCGGTGCGTCTGCGCAGAAGGACGGGCAGGCGGTAAAGCTGGCGGGCCTTGGCAATGCCCTGCCGGTGGCCGCCGCTGCACGTGCCATGGACATCCATTAAAAAGGAGGTGAATTTTATGATGAAAGTTTGTTACAGCGAGATGGATACCCCCGCCGGGCTGAGCTGCCGGCTGGAAGCTGACGGTCATGCAGGCTATGCGCCTGCCGGGCAGGACATCGTTTGTGCAGGAGCCAGCACCGTGATGCAGGGCCTTGTGTACCTGCTGGCCGGGGAAGAGAATGCCCACAGCGAGGCCTTTGATGAGCCGGACGGCCCGCGTCTGTCAGTGAGCGTGGATGCGCCCTGCGAAGAATGGGTGCGCGGTGCCTTTGAACTGGCCAAAGCCTGCTTTGTGCTGCTGGCCGAACGCTACCCGGAGAATGTCCGCTTTGCAGATGTGAGCCGCAGAGGAAAGGAGAGCATGATGGATCTGCAGCTGTTTGCAGCGGAGGCGACCGCCGCCTGCGGCGGAAACAGGGAGCCGAGGCTGGGGCAGCGGCCAGCAGAACACGAGTGCCGCTCAAGGCACGAAGTGGACGCTGGGAGCCGCAACCCGTGGGGAGCCTTTATGCTACAGCTCTTTGCAGAGGGAGAAGCCGCTCCCCCTGCCCTGAGCGAAGCGCAGACCCGGCAGGCGGTGGCCTCCGGCACCATGAAGCCGGACGAAGCAAAAGTACCCGCTGCGCCGCAGGCTTCGGCAGAGAAAACCGTAGAGCTGCAGCCGGAAAAGCCCCGGCAGGAACTGCCTGTGCAGCGCCCGGAACTGCCGCCGCTGTCCAGCTTTGCCCGCAGCACACAGGCTGCTGTGCACAGCCTGCATGCCCGCTGGGCGGCAGAGGAAGCGGCCATGCGCCGCAGCCAGCCGGATTTTGATCTGCAGAACGAGCTGCGCAGCCCGGAGATGCGCCGCCTGATGCAGCTGCCCGGCATGAGGGTGCGGGATGCGTACCGTCTGGCCCACTACGACGAAAACCTGCGCACTGCAGCGCAGGCTGTGGAGCAGGGCGTGGTGGAACGTATTCAGCAGCGGGCCGCACGGCCCACCGAAAACGGCATCCGGCCCGGCGGCGCGGCTACCGTCCGCCCGGATGTAGCCAGCATGACCCGCGCCCAGCGAGAAGCACTGGAACGCCGTGTGCTCCACGGAGCACAGATCGAATTGTGACTATTTTACAAGAGAAAGGAATATGAGCATGAACAAGAATTTCAACATCCAGCTGTTTGCGGAAAACCTGAACACCACCGCTACCATGTCGAAAGAGATGAAGACCTTCTACGAGAAGCGTCTCATCGATCAGGCAGAGCCGCGTCTGGTGCACGACCAGTTTGCGGACTACTACCCTGTGCCCCAGAACGGCGGCAAGACCATTGAGTTTCGCAAGTACGACAGCCTGCCCAAGGCATCCACTCCGCTGACCGAGGGCGTGACCCCGAACGGTCAGGCACTGAATGTGACCACCATCACCAGCGATCTGCACCAGTACGGCGGCTGGACTCCGCTGACCGACGTGCTGCAGATGACCGCCATTGACAACAATGTGGTGCAGGCCACCCGTGTGCTGGCAAGCCAGGCGGGCCGCACCATGGACAGCATCACCCGCGATGTGCTGGCGGGCGGCACCAATGTGATCTATGCGCCCAAGCTGGCCGCAGACGGCACCGAGACTGCCGTTGCCAGCCGCAAGGCACTGGACAAGACCTGCACCCTGACCCCGAAGCTGTTCTTTCAGGCGGCGGCACAGCTGGGCGCGATGAACGCCGACCCCATCGGCGACAGCTACATTGCCATCATCCACCCCTACGCCGCCTACGACCTGAAGACCAGCAAGGAGTTCATTGAGGTGCACAAGTACGCCGACCCGGACACCATGTTCCGCGGCGAGATCGGCAAGCTGGGCAACATCCGCTTCATCGAGACCAGCGAGGCCAAGATCTGGAAGGATTCCACCTGCCCGGACGGTCTGGCTGTGTTCGGCACGCTGGTGCTGGGTGCCCACGCCTACGGCGTGACCGAGCTGGAAGGCGGCGGTCTGGAGCACATCGTCAAGCAGCTGGGCTACGGCGACGACCCGCTGAACCAGCGCGCTTCCGTGGGCTGGAAGGGCATGCGTGCGGCAGAGCGTCTGGTGGAGCAGTACATGGTGCGCATTGAAAGTGCGTCCAGCTATTCCGCCACCGCTGCTGCAAACTGAGGAGGCGTGAGCCATGGCTGAAAAGAAAAATGTGCGCATCCGGCTGTTCAAGGATAACAGCCGCTACAAGGGCGATCTGTTCGTCAGCGTGAACGGTGTGAACTATAAGATCCGCCGCGGCGTGGAGGTGGAAGTGCCGCCCGAAGTGGCCGAGGTGCTGGAGCACAGCCAGATGCAGGATGAGCTGACCGCCGCCCGCATTGCGGCGGCAGAGAACGCCGCCCAGTAAACCCGAAACAGACAAAAAGCCCGGCTGGGGAGCCTGCCCGGCCGGGCCTTTATAAAAAGGAGAGTGAGCATATGACCGTAGGACAGGCGCTGGAACGCGCCGAAGAGCTGCGCCCGGGCAGCCGCATTGCGCTGGCCACCCGGCAGGCGTGGCTGAAGGAAGCAGACGCGATGCTGCGGGAACGCTTTTTTAAAAACAGCATCACAGATGCATACGACGATGTGGGCGCAGACCTTGCATGGGACGACAGCCTGCAGGACGACGATGTGCTGCTGGCACCGGCACCTTTTGATGCGCTGTATCCGCATTATCTGTGTGCCATGACCGATGCGGCCCTTGGTGAGACCGACCGCTACGTCGGGGAGCAGGCCCAGTACAACAGTCTGCTGGCAGATCTGGCGGCGTGGCTGCGGCGCAGCTACCCGACCCTGACGGGTGCCCAGTGGCGCTGGTAAGGAGGTGAGAGCATGGTTCTGGCAAACAGAGCGAAGCTGCAGAACAGCCGCAGTCTTGTGCGGGTATTCGGCGGGCTGAACGAGACCTATGCCTGCTCGGAAGCAGAGTACAGCGCGGGCGTGAATTTTTCTGCCCGGGATTTCCCGGCGCTGAGCACCCGCAAGCCGCGCCGCAAGCTGAGGGAGTTGACCGGGCTGAACGGCATGTATCACCTGAACGGGCTGCTGACCGTCTGCGGGAAGGATCTGATCTACACGCCGGATGCCGACGGCGCGAACCCGGTGACCTGCACCGAGGCAGTGACCGACGGCAAAAAGGCACTGGTGGGCATTGGTACAAAAATCCTGATCTTCCCGGACAAGGTAGCCTTTGATACAGCGGACGGAAGTGTTTCGGCACTGGGAGCTGTATGGCAGGCAGAGGGACAGAGCGTGCAGTTTGCACCCTGCGATGCCGCGGGCAAGGCCTACGAGGTGAGCGGTTACGGCAAGGAGGAACCGGAGAAGCCTGCAGACGGACAGCTCTTTTTGAAGGTGGAGGACGAGGAGCACCCATGGGCCAGCACCAGCACACTGGAAGAGTACAGCGCATCCTCCGGCAGCTGGACGGCAGTGCCGCTGGAATACTGCCGCATCACAGCGGCGGGCGCGCAGAAGCTATTTGCCCAGTGGGACACCGTGACCGTGCAGGGAACGGCAGCACAGCAGGCTGGCATGTGGACAAAGCTGGACGGGGATCTGGTAGTTTACGATGTGCTGGAAAACGGGCTGCGCGTGCGGGTAAGCCCGGAGGGAGATCATGTTTACGGCACGCTGGTGCAGAGCGCCGAGAGCGCCCAGTGGACCAGCTTGGACGGCAAGGAGACACGCAGCTTTGCGGTGAGCACGCCGGTGCGGATGGAACGCCGCGTGCCGGATCTGGACTACGTTACCGAGTGCGACAACCGGGTATGGGGCTGCAGCAGCAAGGAAAACGTGATCTATGCCTGCCGCTTAGGCGACCCCACCAACTGGTTTTCCTACCGGGGCATTGCGGCAGACAGCTACGCAGTGACGGTGGCAGCGATGGTGCGTTTAGCCGGCGCGGCCACATGCATGGGCTATGCGCTGTTCTTTAAGGAGAACACACTGCACAAGCTCTATGGCTCCAAGCCTTCGGATTTTCAGCTCACCTGCGCTGCGCTGCCGGGGCGTTGCCAAAAACGCGGCGCGCAGCCTGTGTGTGCTGAACGAGACGCTCTATTATCTTTCGCCGGACGGAGTGATGGCATGGGACGGCAGCATTCCAACAAAAGTGTCCGGCGCGTTGGATTCGGGCCGGCTGGCCAATGTGCAGAGCGCGGTGGGCAGTGCGCTGGATGGTCGCTATTACCTGCATGTGGCCCGCACGGCGGCAGGCGAAAATACGGCAAGGCTGCTGGTGTACGATACCGAGCGCGCGCTCTGGAGCGAAGAAAACGTGTGCTCCTACGAGATGACCAGCACCGGCGGACAGCTTTATCTGTGGGACGGGCAGGCACTGTGGGCCGCAGATCCCAGCCGCGAAGCGGACTGGCAGGCCACCGACGGTGTGGAGGAAAAGCTGAACTTTGAGCTGACCACTGGTGACATTGGGCTGGACGGGGCCGAGGACCGGTATCTTTCCCGACTGACGCTGCGGCTGGATGCCGAGTGCAGCAGTACGGTGGAGGTGGCCGCCAGCTATGACGGCGGCCCATGGGAGACGGTGGCAAGCCTGACGGCACAGGACAAGCGACGCAGCTTTGATCTGCCGTTCGTGCCCCGGAGGCACGGCACCCTGCGGCTGCGCCTGAAGGGCAGGGGACAGATCACCCTGCGCAGCATTGCAAAAACAATGGCCGCTGCCAAGGGCGGCATTGCAGGCGGGGAGGTGTGACGAATGGCAAGCGTGATGGGCATTAACAAGATCGGCCTGCCCAAGCTCAGCGAGAACATGGACCCGGAGGATGCCCGCGCCCTGCGCAGCTACCTGTACCAGATGCAGGAACAGCTGCAGTATGTGCTGAGCAATCTGGACGTTGAGAACATGTCCGACGAGATGCGCACGAAACTGCAGAATTTATAAGGAAAGGATCATATATGGCAAACAGAAAGAAAAAGGACGAAGCGCTTGCCGTTGTGCAGGCGCAGACGGAGGGCAGCGGCCAGCCTGCCGTGCAGAGCGGCTATTCGGCGGCAGGACTGGAAAACCGCTCGGAGGTGGAAAACGCGCTGGCAAATTCCAGCTACAAGCCCAGCCAGACCGTGACGGATGCCGCAGATGCGCTGAAGGAGTGGCAGGCAAACCGCCCGGGCGATTATCAGAGCAGCTATCAGGAGCGGATCGACCAGCTTTTGAACCAGCTGCTGCAGCGTGAGAGCTTCCAGTACAGCTACACCAAGGATCCGCTCTACCGCCAGTACGAGCAGAACTATTTGCAGAACGCCCACAACGCCAGCGCAGATGCTGCGGCGCAGGCTGCAGCCCTGACCGGCGGTTATGGCTCCAGCTATGCCACGAGCGCCGCCCAGCAGGCGTATCAGCAGCAGATCGGTGCGCTGAGCAGCGCCATCCCCACGCTGTACAGTCTGGCACTGGATACGTATACCAGCGGCGGCAACGAGCTGGTGAGCCAGCTGGATCAGCTGAACAACAGCGAACAGGATGCCCAGCAGCAGTACAACAACAAGCTCTCGGACTACTACACTCAGCTGCAGCAGAAGGGCGAAGCATACAACAACGCCTATGCGCAGGACTACAGCGCGTATCAGGATTATCTGAGCCAGCTGGGCACCCTGCACGATTATTACTCCGCGCAGGAACAGCAGCAGGCAGCACGCCGCCAGCAGGTGTTCAGCAATGTGATGACCGTGCTGGGTGTGCTGGGCGATGCGGTGCAGATCGTTCTCAGCGGCACCACGGGCGTTGGCTCCATGCTGAGCGGCCTGCTGAATACCGGCTACAACATCTACTCCGGCAACCGTCAGTACGAGGCAAACCGTGCGGACACTCAGTGGAACCAGAAGCTGCAGGAGCGTCAGTATCAGGACAGCCTGAACCAGCAGCGCTACGAGAACGAGACGAGCGAGCGGGAGTATCAGGACAAACTCAACCAGCAGAAATTCAACAACGATGTCACAAGCCAGAAGCTGAACATCGCACTGGGCGAGTGGAACCTGAAAAAGTCCAATGCAGCGCAGAAAGCAAGCCGCGCTGGCAGCACGGCGGCAGGCAGTAAGACTGGCGGCACTGGCACGGGCAGTACGTCCTCCGGTACAGCCAACCGCAGCACGGGCACTGCCACCCGTCTGGGCAGTGACACCTCCCGGAATGTGACGGTGCCCTACATGGCCATGCTGATGCGCAGCCAGGGCAAGAGCGATACCAGCATCAGCACCGCACTGCGGCAGGATGGCTATTCCAGCGCAGAGATCGCACAGATCCTGCAGCAGATGAGGCGCTGACCGTTCGGGTGGATACCAAACAATAAAAAGCATGTGCAGAGCACACAGGAGCCGTTCCGGCCAGAGGTGTTCTGCACATGCTTTTTTAGCAGAAAATAATGGCGTGCTGTTCGAGTCCCACTGGGATACCCCACCAAATAAAAAAATCCGCTGTTTTGAACAGCGGCAGAAGGTTCCCCGGTAGACATTCCTAAGGGATGGAACCCGCAGGCTAACCAACAGCCCACTGGGCTGTTGGTTGCTCTGCCGCTGATGCGTCAGAGCCGCCTTGTTCGAGTCCCACTGGGCACCCCGCCAAATAAAAAAATCCGCCGATGCAAAGCATCAGCACAGCATTTGCCTTGGTAGACATTCCTACTGATTGGAACCCGCAGGCTAACCAACAGCCCACTGGGCTGTTGGTTGCTCTGCCGCTGATGCGTCAGAGCCGCCTTGTTCGAGTCCCACTGGGATACCCCACCAAATAAAAAAAATCCGCCGATGCAAAGCATCAGCGGATTTTTTGGTGGGGTGCCCAGTGGGACTCGAACCCACGGTCTCCAGATCCACAATCTGGCGCGTTAACCGACTACGCTATGGGCACCACATAGATGCGCCCGAAGGGACTCGAACCCCCGGCCCACTGCTTAGAAGGCAGTTGCTCTATCCACCTGAGCTACGGGCGCACGTTGTAATCCCATGGGTTCCATTATGGCGGCAGCTGTGTGTCGGCACACGCTGCGAGAAGTATAATACCATACAGGTCCCATTCTGTCAAGCAAAAAATGCAAAAATCTTTTTCTTTTTCAAAGCCCGCAAAGCACTGCTTTACAGCAGCCACATGCCAGCAAAGCCCAAAGCAAAGCCAAGCGCGGCTCCGCCCACGACATCGCGGATATGGTGCACGCCGGTCAGCACACGGCCAACACAGATGAGCACCGTGATCCCCACCATCACCCAGCCCGCCTTCGGGTAGAAATACATCCATACCATGGCCAGCACGGAAGCGCTCAGCGCGTGGCGGGAGGGGAAGGAGTGTCCCCGGGTCTCCTTGTGCCGCAGCGGTTCAAAGCCGGGCTGTTCATAGGGACGCGGCAGGTTCAGCCTGTCCCGCAGGATGGTGCCGCCCCAGAAGGTAAGCCCCGGCACGAACACCGTCCGCGCAATGACGGCGGTGAGGTCCAGCGCGGCCTGACGCTGACTGCCCAGCAGCCGAAACAGCCGGACGTTCAGCAGGCAGAGCAGCACCGGATAACATACAAAAGGGATGAGCGGCAGCCAGCGGTCCAGTGCCACCACACAGCGCTTGGCTGTGGGGTGGGCATCCATCCAGCTGTGCAGGGCGTGATAATGTTCTGCGGTCAAAAAAAGATCCCTCCGCATCGGGCACCTGAAAAATTAAAAGCAGGTGTCCAGATAATTTTCCACATCAAAAGGGTTCCGGGGTGGAATCCTTGCGCAGGTACAGCGGGTGGTGGGGGTGGCCCTTTTTGCTGCGCCTGCCAAAAGGTGACCCACGGAATCTCCCGCTCCCGCGTCAGGGCCACCATCTCCCGCATCAGGCCGGGCAGATAGTCCCGCTTTTCGATCAGCGTGCCCCACGCTGCCCACATGGTGGGTTCGGTCTGGGCCAGAACGGCTTTGAGCCAGCGCAGGTTTTCGTCACACAGGGCGCGGTCCGGCACACGGTCCATATCGTTAGGGTCGGTGGCGCGCTGGGGATATACGTTGAACATGATCCAGCTGTCAAAGCCGTTGGCGGCGGCAAGGCGCTCCACGCTTTTCAGGGTGGGGTCCAGTGCGCCGGGCTGGGCGGTGCTGGGGTTGATGCCAATGCATACCAGCGGGTGGGTGCCAACGCGGCCCAGTACGTAACGGTAAGGCTGATATGTATGCGGCTCGTAATACCAGATGCCGCCGGGATATTCGTCGGCCTTGAGTACGGGAATCTGTTCGGTCTGCATGGAAAGAATGCTCCTGTCATTGTTTGCTTTCTATTATCGTACCTGAAACTGCAGGATAAATCAACTCTTTTGTGCGGAAAATCCTCCCATAAAATCAAATTTCATGGTATACTAAAGAAGGACGCTGCGGCAGCTGGCTGCAGCGCATTGCAGCTGAGAAAAAGGAGCAACTATGCTGGAAGATTACAAGAACGCACTGAAGAGCGGCCAGCGTGCTTACCGTGCCTGTGTGGCGCGCGGCCAGTCGCCGTATCTTGCGGTGCTGGACGATATTCTGGTCAATGTGAACATCGTGGCGCAGGAGCCGCTGGGCCTTGTGGAGATCCCGGCGGAAAGCATCGTCGGCACAAAGACCAGCGGCCGTCACACCGCCTTTGCACCGAACTTTATGCCCCTGCTGGAGCCGGACACCGAGTTTGCAGGCAAGTGGTCAAACCTCTGCGATGCACATCTGGAAGAGGGCATCCACACCCCCATCATCGCCTACGAGTTCCTGAACAAATTCTATGTGCAGGAAGGCAACAAGCGGGTATCGGTGCTCAAGTATTTTGATGCGGTCAGGATCGCGGGCACGGTCACGCGGCTCGTCCCGGAACGGAACGACAGTCTGGAAAACCGTATCTACTACGAATTTCTGGATTTTTATAAGCTCTCCAAGGTCAACGATGTGCATTTCTCCCGTCTGGGGGGATTACGCAAAATTGCAGACGCTGGTGTGCAAGGCCAGCGGTGAAAGCTGGACGGATGATGACCGGCTGAGCTTTTCCTCCTTCTATACCATGTTCCGCCAGCAGTTTCTGGCTCTGGGCGGCGGCGGACTGAATCTGACTGCCGGCGATGCCATGCTGGTGTATCTGTCGGTCTACCGTTACGCGGATGCCTGTGAGAGCACGCCCAGCCAGATGAAGCAGAATCTGGAAAAGCTGTGGGATGAGGTGAAGGTGCTCACCGAGCCGCAGGCCGTGGCCCTTTCGCTGGAGCCGAAGCAGGGCCCCGGCGAACCGCTGCTGGCAAAGCTGAACATCTTTACAAAGCCCAGCGAGCTGAAGGTGGTGTTCCTGCACGAGCACAACGCCGAAAACAGCGCATGGGTGCGCGCCCACGACAAGGGCATCGAAGCGCTGCAGCAGGCGTTCCCGGATCGGGTATTCATCACCCGCAAAGAGAACATCGAGCCTGAGGTGGACGCGGAGCAGGTGCTGGAGGATGTGGCTCACGACAATGCCGACGTGGTGTTCACCTCAAGTGCCCGGATGCATACCGCCTGCCTGAAGGTGGCGGCCCAGCACCCCAAGACCCGCATCCTGAACTGCTCGCTCAACGCGCCGCACCCGCTGGTGCGCACCTACT
>ENA-OQDC01000186-OQDC01000186.1-human-gut-metagenome-genome-assembly--contig:-NODE-186-length-49754-cov-4.731275_pt1 | contig 49754 bp, 43 predicted proteins | sample MGYA00242770_ERZ504601 | MGnify/ENA primary metagenome ERZ504601 (study PRJEB26092, sample SAMD00036305) | human gut metagenome | host: Homo sapiens | study: EMG produced TPA metagenomics assembly of...
TTCTGCCTGCGCGGACTCATGCCGGTGGAAGGCTACTTTGCAAACTACGCAAAAAATGACCGAGGCACAGATCCAGGCCGGGCTGCAGTCCATGGGCCTGCTGGACCCGCTGCCGGTGCAGATCGGCCATTTCTGGCGGGATGCGCTGCACGGTGATCTGGGCGTGAGCCACATTTACAAGCTCAACGCTCCCGTGACCAGGATCCTTGCCCAGAAGCTGCCCATTTCCATCGAAATGGGTGTGCTGGCCATGCTGCTGAGCCTTGTGCTGGGCATCCCGCTGGGCCTTGTCATGGGCCGTTATAAGGGCCGCTGGCCGGATAAGCTGGGTACGGCATTCATCGTGCTCATTCAGGCGGTGCCTGCGGCAGTGTACTTTTTGTATATCCAGATGTACGGCACCACCGCCATGGGCGTGGGCCTGCTGTTCGATGCCGCCAACTGGCGCTATTGGGTGCTGCCGGTGTGCAGCATGAGCCTTGCAAACCTTGCGTTCTACGCCATGTGGCTGCGCCGCTATATGGTGGACGAGAGCAACAAGGACTACGTCAAGCTGGCCCGCGCCAAGGGCGTGAGCGAGAACAATATCGCCCTGCACCACGTATTCCGCAACGCCATGGTGCCGCTGGTGCAGTACATTCCCTCCGCATTCCTGAACACCGTCGTCGGCTCCATCTACATCGAAAGCCTGTACAGCATCCCGGGCATGGGCGGCCTGCTGGTCACCTGTGTGCAGCGCCACGACAATACCATGGTGCAGGGCATCGTGCTGCTGTACGCCTGCGTGGGCATCATCGGCTTGATTTTGGGCGATGTGCTCATGGTGCTCATTGACCCCCGCATCAACTTTGGCAAGAAAGAAGGTGGACGCTGATGCTCTCTTTTCTGAAACGCGAAAAATCGAAGCAGCTGGAGGATCAGCTGAATGCTGCTCAGGCACAGCGCCGCACCGGCTGGGAAAATCTGCCGGAGGATGAGCTGTTCACCCCCGCCGGGTTCAGTGAGGAACAGGCCGAAGCCACCGCCAGCTCCAACTACAGCTACTGGGGCAGCACCTTCCGTGCCTTTTTCAAGAACAAGTTCGCCGTGGCCCTGCTGATCGCGCTGGTGGTCGTGGTTGCCTTTGCCTTCATCCAGCCCCACCTGCCCGGTCAGGCAGACCCGAACCTGTGCGCCGTGGACCCTGTGACCGGCATCCAGTACCGCAACATCGCCCCCGGGCAGGACGGCTTTATCTGGGGTTCCAACTCCATTGGTCAGGACCTGTGGGCACGCATCTGGGCCGGTGCACGCACCAGTCTGACTATCGCCTTCTTCGTGGCCCTCATCGAAGCTGTGGTGGGCATTACCGCCGGTGTGCTGTGGGGCTATGTGCGCGGGCTGGACTTTGTGTTCACCGAGCTGTACAACATCTTCGATAACATTCCCACCGCCATCGTGCTGATCCTCATTTCCTATGTAGCCACCCCCAGCATCTGGACCATGGTCCTTGGCATGGCCATCAAGGGCTGGATCGAAATGGCACGCTTCATCCGCAACCAGATCCTCATCATCCGCGACCGGGATTATAATGTGGCTTCCCGCTGCATCGGCACGCCCACCACCCGCATCGTGCTGCGCAACCTGCTGCCCTACCTCGTCTCGGTCATCATGCTTCGCATGGCCCTCACCATCCCGGAAGCCATTGGCAACGAGGTGTTCATCACCTACATCGGTCTGGGCCTGTCCGTGGAGACCCCCTCGCTGGGCAACCTGGTCAACGACGGCCGCAAGGTGATGATGCAAGCCGGGCTGCGCTACCAGCTGCTGTACCCCACCCTCATCCTGAGCTTTGTTACCATTGCGTTCTATCTGATCGGCAACGCCTTCTCGGACGCCGCCGACCCGAAGAACCATCTGCAGTAAGGAGGGGATATCATGGAACACAACCAGCTCATTCTCTCCGCAAAAGATGTCAACATCCAGTTCAACCTGCGTGGAAAAGTGCTGCACGCCATCCGTGGCATCGATCTTGACCTCTATCAGGGCGAGGTGCTTGCCATCGTAGGCGAGAGCGGCTCCGGCAAGAGCGTTTTTACCAAGAGCTTCATGGGCCTGCTGGATGCCAACGGCTCCATTACCAGCGGCACCATTGATTACTACGGCATGGCGGACGGCAAGCCGCTGCGCCTTTCTGACCTCAGAACCGAAAAGGACTGGCTGCGGGTACGCGGCCGAGAGATTGCCATGGTCATGCAGGACCCCATGACCAGCCTGAACCCGCTGAAGACCATCGGGGCACAGATCATGGAAGCCGTTGCCCTGCATCAGGGCTTAAAGGGTGCTGCCGCCAAGGAAAAAAACACTGGAATACCTGCGGGATGTGGGCATCACCGACCCCGAAAAGCGCTTTAAGCAGTACCCGCACGAGTTCTCCGGCGGCATGCGCCAGCGTGTGGTCATTGCCATTGCGGTGGCCTGCAGCCCCAAGATCCTGATCTGCGACGAACCTACCACCGCACTGGACGTGACCATTCAAGCCCAGATTTTGCAGCTTTTGAAGGAAATGCGGTTCAAGTACGATCTGACCATCGTCATGATCACCCACGATCTGGGCGTTGTGGCAAACATTGCAGACCGCGTGGCTGTGATGTACGCAGGCGACATTGTGGAAATCGGCACTGCTGACGAAATTTATTACGATCCCCGCCACCCCTACACATGGGCGCTGCTTTCCAGTATGCCGCAGATGGGCGTGAAGGGCGAGGACCTGTTCAACATCGTGGGCACACCGCCAAACCTGTTTGCGGAAATTCGCGGCGATGCTTTTGCGCCCCGCAACCCGCAGGCGCTGAAGATCGATTTTGTCAAGCGCCCGCCTTACTTTGAGGTAACGCCCACCCACAAGGCCAAAACATGGCTGCTGGACCCCCGGGCACCCAAGATCGAGCCGCCTGCTGCGGTAAAAATGCTGCGAGAGGAGGGGCTGTAAGATGGAAAATGAACGCGAAGTTCTTTTGGAAGTGAACCACCTGAACGTAACCTACGGCTCCGGCAAAAAAGCATATGAAGCTGTGCAGGATGCCAACTTTAAAATTTATAAGGGCGAGACCTTCGGCCTTGTAGGCGAAAGCGGCAGCGGCAAAACTACCATTGGCCGCGCCATCCTGCGCATTCTGCCCACCTCGGGCGGCGAGATCCTTTATAAAGGCCAGAAGATCAACGGCAGAATTTCCCGCCAGCTGGACAGGCAGATCATCAAAGAGATCCAGATGATCTTTCAGGACCCTCAGTCCTCGCTGAACGAGCGCGCCAAGGTGAGCTATATCGTGGGCGAAGGCCTGCAGAACGTCCGGCCTGATCTTTCCACCGCCCAGCAGGAGGAAAAGGTGCGTCAGGCTCTGCTGGACGTGGGTCTGCTGCCGGAATTTGCCTCCCGCTTCCCGCACGAATTTTCCGGCGGACAGCGCCAGCGCATCGGCATTGCCCGGGCCCTGATCGTGGAGCCGGAGTTCATCGTTGCCGATGAGCCCATCAGCGCACTGGATATGTCCATCCGTGCACAGGTGCTGAACCTGCTGCGCCGCCTGCAGAAGGAACGCGGCATCACCTACCTGTTCATCGCCCACGATCTTTCCGTGATGCGCTACATCTCCGACCGCATCGCCGTCATCCACAAGGGCCGCATCGTGGAGCTGGCCGGGGCCGAAGAGTTGACAGCCCACGCCATCCACCCCTATACCCGCAGCCTGCTTTCCGCCATTCCCATGCCGGACCCCCGCCGGGAGCGGCAGAAAAAGCTGCTGGTGTACGACCCCGCCATGCACGACTACTCCAGAGAGGCCCCCCAGTGGCGCGAACTGCGGCCTGAGCATTTTGTACTGTGCAGCGCTGCCGAAGCCGAACAGTGGCTGCCGCGCTGACCCCCCCGACATTTCGGGCTGAATCGTTGTTTTACGGCTCTTTTACGCAACATTCAAAGTTTATTTCTTGACATTCTCCGGCAGCTCCACTACAATAGAATCTACATCATTGATTCTGATTTTTGAGTTATTAGCGTGTTCTGACCGGCGGCTTTCATCTTCTTTGCAAAGTTGTCGGCTTTTGGCAATGAAAAGAAGAAGAAAGAAAAGAGGACTTTATTCTATGACTACTGAACAGCGTGAACCGCTCTATGCGTCCACTGCGAAGCCCTGGCTGAAGTACTATGACCAGAAATACATCGACATGCCCCTGCCCAAGTGCAGCGCCTTTGAGTATCTCTGCCATCAGAACAAGAACCATCTGAGCGAGACCGCTCTGGAGTATTATGGCCGCAAATTCACCTTTGCAGACCTCTTTGTGAATGTCAAGAAAACCGCGGCCGCCTTCCGTGCTCTCGGCGTGAAGAAGGGCGACATCATCACCGTTGTCAGTGTGATGACCCCCGAGGTGATCTATGCCTTCTACGCTGTCGATATGATCGGCGCAACGCTGAATCTGGTGGACCCGCGCTACAGCGTTGAGGGCATCCACGAGTACATCGAGGAGGTGGATTCCCGCCTGCTGATCTGCCTGAATGTGACCTATGAGCGCTGCCACAAGGCAGAAAAGCGCACCAATGTGGAGCGCGTTCTGGTCATCAGCCCTGCAGACTCCCTGCCGCTGCATCTGGCCGTCGGCTACAAGCTGACCAACCCCGATAAGAACCGCTACAAGTCCAATGTGATCCACTGGAAGGACTTTATTGCACAGGGCAAGGATCAGAGCATGAACGCCGAACCCTACGACCCGCAGCACGCCTGCGTGGTGGTACACACCGGCGGCACCACCGGTTCGCCCAAGGGCGTTATGCTGACCGACGACAGCTTTAACTCTCTGGCCCACGAATTCATCGCCCAGAGCAACCTGTTCTGCCGCGGCCAGAAGCTGATGAACGTCATGCCTCCGTTCATTGCCTACGGCTATGCCTGCGGCGTGCACATGCCGCTGGTCATGGGCCTGCACGTCGTCATCATCCCCAATCTGGACCCCGACAAGCTGGGCGCACTGATCTGGAAGCACAAGCCCGAGCACATGTTCGGCGTTCCGGCCCACTACCAGCAGATGGCAGCTTCTCCGCTGCTCAAGAAGAAGAAGGATCTCTCCTTCATCCGCAACTATGCCGCCGGCGGCGACTCGCTGCCGCTGGGCGCTGAGCTGACTGTGAACGAGTTCCTGAAGGCGCACAACGTGGAATATCCGCTGGCCAAGGGCTATGGCATGACCGAGGTCGCCTCTGCCGCTACCGTTGCCGCCGGCAACGTGACCAAGCCCGGCAGCGTGGGCATTCCCATGCTGAACACGGTGGTGTCCATTTTTGAGCCTGGCACCGAGACCGAACTGCCCATCGGTGAGCGCGGCGAGATCTGCATCTGCACCCCCACCGTCATGAAGGGCTACTACAATAAGCCCGAGGAGACCGACATGATCCTGCGCCGCCATGCAGACGGCCAGATCTGGGCACACACCGGCGATGTCGGCTACATGGACGAGGACGGCTTTGTGTATCTGGATTCCCGCATCAAGCGCATGATCATCCGTCACGATGGCTTCAAGGTGTTCCCGTCCATGATCGAGAACGTCATCAGCCGCCACCCGGCCGTGCATCAGTGCTCTGTGGTGGGCTGCGTTGACAAGGATCATGTGCAGGGCCGCCTGCCCTTCGTCTACGTGGTGCTGGACCCGGAAGGCGACAAGAAAAAGCGCCAGATCGTGCGGGAACTGCGCCAGCTGTGCAATGAAGAGCTGCCGGAGTATGTGCAGCCGGTGGGCTACAAGTTCATCTCCGAAATGCCCTTTACCCCTGTTGGCAAGGTGGACTACCGCAAGCTGGAAGAAGAGATCACTCCCCGCGATTACTGATCCTGAACTTCACCCTGTAATTTTTCAGACACTGAGCTCTCCCGAAAGGGAGAGCTTTTTTGTATGGAAGAAACTGCAGAATACGGACGCAGCGATGGCCGCAATTTTTTGAATTTTGTCAGTTGACAATTTTTACTTTCCATTTTATCATAGAGACAACAGCTGTGCCGCACAGGTGCAGTCATTCCAGAAAGAAGGAATTACAATGAAAACAAGAAGTTTGCCAGCTTTCTGGCCGCAGCGGCAGCGCTTGTGCTGCTGGCCATGCCTGCATTTGCTGCCGACGAACAGACGGAGCTGCCTGCCGCCGAAGCAGCAGAGGTGCAGCAGGAGCAGACCGCAGCGCCTGCCGAGCAGGAGACCGCCCTGCCCGCCGATGCCCAGACAGCCGGCGAACCGGAGCAGCAGCTCACCTATGTGGCGCTGGGCGACAGCATCACCTCCGGTGTCGGCCTTGCCGATATGAAATACAACATCGCCCAGATCGGCTACGATCTGCAGCCGAACTTTGAGGGCTACCCTTCCCAATGCTACACCGCCCTTGTGGGCAAGGGCCTTGGGCTGGACCGCCAGCACGCGATCAATCTGGGCCTGCCCGGCCTGATGAGCCCTGACATGCTGGATATGGTGCAGAACAGCGCCATGCCCAAGATGAATCAGGCTTCCGGCGCATATTACGTCTACCCGGAATATCAGGAGTATCTGCGCAAGGCCGATATCATTTCCATCCAGATCGGCTCCAACGACGCGCTGGTGCCCTGCATCGTAGGTCTGGGCGAGGCCACCAACTGGAAGAGCGAGCAGCTTGCCGCACTGATGGTCAGCGGTGCCCTGCGTGATTTCAACTTCCAGAAGCTGGGGCTCTTCCTCGAAGCGCTGAACCGTATGACCCTTACCTTTGACGAGAGCCGCGCCACCAACCGCCTGCTGTTCCGCGGCATGGATGAGATCTGCGATCAGGCCTATACCAATGTGACCGCCAGCCTGCCGCAGATCGTGGCCGGTATCCGTGCACTGAACCCGGATGCCAAAATCGTGCTGCTGGGTTACACCAATCCGGTGCCTCTGCTGCCCGCATGGAACCGCTATTTCAGCAAATTGAACCGCTTTGCCAAAGACCTTGCCGCACAGGAAGGCTTGATCTATGTGGACATTCCCCGTGCGCAGACCGCTGCCGACGGCCACCCCACCGTTAAGGGCCACCAGTACATTGCAAACCAGATTTTGAATGCTCTGAAGTGAGCTTTCCATCAAAAAAGGCCTGTCTCATTTTACGAGACAGGCTTTTTTTGCGCTGTTCTGTTTTCAGCTCAGCCGGCCACTTTCCACCGAAAAGCTGATATCTGCCGCAGCCATGGTAGACTTGCGGTGGGAGACCAACAGCACCGTTTTGTCTTTGCACTCTGCCCGCACAGCCTTGAGGATCACGCCCTCATTCAGGCTGTCCAGATTGGAGGTAGGCTCGTCCAGAAGCAGGAAGGGTGCATCATGCAGGAAGGCACGCGCCACACCGATGCGCTGGCGCTCGCCGCCGGAAAGTGCACCGCCCAGCTCACCCACCGGGGTATCATAGCCCTTGGGCAGGCTGTGGATAAAGCCGTCCAGCGCAGCCTTTTTGCAGGCTGCTTCCACCTCTTCCCGGGTGGCATCCCGCTTTGCAATGCGGATGTTGTTCTCAATGGTATCGTCGAACAGCTCGGTCTCCTGCGTCACAAGGCTTTCCTGTTCGCGCAGGGCGGCGGTGTTCACGCGGCGGATATCCTCTGCGCCAAAGCGGATGCTGCCGCTGGACACATCCCAGAAGCGCATCAGCAGCCGCAGGAAGGTAGACTTTCCGCTGCCGGAGCGGCCGGTGATGCCCACGATCTTCTTTTCCGGAATGGTCAGGCTCAGGTCATGCAGCACCTCCTCCTTGGCATAGGCAAAGTTCACATGCTCTGCCGCAGCACCTGCAAATGCGGTGTCTGTGCCGTCGGTCACATCGGCGGTGACGGGCTGTTCGTCCAGCAGGTCCAGCACGCGGTCTGCGCTGGCGAACACCTGCGTCAGGCTGGCACCAAGGTTTGCCAGCGCCACCACCGGGCCAAAGGAGCTGAGGGCCGAAAGGGTGCACACCAGTACGCCCTCCACGCCCATTTTACCGCTCTGGTAAAGGTTCAGGCTCACACCCAGCACGGCCAGCACCGTGAGCAGGATCAAGGTGTTCGTGATGGCCACGGTCAGGCCCTCGCGGTATTTCATCGCCTTCTGCTTTTCGCCCAGCATCTCACTGTGGGCCGTGATGCCCTCGGCGCGGGCTGCGGTGTCCTGATACTGCAGGGTATCCTTCAGGCCGCGCAGGCTTTCCAGCACATAGCTGTTGGTATCGGCCAGTGCCTGACGGTACTCCCGGGCGGCACGGTCGCCGCGCTTTGCGCTCCACACCGGCAGGGCCACGCCCACCAGCAGATAGCCCGCCAACAGCACCAGCGCAGGCAGGATGTGCCAGCTGCCCACAAAGCCCGTCATGCCGATGACGCAGATGCACGCGATGCAGATGGGCGAAATGGTGTGGGCATAGAACACCTCCAGCGCCTCGATGTCGGCGGTGATGAGCGAGATCAGGTCGCCGCGGTCACGGCCTTCCAGCTTTGCCGGGGTCAGACGGCGCAGCGCCCCGAACACCTTATCGCGGATCAGGGCCAGCAGCTTGAAGGCGATATAGTGATTGGACGCCTGCTCTGCGTAACGCAGAACGCCGCGCAGCAGGGCAAACACCAGAATACATGCAAAGGCTGTGCTCACGGTTTTGAGCGGACTGGCAAGGCCCAGCGCACGCAGGATGCCAAAGCCGCCGAAGATGGTAATGAAGGTGGCGCAGAAGTGGCCTGCCACCCCCATCACGATCGCTGCCAGCATAACGGGCAGCATGGGCTTTACCAGTACGATCAGCCGTCCCACAATGGCAAAGGGGCTGCGATGATTGCTCTTGTTCATGCTCAGGCATCCTCCTCTTCCAGTGTTTCCAGCTGCCGCTGTGCCAGATACAGGCGGCTGTAGGCCCCCTGCCGGGCCAGCAGCACGGCGTGTGTGCCCTGCTCGATCACACGGCCATTGCTCATTGCATAGATGCAGTCGCTGTGCACCACGTTTGCCAGACGGTGGGAGATCAGGATGATCGTCTTTTTTCCGGCCAGACTGTGGATGGCCTGCATGATGTCGTTCTCGCTCTCGGCATCCACGTTGGAGGTAGCCTCGTCGAAGAGGTAGATGGGCGTATCGTGCAGCAGGGCGCGGGCCATGGCAAGGCGCTGGCGCTGGCCGCCGGAAAGATTGCTGCCGCCCTCATGCAGAGCGGTCTGCAGGCCGTTCTGGCTGCGGCAGAAATCGGCCAGGTTCACCTGTTCCAATGCCGCCCAGAGCTGTGCCTCGTCCGCGTCCGGCTTTGCCATGCGCAGGTTGCTCTCCACCGTACCCTTGAAGATGGCGGCGTTGTGGGGCACCAGCGTCAGGGTGCGCAGACGCTGTTCCTGCTGCAGTTCCTGCACCGGCACGCCGCCCAGCGTCACGCTGCCGGTATAGCCGGTGCGGCTGCCGGACAGCAGCGCCGCAATGGTGCTTTTGCCGCAGCCGCTCTCACCCACCAGCGAGACAAAGCTGCCCTGCGGAATGGTAAAGGAGACATCGTTCAGGATGGTGCGGTCCTTCTCGTAGCCAAAGGTGACATGCTCAAGCTTCAGAGTCGTATTCTCTCCGAGCACGCGGTCACCATCGGCAGGCTCTTCCGCTGCCAGAAGCTTGAAGATCTTCTCTGCCGAAGCGGCACCGTTCATGGCAATGTGGAAGTAGCTGCCCAGCAGCCGCAGCGGCAGGAAAAAGTCCGCCGCCAGCAGCACGATGGTCAATGTGGCGGTCAGGGTCAGCTGGCCTGCCGCAAATGCAGCCACCGCGCTGATGATGCCAAGGCCCGCACCGCCGTAAGCCATCAGGTCCATCAGTGTCACCGAGTTCAGCTGCATGGTGAGCACCTTCATGGTGATCTTGCGGAAGCGCTCAGCCTGCGCGTTCATCTGCTCGTGCTTCCAGCCGTCGGCCTGATAAATTTTCAGGGTGGTCAGGCCCTGAATGTTCTCAAGGAAGCTGTCGCCAAGGGTGGTGTACTCGCCCCAGTAGTTCGCCAGCAGCTTTTTGGCAAACTTCTGCACTGCCACAATGGACATGGGGATCAGCGGCACGCAGCACAGCAGGATGATGGCCGACCGTGCGTGCACACCCACCAGCAGCACAAACAGGGTAACGGGTGCCAGCAGGCTGTAAAACAGCTGCGGCAGGTATTTTGCAAAGTAGGTGTCGATCTGCTCCACACCTTCGCTGGCCAGCATCACCACCTCGCTGGTGGCCGCCGTCTCGGTGTAGTTGGGGCCAAGGCGGGCAAGCTTTGCGTAGATGCTGCTGCGCAGGGTGCGCTTGACATCCTTGGAAGCCTGATCGCTCATGGCCGATGCCAGCATGGTAAAGGCAAAGCGCATGGGCACCGTGGCAAGGCAGAGCACAAGGTTCTGCCACAGCTGTGCACTGGTCAGGCTGCCCGCAAAGGCTGCGCCCACCAGCTGGGCAATGGCCCGCACAAAGATCACGTTGCACAGCATCCCCAGCCATTGGAAAGCCACATTGGCTCCCACATACCGCAGCGCACCGCGGTCAAAGGACAGCAATTTTTTGTTGATCACTGGGCTTTCTCCGTTTCTGCTTTTTCTGCATCACTGCCAAACAGACGCTCATATTCGCCGGTAAAGATGCGCTCCGGCAGTGCACTGGTCATGGCAAGGGCAGCGGTAAAGCGCTCTTCTTCGCTCAGCGGCTCACTGACCGGCGGGAAATGGGTCAGGATCGTTTTCAGCTCCCGATCCACCTGTTTTGCCACCCAGATGCCCCGGTCTGTCATATAGATCTTGCCGTAGTGCTCCTTTACGATCATGCCGCGCTCCATGAGCAGATTCATGATACGCACCACCGAGGGCTTGGTCACGCCAAGCTTTTCGGCAATGCTGCGGGAGCTGATATCCAGATGGGTCTGTGAGACTTCGTAGATCGCCAGCAGATAGCGCAGATGCGCCGACGTAAGTTCCATCCCGATCACTCTCTTTCGTTCTGAATTTCCAATGTTATCCAAAGCTAACTTTTTGTTTTTGAAAAAAGGGCGCGAGCCGAAACTTCCAGCCCGCGCCCTTTGCGGATCATTTCAATGCTCAGTGACAGCCGCTGCAACCGCTGCAGCTGCCATTGCAGCCGCCTTCGCCGCAGCCGCTGCACCCACTGCAGCCGCCGCCATGCTTGTGGGAGTGCCATGTGATCCAGCCCACACCGCCAAACACGATGACTGCCACAATGATCGTGGGCAGATTAAAATTTGCAGCGAGGAATTCCATCATACAAAACACACCCTTTCACAATGTCATGCGGTTCGATCAGATCTTGGTCACGTCGATCTTGACTTCGTTGTTGCCCGCGTACTTGTTGGGACGGACCAGCAGGTAGATGAAGGCCACCAGAACAACAGCAGCCACGATGGTGAAGAAGTTGAAGCCAATCTCACCGGTGATCAGGCCGCCCAGCTGGTAAACCACCAGAGCTGCGCAGTAAGCCAGAGCACACATGTAACCAATGGCGATGGCCGTCCACTTGCCGTTGTTCATCTCGCGCTTGATGGCGCCCATAGCAGCGAAGCAGGGAGCGCACAGCAGGTTGAAGATCATGAAGGCGTAAGCCGACAGAGCGGTGTAGTCCTGCGCAACAGCAGCCCAGATCTCATCGCCGTTCTCAGACAGCTCGCCGCCGAAGTGATACAGAACACCGAAGGTACCAACCACGTTCTCCTTTGCGATCAGGCCGGAGACGGAAGCGACAGTTGCACGCCAGTTGCCGAAGCCCAGAGGTGCAAAGATCCATGCGACCTTGGTAGCGATAGCAGCCAGCACGGAGTTGTCCTGATCCTCGACCATGCCGAAGACACCGTTCTCGAAGCCGAAGCCCTGCAGGAACCACAGCACAACGGTAGCGGCCAGAATGACGGAGCCTGCGCGCTTGATGAAGGACCAGCCGCGCTCCCAGGTTGCACGGAACACGTTGCCCCATGCAGGCACATGGTATGCGGGCAGCTCCATCACGAAGGGAGCGGGATCACCTGCGAAGAGCTTGGTCTTCTTCAGGATCACGCCGGAGCAGATGATGGCAGCCATGCCAATGAAGTAAGCAGAGACAGCCACCAGAGAAGAACCGCCGAACATCGCACCTGCGATGAGGCCGATGATGGGCATCTTTGCGCCGCAGGGGATGAAGCAGGTGGTCATGATGGTCATGCGGCGGTCGCGCTCGTTCTCGATGGTACGGGAAGCCATAACACCGGGCACGCCGCAGCCGGTACCGACCAGCACGGGGATGAAGCTTTTACCGGACAGGCCGAACTTGCGGAAGATACGGTCCATGATGAAGGCGACACGGGACATATAGCCCACATCCTCCAGAATGGACAGCAGGAAAAACAGCACCAGCATCTGGGGAACGAAGCCCAGAACTGCGCCGACACCGGCAACGATGCCGTCCATGATCAGGCCGTACAGCCAGCCTGCCACGCCGATGCTCTCCAGCAAGCCGCCCAGAGCATTGGGAACAATTTCACCGAACAGGACATCGTTGGTCCAGTCGGTGGCAAAGGTACCAATGGCCCAGCCGCCGTCTGCAATGGAGGTGCCCATGGACAGGGAGTACATCAGGAACATGACCAGTGCGAAGATGGGCAGAGCCAGCACACGGTTGGTGACGATCTGGTCGACCTTATCGGAAACGGTCAGGTGCTCCACGCGGGCCTTTTTCTTAACAGCTTTGCCCACGACGGTGTTGATATATGCATAGCGCTGGTTGGTGATGATGCTCTCGGCGTCATCGTCCATCTCAGCTTCGCAGTCTTTGATGTGCTGGTCGATGTGGTCGGTCAGGCTCTTGTCGAGCTTCAGCTCGTCCATGACCTTCTCGTCGCGCTCGAACAGCTTGACGGCATACCAGCGCAGGAAGCGGTCATCCACCTTGCCCTGAATGGACTCTTCGATGTGGGCAATGGCGTGCTCCACGCTGCCGGTGAACACATGGGGCAGCTCAGCAGCCTTGGTAGCCTTTGCAGCAGCCACAGCAGCCTTTGCAGCAGCCTCGGTGCCCTCGCCCTTCAGTGCGCTGATCTCCACAGCCTGACAGCCCAGCTCTGCGCTCAGCTTCTTCAGGTCGATCTTATCACCGTTCTTGCGCACCAGATCGATCATGTTCACAGCCATGACCACCGGGATACCCAGCTCGATCAGCTGGGTGGTCAGGTACAGGTTACGCTCAATGTTGGTACCATCGATGATGTTCAGGATGGCATCGGGCTTCTCCTTGACCAGATAAGTACGGGAAACCACTTCTTCCAGCGTGTACGGAGACAGCGAGTAGATACCGGGCAGATCCTGAATGATAACATCCTTATCGCCCTTCAGCTTGCCTTCCTTCTTTTCCACCGTAACGCCGGGCCAGTTGCCGACATACTGGTTGGAGCCGGTCAGATTGTTGAACAGGGTCGTTTTACCGCAGTTCGGGTTGCCGGCAAGTGCAATTTTAATGCTCATTGCTTAATCCTTCCTCCCTTTGGGATCAGACTACTTCGATCATTTCAGCATCGGCCTTGCGCACGCTCAGCTCGTAGTTGCGCACGGTCAGCTCCATGGGGTCGCCCAGAGGTGCCACCTTGCGGACATAGATCTCAACGCCCTTGGTGATGCCCATGTCCATGATGCGGCGCTTGACCGGGCCTTCACCGTGCAGCTTTGCCACAGTAGCAGTCTCGCCGACCTTTACGTCTTTCAGAGTTTTCATACTTAACCATCCTCCTCTGCTTGTCTTTATAGAGAGACTATTCCAGTTTCGGAGCAGCTCCCAAACAGCGCCTGGGCACTGTTCAGCCAATCATGATACGGTTTGCCATGGTCTTGTCCAGCGCGATGCGGCTCTCCTTGACCTGAATGATCAGGTTGCCTGCGATCTCGTTGACGACCGTTACCTCACTGTCCACCACAAAACCCAGCTCTGCCAGATGCAGCCGGATCTCGTCCTTGCCGGTGATCTTTTTGATGGTGACGGTCTCCCCTGCTTTTGCCATTGTCAAAGGCATCATACTTCCGCTTCCCTTCCTGTTTGAATCTGGGATATCGCTGCGGTTAGTCAGCCGCAACTACCAACGTGGATAGTTTACGCTCACTAACCTTTTATGTCAATAGTTTTTTCATAATTAAAAGTTAGTTCATATGAACAAACAATTTTTCTGCCCGATTTTTTCCGTTTTTTCACCACAATCAACAACAACTAACTCAAATTATTGAATCAAAGTTAGCCATTGTTTACATTTTCTTGTTCTTTTTTGGCGGCATCTTGTAAACTATCACAAAGCTTTTTTCTGCTCTGCTGTGCTCTTTTGCAGCAAATGACACAGCCGCGCGGTACAGTGGTCAGTCTGCACCGCGCGGCCGCGTGTCAAAAGGAGGATTTCTTTCCTGCCAGCGCGTGGACACCAGCAGGTGCCAGGATAAAAAGAGAGTATTTGAAAAGAGAATGACAAATTTTAAGCCGCCACGGCAAGGCGGAGAATGGGCGTTCCACTGTGGAACAGCCGCAGATAGACTGCTGTGCACTTGCTCAGCTGGTCAAAGTGCTTCTGCGCTGCATCCGGGTCGCCATAGGACTTCCAGCAGCCGCAGCAGGTAAAGTTCTTGCCGCGGTTCTCGATAAAGCCCACAACATCGCCCAGCGGATAGCCAAGGAACACCCCGATCTCATGCGGAAATTCTGCCGAACAGCACAGCTTGCGGGAAAGCTGAGTGAGCATATTGCCCACATCCGGTGCTTCGCCCGCTTCCGGCAGGCGGTAGCCCTCCTGCCGCAGAAAGCTCTGCACCTTTTCATCTGCCAGCACGGCAGCCAGCCTGCTTTCGCGGTAGACATACACAAGATACCGGTGGTTGAGCACGCAGCCCTTGAGCACCCGCACACGCAGGCCCTTGGGGTTCAGCTGAGTGTTCCAATTTTTCACCCGGCGTGCAAGGTCGGCGCAGTCGCGGGTCTCATAGCGGAACAGGCCTGCCGGTTTCAGGCTTGCCAGCACCGGGGCACACTGTTCGATCATGACCGTCTCAAAATTGCGCTCCATGTCTGTGCCCTCCCGCCTTGTTTCTCCGGGCTATTGTTCCCCGGATGCGCCGTGGTTATAAGTTAGATATTTCTAACCTTGATTCCAAAAAAGAAGCAGCTTTGCACGGAGCATTCAAGGCTTCGGCCTGCCGATCTGTTTCTTGCGGTTAGTTATTTCTAACGTGACTGTATCTTACCACAGCGGTGGGCCGTTGTCAACACTTTTCTTGAAAAAAGTTATTCGTGGCAAACCACGGTTTTCTCCACCTCGCTTTTTGTGCATTCTACCGTTTTGGCGCAGGCTGTGGTATAATAAGGAAAACCCTCTCAGGCGCTAACGCGCCAGCTCCCCCGAAGGGGGAGCTCTTTATAGAGTCAGCGCATTCAAAAGCTCTCCCCTTCGGGAGAGCTGGCATTGCGCAGCAATGACTGAGAGGGTTCTATCTTATAAAAGGAGCACGCATCCATGCCACAGAACATTGCACCGCCGGGCCTGATCTCCCTTCTTGCCGCCGCACTGGCACAGCAGCCCACAAAGCCGCTGGTGCTGGCGCTGGATGGCCGCTGCGGCAGCGGCAAGACCACCCTTGCAAATACGCTGGCCCGGCAGTTCCCGGCCAGCATCACCCTGCACACCGATGATTTTTACCTGCCGCCTGCACAGCGCATCCGCGGCTGGGAGAAAACGCCCTGCGCCAATATGGACCTTGCCCGCCTGCGGGACGAAGCCCTGCGCCCAGCCTACGAGGGCCAGCCGGTGCAGTACCGTGCCTATTCCTGCCGCGAGGGTGCGCACCTGCCCGCGCGGGAACTGGCCGCGCAGCCGCTGGTGATTTTGGAGGGCAGCTACAGCCACCACCCGCTGCTGACCGGTTACGAAACGCTGCGGGTGTTCCTGACCTGCGCAAAAGAAGAGCAGACCCGCCGCCTGCAGGCGCGGGAGGGGGAGCGATATGCAAACTTTGCCGCCCGGTGGATCCCGCTGGAGGAGGGCTATTTTGCCCAGTACCACATTGCGGAGACTGCGGATTTTGTGGTAGACACCACCCAAGGCGGGACGATTTGAAATGGCTTTCGCTTCGCTCTAGCCATTATCAGCGGAAGAATTATTTTTATTTGTAGTTCCGAAACGCCTGCGGGCGTTTCGGAACTACTTTTTCACGGGGAGGGGGTTCCCTTTTTGCGCACCTTGCCCCAAAAAGCCGGAAATATTTTTCTCTTTCTGCGTGAATGGGGGTATTTTGCATCAAATCGCACTTGCGGGGAGGGGGTAGCATCTGTTAAACTTATAGTCACGAAGAAAGCAACGCCACGCTACAACAAAGAACGGAGGATGACCCTTATGAAAAAACTGGCAAGACTGACCGCCCTTTTGCTCACCGGTGCGCTGCTGCTGGCGCTGACCGCCTGCGGGGCTGCGCCGCTTGCGCCGGAGCAGCAGGCAAAGCAGCAGCTGCTGGGCGAGATCAACAGCTACCGCGCGACCCTTGAGTTTGCTGCGCCGCTTGAGGAAGTAAAACAGCTCTCTGATGCCGAGCAGATCTGGGTAGAGCAGTTCCGCGCCGCCGGCAAGACCGAGCTGCCAGAGAGCACAACGAACGAAACCCATCAGAAATGGGCAAGCATGACCGGGAACTGGACGCGTTGTGATACTTTCGGCTTGGGTGTGAAGAAAGATGCGAGTGGCGAGTTGATCGACATTCTGCTTGCCAAGGTTCCAGCCAATACCCCGGAGGGCAAGGCAGAGCTGTCGGAAGCCTTGAACCATCCTGCCTTTAATCGCAGCGCTTGCACGAGAATCGGCATTGCCGTTGTGACCATTGACGGACAGATGTACTGGACCTGCAGCGTGTATTCCTGATTTCCCCTTTCCGCGCGGAAGAACACCCCTTGAACAGAACAAAGCCGGACAGCTTGCGGGCTGTCCGGCTTTTGGTTTCGCCTGATCTACAGGCTGTTACTTATTCTTGTACATATCCTGATAGTAGTTCTGGTAATCACCGCTGGTGACATGGTCCATCCACTCCTGATGGTTCAGGTACCAGTCAATGGTCAGCACGATGCCCTTTTCAAAGGGGGTCTCGGGGTACCAGCCCAGATCGTTCTTGATCTTGGTGGGGTCGATGCCGTAGCGGCGGTCGTGGCCCAGACGGTCGGCCACATGCTTGATGAGGTCCTCGCTGATGCCCTCGTCCTGCAGACGGTCGTGCAGCTGGTTGATGATGGTCTTGACGATGAAGATGTTGGGGCGCTCGTTGTGGCCGCCCACGTTGTACACCTCACCGATCTTGCCGCCGTTGGCTACCATGTCGATGGCCTTGCAGTGATCTTCCACATACAGCCAGTCGCGGATCTGCATACCGTCGCCGTAGATGGGAAGCTGCTTGTGGTGTTTGACGTTGTTGATCATCAGAGGGATCAGCTTCTCCGGGAACTGGTAGGGGCCGTAGTTGTTGGAGCAGCGGGTGATGTTCACCGGCATGCCGTAGGTATCGTGGAATGCCATGACGAACATATCGGCGCTGGCCTTGGAGGAAGAATAGGGGCTGTGGGGCACAGGGGGGTGGTTTCCATAAAGAAGCCGTCCGCACCCACGTGCGCCGTACACCTCCATCGGTGGACACCTGCAGGTACTTCTTGCCCTCTTTCCAAGTCTTGGCATCGGCATCATACCATGCTTCCTTGGCGCGCTGCAGCAGGTTGACGGTGCCCATCACGTTGCTCTGCACAAAAATTTCGGGGTTCTTGATGGAGCGGTCCACGTGGCTCTCGGCGGCAAAGTTGATGACGTAATCGAAATCGTACTTCTGGAACAGGCCTTCCACCAGCTCCTTGTCGCAGATATCGCCCTGCACGAACACATGGCGGGGGTCGCCCTCCACATCCTTCAGGTTTTCCAGATTGCCGGCGTAGGTCAGCTTATCCAGATTGACCAGCAGGATCTCCGGGTATTTCTTGAGCATATAATGCACAAAGTTGGAGCCAATAAAACCGGCGCAGCCGGTGATCAGATAGGTTTTCATAGGTTCAATTTCCTCTTTTCAGTCTTTCATCCCATTGTCGCCGTCCCAGTGGGCGAAGAAGCAGGCCAGAGCGTCTCTCCAGTCGCGCACATCGTTGCCCACGGTGCAGCGCAGCATCCGGTTGTCCAGTGCGCTCCACTTGGGGCGGTCGGCACTTTCCGGGTGCTTTGCCTTGTATTCCTCGCTGGTGCAGGGTGCCACAGCGGCATCCACGCCGGACAGGCGGATGATCTCGGACGCAAAATCATACCACGAGCAGATGCCCTCGCCGGTGCAGTGGTACAGGCCGTACTCGTGGGTCACACACAGCTGCAGGATCTCGTGGGCCAGATCCACCGCGTTGGTGGGGTTGCCGCACTGGTCATTGACCACTTCCAGCTTGCCAAACTTCTTGCCTGCGTTCACGATGGTCTTGACGAAGTTCTTGCCGTAGTAGCTGTAGAGCCACGCGGTGCGCACGATGAAGTGACGGTGGCAGAACTGCTCCACATACTTTTCGCCCATGAGCTTGGTAGAGCCATAGGCGCTGATGGGGCCGGGAATGGTGGCTTCGTCCTGTGCAACGCCGCCGTTTTCACGGCCGGAGAACACATAATCGGTGGAGACGTGTACCAGTCGTGCACCGGTCTTTTCCGCTGCCTGTGCCAGATTGCGGGGGCCGATGGCATTTGCCTTGAAGGCGGCATCATGGTTCACTTCGCAGCCGTCCACATTGGTGTAGGCAGCGCAGTTGATGATGACATCCGGGCGGTTGCGGCGGATGAACTCGTCCACCATCTTATAGTTGGAGATATCCAGATCCGGCAGGTCCACGGCGATCACCGTGGCATTGAGCAGTTTTTCGGGGATGGGGCCGATCTCGCTGCGGCCTTCGCGCAGCTGCTTGAGGATCTCGGTGCCCAGCTGACCCTTGCAGCCGGTAACAATGATTTTCATATGGGTATGCCTTTCTTTTGCTTAATAGCGCAGCTTGCCGTCTGCAACGTTCTTCAGGTGCTGGCCGTAAGGACTCTTGCCGTAGCGCTCAGCGCTTTCCAGCAGGGTGTCGCGGTCGATCCAGCCGTACTTGAAGGCGATCTCTTCCGGCGCACTGATCTTGATGCCCTGGCGCTTCTCGATCATGCGCACAAAGTCGGCTGCTTCCACCAGACTGTCCATGGTGCCGGTGTCCAGCCATGCAAAACCGCGGCCCAGCAGCTGAACATCCAGCTCGTCCTTCTTCAGATACATGTCGTTCAGGGTGGTGATCTCCAGCTCGCCGCGGGCAGAGGGCTTGACCTGCTTTGCCATCTTCACGACCTCTTTGTTATAGAAGTACAGGCCGGTGATGGCGTAGTTGGACTTGGGATGCTGTGGCTTTTCCTCCACGCTGAGCACCTTGCCGTCCTTGTCGAACTCCACGATGCCAAAGCGCTCCGGGTCCTGCACATAGTAGCCGAACACGGTGCAGCGGCCTTTGTTTTCCGCATTGGCGGCGGCGGTCTTGAGGATCTTGGAGAAGCCGTTGCCGTAGAAGATGTTATCGCCCAGGATCATGGCGCAGCAGTCGTCGCCAATGAACTCTTCGCCCAGAATGAAGGCCTGTGCCAGACCGTCCGGAGAGGGCTGAACTTTATACTGCAGATGGATGCCGTACTGGCTGCCATCGCCCAGCAGCGCCTCAAAGCGCGGCGTATCGGTCGGGGTGGAGATGATCAGGATGTCCTGAATGCCTGCCAGCATCAGCGTGGACAGAGGATAATAGATCATCGGCTTGTCGTAGACCGGCAGCAGCTGTTTGCTGGTGACCATGGTCAGCGGGTAAAGCCGGGTGCCGGCACCGCCGGCAAGAATGATACCTTTCATATTTGTGCACTCCTTTAAAATAGATTGAAAAGTTGTGCAGCTGTACGCCGCCAGACGGGAGACCGCCCGGATGACGTATGGATTCAAAGCGGAGCTGCGTCCGCTGTAAACAAATTCAGGAGCCGCTCCCCCCTGCCCAAAATGGCAAAATGGGAATAACAGTTCACTTTATTTTACTATCAAATCACACAAAAAGCAAGAAAGAACGGCTTTCCCGAAAAATTTTCCGGAAAAGCCGTTCTGAAACTCCTTCAGTCTCGCATTTGTTCCGCCCAAAAGGCCCCCTCTCCGAGGGGGCTGGCAATGCCGCTGGCATTGACTGGGGGAGTTACCACGCAAAGCCCCACTTGGAGAAATAGCGCAGCAGGCTGCGCAGCTGCCACAAAAAGGGCTTCAGGCTGCGGTGCGCGGCGCGGTGCCATGCATGGATGGCCGTATACTGGGGCACCAGATACGCTTTGCCCCGGGTGCGCATCTTCTGGGTGAGGTCGGCATCCTCCACGTACATGAAGTAGTCCTCGTCAAAGCCGCCAACAGCCTTGAACACCGCAGTGTCCACGGCCGAGAAGCTGCCGGTGCAGAACTCGATCTCGGTGGGGCTGGTCAGGTCTTTGTCCGCCATGAGATAGCGCTCGTTGTACTTTGCCCAGAATTTCAGGCAGGGCAGCTGGCGGTACACCATGGCCCGCACACTGCACCGGCGCAGCGGCAGGCGCTGGGGCCTGCCGTCCGGGAAGGTGAGTGCGGGCCGCGCCATCACCACGCCGGGGTGCTGTGCCATCCAGTCCGCAAGGTCACTCAGCGTATCCGCAGTGAGCTGGATATCCGGGTTCAGGATAAAGTGCACCCGGCTTTGCAGCAGGCTGAGCACCGTGTTGTGGCCGGTGCCAAAGCCGCCGTTCTCTGTGCGGCAGAGCACCTCCACCTTCTGGTCCTCGCGGATGTGCAGGGTGCCGTCCTTCGCGGCCTTGGCAAGGCACTGGCCGCTGCCGTCCGGGCTGGCGTTGTCCACCAGATACAGCGTCAGCGGGTGGCGGCGGGTGCAGTCCAGCACGGTCTGTGCCGCCCTGAGCGCTTCATCCGCGCCGTTATAAACTACGATACAAGCAGAAAGCTCCACCGGGGTTCCTCTTTTCAATCAAAAATCCCTCATAAAGCTCGCCCTTCGGGAGAGCTGCCTGCGCAGCAGACTGAGAGGGTTTTACTCCAGCGGTTTGATGTCAAAGCTGAAGTCCTCTTTCATCAGGTCAAAGTTCGGGTTCATGCAGGGGTCGCCTGCGGCCAGCTGCTTTGCCCACCGCTTCTGGAAGCGCTCCACCTCCGAGATAAAGCGCTTGCGCTTGACCGGGTTCTCGTCCAGACCGCGGCTCTTGCTCTCGTAGTGGTACAGCTGTGCAAACGGGGTGAACACGTTGGTATAGCCCGCTTCGCGCACGCGCACGCAGAAGTCCACATCGTTGAAGGCCACAGCAAAGCTCTCGTCCAGACCGTTCACCTGCTCGTAGACGCTCCTGCGCACCATCAGGCAGGCGGCAGTGACCGCATATACATCCTGTGCATAGACCAGACGGCCCATATAGCCGGGGTGGCCCACCGGGAAGTTCTTGTGCATGTGGGCCGCAAGGGTCAAAAAGCCGAAGCCGATGCCCGCGTGCTGGATGGTGTTGTCCGGATAAAGCAGCTTTGCGCCCACGCAGCCCACACGGTCCTGCTGGGCGTACATGAGCATTTCCTCAATCCAGCGCGGAGAAATGACCTCGGTATCGTTGTTGAGCAGCAGCAGGTATTCGCCGGTGGCTTCCTTTGCGCCAAAGTTGTTCAGGGCGCTGTAGTTGAAGCCGGTGCCCTGCCATGTGATCACCTTCAGGTTCTTGTGCTCCTTCTGCAGCTTTTCATAGCAGCGGAAGGTGGCAGGCTCCCTGCTGTTGTTCTCGATGACGATGATCTCAAGATCCTCATAGGTGCTCCTGCGGTAGATGGACTCCACGCAGGTGCGCAGGTCGGAAGAATGGTCGCAGCTGGGGATCAGGATGCTGACCCGGCCCGGCTTTGTGATGGTATAGTCCGTCTTATAGAAGCCCGGCGTACCCGGGATCATGGAAACTTCATCCACCGGAACACCCACACGCTCGTAGTGGGCATACAGGGCCTTGACCGCAGCTTCCAGACAGTAGGTCTTGGCCGAAATGTTGCTTGCCACGCTGGTGGGGCTGGAGCGCCAGTAGTACAGCAGGTGCGGGATATGCACGATCTTGTGTGCCTTTTCGGTCAGGCGCAGGTAGAGGTCATAGTCCTGACTGCCGTTGTAGGCTGCACGCTCATCGCCGCCCACAGCGGCCAGCAGCTTTGCGCTGAACACGCTCAGGTGGCAGATATAGTTGTTGGAGCGCAGATTATCCAGCATATAATCCGGCTTGAAATGGTAAACGGTCAGATGGTCGATGTCGCCCTCAAAGGTCACTTCATCCGTATACACAAAGTCTGCGCCCTGTTCGGCAATGGCCTGTGCCACGTACCACAGAGCACAGGGGTGCAGGATATCATCGTGGTCCAGCAGGGCGATGAACTCGCCCGTTGCCAGTGCAAAGCCCTGATTGGTGTTGCCCGCAATGCCCTCGTTCTTTTCCAGCTTCTGGTAACGGATGCGGGGGTCTTCCGCAGCACGGGCTGCTACGGTCTGGCCCACCGTCTCGTCCTGTCCGGCGTCCACAAGGCACAGCTCCCAGTTCTGATAGGTCTGGTTCTGCACCGAGTCCAGCAGCTCCACCAGAAACTGCTGCGGCGTATTGTACAGCGGCACCACGATGCTGATGCGCGGCGCGGCGGGCTGGTCGGCCGCCTGCCTTACCAGCAGCTCTGCGCTGGCAAAGCGGTCGGCGCGCATGGTACTGCCCGGGAACAGTTTCGCATATTCCTTTTTGGCCTTTGCCTGCGCACGCACGCCGGAAATGCCCACCCGGCGCAGCTGGCCCAGAAAGACGAACGGCGGGAAGGTGTGTGCCAGCTGACGGCCCTTGCTGACAAAGTAGCGCAGCGGCCAGCTCATCTTCCAGAAAGTAGAGCTGGTCACATTGTTCAGTGTCTTTTCCAGATCCTGCTCATGGCTGCGGCTCAGCGAAAGATCGCTGCGCAGGCGTTCCAGCTGAGCCGTCTGCTCTTCGCCGGTGCGCTCGGCCTGCTGCATCCGCTCTCGCAGATCGTCCAGCGTCATCTCGTAGCCTGCCAGCAGCTGCTGTGCATCCTGCACAGCGGCGCTGCGGCAGAACAGCGCGGTCTGCTGGGCTTTGCCACGGTTCTTCCACTCAAAATCCCGGTACAGGCCCTGTGCGGCCAACTGCTTTGCACAGTCAGCCATGGCCGATGCATCGGTGCATACCAGCAGCACCTGTGCACACTGCAGTGCGGGCAGATCCACCCATTCCGGGTCCTCCACCACCAGCAGGGCAGCGGTGCCCTGCTCTGCATTCTCCGGCAGCAGCTGTGCACCGGCCTTTTCCAGTGCTTCGGCCAGTGCGCCGCTGCCGCCCAGCACCTGAATGCTGGCAGGGGTCAGCTCCCGCACGATGCGCTGCGCCAGTGCACGGCAGCGCTCGGCCTGTCGTTTGGTTTCTTTTTCCTGATCCATTCCGATCTCCGCTCCTATGGAACTTTTTTATCTTAAAATGATCTCTCAAAAAATCACACGATTTATAGTATACCAAAATCCGGCATGATTTGAGAAGGTTTTGCGCGCATTTCTTTGCAGTTTTCCACTGCTTACCAGTGGAACAGGCTGTGCAGCCAGCCAAAGAACCCACCGCCGGAGCTGCCGGAAGTGGAAATGCTCACACCCGTGTAGTAGTGGCTCAGGATCTCCCGGTAGCCCATGTCCTGCTCCTGTGCGTAACCCACAGCACCGCACTGGCTCATACCCACGCCATGGCCAAAGCCGTAATAGGTCATGCAGGGAGTGCCGCTTTCGTCCGCGCCAAAGTCGAAGCAGTAGCGGGAGGAAACGAACTGGCCGATATAGCGGTAGCTGCGGCCATTGGAAACAAAGGTGTTGTATTGCACAAAGCCGCCCAGATCCTTGTGGGTGGTGTCGGCGCTGACGTAGGGCTCGCCGGTGCGGCTGTCATTATACTCTTTATAGGTATAGTCTTTTCCGATGACCCGGCGCAGCTTGTTGTGGTACTGCTCCTCGTAGGGGCTTTCTACGCTCTGCAGATACGGCACATCGGTGCCCCATGCGTCCCGGCTGGAGCAGGTGCCGTACACGCCGGTCTGGGTGTTATAGCCCGCACTGGCCGACCACACGGCATCGCAGACGCTGCCGTTGCAGGTAAGGATCTCATTTTTCACCGGTTCCACCGCCCTGCGGATGGCTTCCCGTGCCGAGGACGGGATCTGATCCACCGGAGTGTAGATGAGCGCATTGGCAGAGGAGCCGTACTGCTTGTGGTATTCCAGATAGGAATGGATGGCCACCGCCTGTGCCTTCCACGCCTGCTGGGCGGCGCTGGCGCTGACATAGCTGCCAATGGAGCCAAGCTCCGTGTAGGTAATGCCCACAAGACAGTCCACAAGGTTCAGCGTGACATTGCGCTGCAGGCCTTTTCCCTTGATGTTGAGGTAAGGCATGGTGATGGTATCACTGGTGCCAAAGAGCCATGCAAGGCAGTTTTCCTCCTCGGCAGGGATCAGGGTCGTGTCCGCGCCACCCATAGTGGTGGCTGCCGAAGCCGCCGGGGCCAGCACGCAAACGCACAGCGCTGCTGCCAGCACAAATGCCGCCGCGCGGCGCACAAACCGATGCAGATGTTTCAAAAGTGATCTCCTCCTGTTTTTTGCAGATTTCTGACTGTGTTTTTTACAGTGTAACACAGCCTGCGCCTGCGGGCAAGGACTGGACTTTCGTTTTCACATCTGGACAAAGAAGAAACCGGAGGGCCTTTCCCGTTCGGGCTGCTCTCCGGTCTGATTTATAAGGTCTCCGGCCGACGACGCATGGCATCGTCGATCTCGTTCTCGATCTCCCGCAGGCAGTCCAGCAGCACCGGATTGAACGCCCCGGCCTCGCCGGTGCAAAGCATCTGCACTGCAGTCGCGCAGGGTACCGGCGGCTGGCTTCCGCTGCCAGTGGTCAGCGTTTCGTAGGCATCCGCAAGGCCGACCACCTGTGCCGCAATGGGGATCTGTTCGCCAACCAGCTGGTCCGGGTAGCCGCTGCCGTCGTACCGCTCGTGGTGCCAGCGGCAGATCTGATAGGCTACCCGCACAAAATCTTCGTCGCGGTAGGCATCCAGCTCTTCCAGCATCCGTGCACCCAGCAGGGTATGCTGGCGCATGGTTTCTTCATCCTCCGGCGTGCGCGGCTCCGGGCTGTTCAGGACCTGCTCCCCGATCTCCATTTTGCCAATGTCGTGCAGCACCGAGGCCATGCTGATGGTACGGCGCATCTCCTGCGTCAGGGGGTAAGTCTCGGTCTTTTGCACCAGATGGTCCAGCAGCATTCCGGTCAGGGTGCTGATGTGCTGCACATGGGTGCGGCTCTCGCCGTTGCGTCGCTCCACCACCCGGCTCAGAATGCCGATCATCATTTGGCTGCGCTTTTCCTTTTGCGACACCTGATCCGCCACCATGGCGCTCAGGCGGCGCTGCTTTGCATACATGCGGATGGTGTTGGTAATGCGCTGATACACCACCCTTGCATCAAAGGGGCGGCTGATATAATCGGACGCACCCAGATCAAAGGCGCGGCGCACCGTGTCCACATTGTCCTCGCTGGAGATCATGATGACCGGGATCTCTTCCAGCATTCCGCGCTGGCTCATGGCTTCCAGCACGGTAAAGCCGTCAATGCCGGTCATGTGGATATCCAGCAGCACAACGGAGATGCCGGTGGGGTTCTGTTCCAGCAGGCGCAGGCAGTCCTCGCCGGAAGCCGCTTCGGCAGTGTCGAACTGGCTGTTCAGCATCTGGCTGAGCAGCATCCGGTTCATGGCCGAGTCGTCCACAATGAGCACACTCTGGCGGCTGTGGGTGGGCTGCAGGGCGTGCGGCTCCGGCTGACGCTCGGTGATCACGGTGTTTTTCTGGATGCGTGCATAGTGCATCAGCCGTTCCGCGTGCTGCACCGCATCGTCCACATTTTCGTCGTCGATCCACACGCCGCCAATGCTGGCTGACATGCGGATGCGGGAGTAGCCCGGCACGCTGGCCGCCTGCAGCTGCAGACGGATCTGTTCCAGACGCGGGCTGAGCTGTTCCTGCCGGATGTCCGGCAGCAGCAAAAGCAGCCTGCCGCCGTCGTAGCGGATCAGGCGGTCTTTTTCCGAAAGGCCGCGCCGGATGGTGCTTACCGCCGTTTCCAGCACGCTGTTGCCCGCACCGGAGCCGTAAACATCGTTGGAGAACTTCAGATCGTCCATATCCAGCATCGCCACACCGGCGGTAATGCTGCGGTAGCGATAGTTCTCATCATAATAGGTGCGGTTGTAGGCACCGGTCAGCGGGTCGCGGTAGCGCTTTTCCCGCTCGTCGGTAATACTGTTGAGCAGCCGCTCACCGTTTTCCGGGTCCAACAGAACGCTGCGGTCGATCTTGCGGGTCAGCTCCAGCACACAGAGTTGGCCATCCACCTGCACACAGCTGGCCGTGATCTCGTACAGCTCCTGCCCAAAGTATTCCAGCCTTGTTTTCCGGGTGTTCTTTTCCAGCGCCTGCCTTGCCACGCAGTTTTCACACGGACGGCTGCGCCGCCACTGGGCATAGCAGGGCGCGCTGCCCTTTTTGCCGCCCTGCACCTCGTCCGCCTTCATCAGGCGCACCGTCATGAACACCTTGCGGAGCTGGCGCATTTCCTCTTCCATCTGCTGGCGTGTTCTGTTTTTCTTGCTCATCATCGCATATCCCCCGCTGCAAAACCGCGCGTTTTGGGCGCACGGCATTCCTTCACGAATAACATTATACTATTTTTTACCAGAATACGTCAATCTTCACTCCTTGCAGCCCGCGGTGCGGAATGTGTCGTTTTGATCCTGTAAAATCAACGTAAGCTCTTTATTTTTGTCAAATTTCCTCATCAGACGCCGTACTGTGCCGCACAAAGCGACGCAAATTGGGGAGTGCAGTTTTCCGGCCGTCTGCTGCCCGCTCTGCCCGGAAACAGTCCACGTGTTTCCGCCGGAAACTCAGTCTTGATTTTGTGCGCAGAATCCGCTATAATAGTAATGTTCTTTTGAATTGCATATCAGCCGGTGTGTCGGAATGGCAGACGAGGGGGACTCAAAATCCCTTGTGCTAATAACACGTGTGGGTTCGACCCCCACCACCGGCATAAAAAGGAAGCCCTCCAGCTTGTCTGGGGGCTTTCTTTTTATCTGCGGCGTGTGAGCGGGTCGAACAGCACGACCCTGCACAGCAGGGGAGTAATCAGCCCTGCGGGCTGTTGCTCAGTGCGCGGGAGACCCCCACCACCGGCATAGCAAGCAGCTCGAAATCGAAAGGTTTTGGGCTGCTTTTCTTTTTCTGCTCAGTTTCTTATACTTTGGTGTTTTCTGGGAAGTTGCGGAATCATTTTCAGTTGTTGACCCGCTGACAGCCTGACACATTGCCTACAAGCACCGATTTCTTTGCGGAAACCGGTGCTTTTTGCAGTTGCACTTTCCCCGGGAGATTATTATACTTATAAAAAAGGCCGGGATGCTGCAAGGACAGGAGGGAAAGCGTATGGCACGGAACAAAACCGCACAGGGCGGTATATCCCTGCGCCGCAAGGTCACGGCATGGCTTGCCGCGATTTTGCTGGTCACCATGCTTTCTACTGGCATTGCTACCATGGCAGGTCAGTGGACGGTACGCTCCTTTGATATGCTGCTGGCCGACAACGCCGTCTGCTACACGGTGCAAAACGCCCTCAAGGACGAAACACAGGCCTTTGCACGCTATGTGCGCCAGCCTACTTCTGAAACCGAACAGGCCTATACCGCCGCCTGCACCGCTTCCGAGCAGAGCCTTGCAGCCCTGCCCTTCGATTATGCCCGCACCGGCGAGGAGCGCTATGCCCGCACATGGAATCTTTTGCAAGGGTATGCGGGCTATCGGCAGGAGCGGGATGCCTTTTTGCAGCTTTCCCCCTCGGCAGATACCTATATTGAACAGATGTACCATGTGATGGCACTGCAGGACTACCTTGCCGAGTATGCACTGCGTCTGACACAGGCCACGCTGGAACAGGAAAACGCCCTTTACAGCAGCACGGCGGCTCACATCCGGCATCTGCCGTGGCTGTATCTGGGGCTGTTCCTGACGGCGGCTGTACTGGTGCTGCTGCTCATCCGGGTGCTGAGCCGCGCTGTTGTGCGTCCGCTGCTGCGGCTGGCGCAGGCTTCCCGCAGCATTGCCGAGGGCGATTTTTCCAGACCGGACCTACCGGTGAAAAGCAGCGACGAGGTGGGGCGGCTGACGGGAACCTTCAACCAGATGAAGCACGCCATGGCGCAGCAGCTGACCACCCAGCAGGCTTTGCACCGGGAAGAGGTGCGGAACCTTGCACTGGAAAAGGATCTGGAGCACACCCGGCTGGAGGTGCTCAAAAGTCAGGTAAACCCGCATTTTTTATTTAACACCCTGAACATGATCTCCTGTATGGCACGGCTGGAGGATGCTGCCACCACCGACCAGATGATCGTGCATCTGGGCAGTTTGTTCCGGCACAATCTGCGCACCAAGCGCCAGCAGATCACGCTGGAGGAGGAACTGGACGGGCTGGAGGATTACATTTATTTGCAGCAGATGCGGTTCGACGGACGCATTACCGTAGAAAAAAGCATCCGGGTGCAGCCTGCGGCGGTTTTGGTGCCGTCCTTTATGCTGCAGCCTGTGGTGGAAAACGCTTACTCGCATGGGCTCAAGTCCCGCGAGGAAGGTGGACGCATCCTGCTGCGTGCATGGATGCAGGACAAAGTGCTGGTGCTCACGGTCGCGGACAACGGCAAGGGAATGAACAAAGAGGAGCTGGATGCCGTGCAGGCAAAAATTGCCCAGAGCGAGCAGACCGGCCGCAGCATTGGCCTTGGCAATATTTCCCGCCGCATCGGGATGCTGTATCCGGGCGGTAAAATGCAGGTATACAGCCGCGCAGACTGCGGTACTGTGGTGCGGTTTGAACTACCGCAAACGCAGCAGCCGGAAGAAAAGGAGGAGACGCTCTCGTGAAGTGCAAATTGCTGGTGGCAGAGGATGAATTGATCGAGCGCAAGGTGCTGTGCCGGACCTTGCAGAAGTATCTGGGAGATCTGATAAGCCTGTATGAAGCAAAAAACGGCAGAGAGGCTCTGGAAATTTTTGCCCGCGAAGCGCCGCAGGTGGCTGTGCTGGACATTGAAATGCCGGGTCTCACCGGGCTGGAGGTGGCGCGCAAGATCCGTGAAACAGACAAAAATTGCGCCATCCTGTTCCTGACCGGCTTTGATAAGTTCGACTACGCACGGCAGGCGATCTCTGTGCGGGCGATGGACTATCTGCTCAAGCCTTACAACGAGCAGGAACTGGTATTCGCGGTGGAGGATGCCATCCGGCAGGTGTCGGTGCCGCTGCCTGCCCGCCCGGCACAGCCCCCTGCGCCTGCAGAGCCTCTCCGCCGGGAAGAGGACGAGGATATGCGCACCGCCATCATCCGTGCCGAGATCAGCCGCTTCATCGACGCTCATTATAGGGAGGATATCTCCATGCAGGATGCCGCCGCTGCGCTGCGCTACTCGGACGCCTACTTCTGCAAGCTGTTCAAGCAGTGCTTTAGGGTAAACTTTTCGGCCTACCTGAACGAATACCGGGTGAACAAGGCGCGCCAGCTGATTTTGGACCCGCGCCTGAGCCTGAAGGATATCGGCGCTGCTGTGGGTTACAGCGACGCCAACTATTTTACAAGGGTGTTCAAGCGCCTGACCGGCCAGACCCCTTCGGAATACCGCGTAGCCGCAGCGGAAAAAGCGGCACAAGGATAAATCGGATTCAAAAGAAGCGCTCGTTCTTTCCTGCCTGTGAACAGGAGAGGAACGGGTGCTTTTTGTTTTGCGTTTAATATCTGGTAAAGATGATGCATGTACTTGGATACAACAAATGACAAAATCGTACTGCGTTTCACAAAATAATCCGGTTTCGCAAAAATGAACGAGTTGTTAAAATATAATCATAGAAAAAAACGTGAAAAGAGAGGATGCCATTCATGAAGAGAAGAACGTTTCTGTCGCTGATGGGCGCGGCGGCACTGACCAGCAGCATGATGCTTACCGGCTGCGGTGCCGGCTCCGGTGACGACCGCAAGATCGTGCGCATCGGCCATGTGCAGTCCCAGACCCACCCGGATCATCTTGGACTGGAAGCCTTTGCCAACTCATCAACGAGAAGCTGGGCGATAAGTACCGTGTGGAGGTGTACCCCCAGCGAGCTGCTGGGCTCCCAGACCGAAATTGGTGCAGCTGACCCAGACCGGTGCCATCGACTTTGTGGTGGCATCCACTGCCATCATGGAGACCTTCAGTGCCAAATACCAGATCTTCAACCTGCCTTACCTGTTCTCCAGCGTAGAAGCCTACCACGAGGCGATGGACGACCCCGAGGTGACGGACCCCATTTTCAAGACCACTTCCAAGGCCGGTCTGGAAACGGTGGCATGGCTGGATGCCGGCACCCGCAACTTCTACACCATCAAGACCCCCATCAACCAGCCCTCCGACCTAAAGGGTCTGAAGATCCGCGTACAGCAGTCGCCCACCAACGTGGAAATGATGCGTCTGCTGGGCGGCACCGCTACGCCCATGGGCTTCGGCGATGTGTACACCGCCTTGCAGGCCGGTATTCTGGACGGTGCCGAAAACAACGAGCTGGCTCTGACCGATAACGGTCACGGCGATATCTGCAAGTATTACTCCTACGATATGCACCAGATGGTGCCGGATCTGCTGGTTGCAAACTACGCCTTCCTGAACGAGCTCAGCGACGAGGAGCGCGCGATCTTTGAAGAGGGCTTCCAGATCGTGAAGCGCACCGAGCAGGATGCTTGGGAGGATGCTGTGGCTGAGGCGAAAGATAAGGCCGAGAACGAGCAGCACGTCAACTTTATTTACCCGGACACTGCACCGTTTCAGGAGGCTATGGCCCCCCTGCACGATTCCGTGCTGGCAGCAAACCCGGAACTGCAGCCCATTTATGACCTGATCCAGCAGCACAACGCTGCCCACACTGCGGACTGAGGAGGAGCATCATGGAAAAACTGAGAAATACCCTGAACAAGGTGCTCAACCTGCTGGCAGGTCTGAGCATGACGGTCATGGTGGTGCTGACCACCTATCAGGTCATCGTGCGTTACATCTTCAACTCTCCCTCCACATGGTCGGAGGAACTGGTGGGCTATCTGTTCGGCTGGAGCACCATGCTGGGTGCCACCATCGTCTCTGGCGAACGCGGCCACATGAACATCCCCGTGCTGGTGGATCGGTTCAACCCCACCATGCGCAAGGCGTTCCACATCTTTGCTGAGGTCATCGCCTTCATCTTCTCTGCGACCATTCTGGTGTTCGGCGGTTTTCAGGTGTCCCAGCTGGCTATGGGACAGCAGACCTCCTCGCTGGGCGTAGCCGTGGGCGTATTCTACTGGGTCATGCCCATCTGCGGCGTGATCATTCTGGTGTATTCCGTGCTGAACATTATCGGCATTGCCAACGGCTCCATCTGTCTGGATACCCCGGAGGATGCAGACTTTGCAAAAGTGGAAGCCGAAATGGCTGCCGATGCCGACAAGGAAAATAAGGAGGACTAAGCTGTGGCAATTCAAGCGTTACTCGTAATTCTGGCAGTGCTGCTGGTGCTGCTGTTCCTCGGCGTGCCCATCTCGTACGCCATTGCAGTCTCTTCCCTGACTGCCATTCTTTCTTCCATTGATCTGAATGTTGCCGTGCTGACCGCCGCCCAGCGCACCTTTGTGGGCATGAGCAAGTTCAGCCTGACCGCCATCCCGTTCTTTATTCTGGCCGGCAACATCATGAATCAGGGCGGCATCGCCAAGCGTCTGGTGGATTTCGTCATGGCCATTCTGGGCAAGATGCCCGGCGCACTGCTGGTGACCAACATCGGCACCAACGCCCTGTTCGGCGCCATCTCCGGCTCTGCTTCCGCTGCGGCGGCGGCTGTTGGCTCCATGATCCGCGATGGTGCCGAGGAGCAGGGCTACGACCCCGCCGTGACCGCTGCCACCAACGCCGCTTCCTCCTGCTCCGGTTTGCTGATCCCGCCGTCCAACGCCCTGATTACCTACTCTCTGGCATCCGGCGGCACCTCTGTGGCTGCGCTGTTCATGGCCGGTTACATTCCCGGCATCATCTGGGCGCTGTGCTGCTGCGTGGTGGGCGTGCTGCTGGCGGTCAAGCTGGGCTATAAAGGCACCCCCGGCAAGTTTGACTGGAAAAATCTCGGCATCTGCACCCTGCGCGCTCTGCCTTCCCTGTCCCTGATTATCGTGGTCATCGGCGGTATCATCGGCGGTGTGTTCTCTGCCACCGAAGGCTCTGCCATTGCCGTTGCCTATGCGCTGATCCTTGCTTTCTGCTACCGCTCCATCAACCTGAAAAGCCTGTGGAAGATCCTCGTGGACTCTGCCAAGATGTCCGGCATGGTGGTGTTCCTTGTGGGTGTTTCCAACATTCTGGGCTGGGTCATGGCCTTTTTGCAGATCCCGGATGCTGTGGCAGCAGCCCTGCTGAGCCTGACCAGCAATAAGTACATCATCCTGCTCATCATGAACGTGATCCTGCTGGTGTCCGGCACCTTTATGGATGTGACTCCGGCCATCCTCATCTTCACCCCGCTGTTCCTGCCCATCTGCCAGAGCTTTGGCATGAGCACCATCCAGTTCGGTCTGATCCTCGTGTATAACCTGTGCATCGGCAACATCACCCCGCCTGTGGGCAACGCCCTGTTCGTGGGCATCAAGGTGGGCCGCACCTCGCTTTCCAAGGTCATGCCGTACATGCTTATGTACTATGTGGCCATCATCGGCGGCCTGCTGCTGGTCACCTTTATCCCGGCAGTGTCTACCGCACTGCCGCAGGCAATGGGCCTGATGTAATTGAGACATTCCCTTCTTCTCCTAAAAAAGGCGGTACCTGCTTTGCGGCGGGCACCGCCTTTTTCTGTCTCTTGCACAAAGGCAGCCTTGTGCGCTATACTATCTGCAAAGGGAGGGAGGGCACCATGCGCAGACGGACTTTTTTAGCCGGGCTGGGCTTTGCAGCCTTGCAGCTGGCAGGCTGTGCCGCAAAGCCGCAGACTACACCGGACTATGTGCTGACCTATGCCGACAACCAGCCCGCCGGGTACCCCACTACGCAGGGCGCGCAGTATTTTGCAGACCTTGTGCAGCAGCAGACCGGGGGCAAGGTGGTCATTCAGGTCAAGGCGAACGGCGAGTACGGCTCGGAACAGCAGGTGTGGGAACAGCTTGCCATTGGCGGCGTAGATTTTGCGCGTGTGTCGCTCTCGGTGGTCACGGACGATCTGCCCCGGCTCAACGTGCTGCTGCTGCCGTATCTCTACCGGGATGCCGACCACATGTGGCGCGTGCTGGACGGCAGCATCGGGGCTGAGTTTTTGCAGGACTTTACCGCGCAGGGACGGGTAGGCCTGAGCTGGTACGACGCGGGTGCCCGCTCGTTTTATGCCCGTCAGCCGGTGCGCAGCCTGAACGATCTGCAGGGCAAGACCATCCGCGTGCAGGATTCGCAGATCGTGATCGACATGATCCGCCTGCTGGGTGCAGTGCCGGAGACCACGGCGTACAGCGACGTCTACTCGGCGCTTGAGACCGGGCAGATCGATGCCGCCGAAAACAACTGGCCGGCCTACTATTCCATGGAGCACTACAAGGTGGCACGGTACTACATGGCCGATGAGCACAGCCGCGTACCGGAGGTGCAGCTGGCTTCCGGCCGCACATGGGATGCACTGCCGGAGGAATACCGGCAGACCCTGCAAGCGTGCGCCCGGGCATCGGCGCAGTATGAGCGCCAGCTCTGGGCACAGGAGGAAACCGCCGCCCGCAAAGCAGCCCTTGCAGGCGGCTGCATCGAACTGCCGCTGCCCGAAGAAGAAATGCAGAGTTTCCGGCAACTTGTACAGCCGCTGTACCGGAAATACTGTGCCGACTATCTGCCGCTGGTGGAGGAGATACAGGCAGAGTGATAACAGAAAAGGGACGAGTCAAATAAAAAGGCTCACAGCTTTGAGGTTATGCTGCATGGAAAGACGCTGCCTGTGCAATGTTACAAGAGATGATCTTGCAGAGCCGCAATCATCCCAGCATCATCCTGTGGGGCGTGCGCATCAACGAGAGCGTGGATGACGATGCTTTCTACATCCGCACCAATCAAATCGCCCACCAGTTGGACCCCAGCCGCGCCACCTCCGGCGTGCGATACCATCGGCGAGCGGCTGGAAACGCAGGAGCGCTTTTCCTCCACGCCCACTCCGTGGAACAGCAAACAAGCCAGACCTGCCGGTCTGGCTTGTTTGCAATATCAAAATAAATGTTTCCGCTGAATATACCCAAGGTGCAGCGGAGGACCTTCTGAATCAAAAACTCTCCCTTAGCTCACATATTCATCGGTCACGCTGATGATGTTGGCATTGCCTTCCAGACTTTCATACACGTTCACGACGGCATAGTGCATCTCAGCACCCGGATAAACCGTGGTTGCTTCGCACAGGATGCGGTAGTTCGTGCCTGCCACGGTCTGGGTGCTCAACAGAGCCACCGGCACATAGTCCACGCCCACAAGGCCCTCGGTGGCCTTGTTGAACGCCGCCGTGGCTTCCTCCGTCATAGCGGGGGACTCCGCTTCCTGCCAGGTGCCCACAGCGCCTTCCTCGTAGTCCAGATTTGTCAGGCACAGCGGGTCGCCAATGTCCAGAATTTCTGCCTTGCCCAGCCAGCCGCGCTGCAGCGTGACCACAACATACTCTTCCTGTGCGCCCGGTACAACGACAGTCGCCTTGCACAGAATGCGGTACTGGATACCGGAGCCGGTGGTGCGGCTTGCCAGCAGGGCCACGGGCGTGTAGGAAACGCCCTCCAGACCTTCAAAGGCCTTGTCGAACACTTTGCGGACTTTCTCGGTCAGTGCCGGGTCGGAAGCACGCTTCCAGCTGCCGGAAATGCAGTTTTCCTCAGCCACAGCAGAAACTGGTTCCACCGTCTCTGCCGAAAGTGCGTATGCCTGTACCGCGCCGCCTGCCAGCAGGGAAAGAGCCATCACAGCCGTCATGCAAACAGAAACCGTCTTTTTCATAATAATATATATCCCCTCTTCTTATTGTGTGTCGCTGCCGGGGTGTGCACCCGGTTTTGTCGCTTCATTCTGGATACAAATGAGCCGCCCTCGGAATTGCACGGGTTTGAAATATTTTCCAAAAAAAGAAAAAAGCCTGTGTGCACAGTCCTGAATGACAGGCCCTGCATCCCTCCTGAACATCCCTCCAATTTCCATTTGGGCGATCCAAATCGAAAAAACGGAGTAGAGGGAAAACGCATCGAAAAATCGTAGATTTATCAAAAATTCATTCGATGTACTGTTGCTTTTTCGCTTTAAAGTCGGGCACCAGATGACACCAAATGGAAAACCCTCCCCAAAACTCAAAATCCCTTGTGCTAATAACACGTGTGGGTTCGACCCCCACCACCGGCATAAAAGCCCATCAGGCATTCGCCCAATGCCGTTAAGTTAAGAGGCTAAAGAAAAATAGACTTCATCGAAAAGATGATGTCTATTTTTTTTGAAAAAGATCAGAAACAGATTTTACGCACCCTTTGCCGGATATGCCAAGGCCCCCACAGAACACGGGATCTGCAGGGGCCTTGCGGGCAATATTTTTACAGCATTTTGACCGCCAGTGCTTCACTGGTGCGATCCTGTGCGGCGTTGGCATTTTCGGGGTCGTCCATGGTGTAGCGCAGCACCAGCACTTCAGCCACATACAGCAGCGCCACCTTGACCGGGATGTTGCCGGAGTCCAGCGGGCTTTCCTGCGCACCACACAGCAGCACGATATCCGCCAGCTTTGCGCCGGGCGAATCCTCATAATGGGTGAGCAGAATGATCTTTGCGCCCGCCGCCTTGGCCGCGCGCAGCGTTTCCAGCATATCGCGGGTAGCGCCGGAATAGGAAACGAACAGCACCACATCCTCCGGGGTCATCAGGCTGGCCGTGATCAGCTGCATATGGCTGTCGCCTGCCGTGCGGAACTTGGTGGAGATGCAGGCAAAGCGGGCGCAGATATCATTTGCAATATACATGCTGCCGCCCTGACCAAGGCAGTACACCTGCTGGGCCTTGTGCATCAGCTCCGAAGCCTTGTCCACCGCCTCCGGCGAAAGATTGTTCTGGGTGCCGTTGATAGTAGTCATCAGCAGGGCGCTGGCGTGCTCGCACAAAGTTGCCGTGTCGGCATCCGGCTCCGGCACATGCTGGTTGACCAGTGCACCGGTGGCGTTGGCCTGCGCCAGCGCAATGCGCATTTCATGATAGCCCTCAAACCCCAGCGCCCGGCAGAAGCGGAACACCGTTGCCTCTGCCACACAGCACTCCTTTGCCAGCGAGGAGATGGACAGATACTGTGCCTCTGCCGCATGCTGCACAAGATAGTCCGCCACGGTGCGGCCCGATTTTGTCAGGTCGCCCTGATGCTGCTGCAGCAGCTCCCAAAAATTCGTTGCCATTTTTCTTTTTCCTCTTTTCCGGCGCAGCAGTTCACCGACCCGGATCAGCTGCCGACCGTTTCATTCACCTTTGTAAAAAGTATAAAAGAATCGCCCCCGCTTCGCAAGAGACGCATTGCCCACATTTTGGCCCGCAGTTCTGTGCAGAGCACACAGTTTTGGCGGAAAAACCGGCCATTTTGTGAAAATATCTTTCAATTTTGCATTTTTGTTTAGAAAAATATTTTCACTATCGTTTTTGTGGGTTTGTACCATTCTGTAATAATTCCAGAAGAGTAAAGCAAGGTTTTCTTTGCATTTCAACATATATCCCACGCTTTTGTGCACAATGTACACTGTCATTCTGAATATTTATGAAAACCATGAATGGACAAAATGAAAATATTTTTCTATAATGGAGCCATCAAGAGCGGCCGCTGGCACGGCAGGCCGCCAACAACGTGAAGCATCTTGAATGCGAAGGAGAAACTACTATGAAAAACTGCATTTCCCGCCGTTCGTTCCTGAAGGCCGCTGGCATTCTGGGCGCAGCCGGCGCTCTGGCCGCATGCGGCGGCTCTTCTGCAAGCACCAGCACTGCTGCTTCCACCGCAGGTTCTACCGCTGCAAGCGCAGCTGCTTCTTCCACCAGCATCAAGCTGTGGACATACCCCATCGGCGGCTGGGGCAATGACGAGACCGTTCAGGGTCTGGTTTCCAGCTTCAACGCAAAGTATCCTGACATCAAGGTCACTGTGGAGTATCTGGACTACACCAACGGCGACGATCAGGTGAACACCGCCATCGAGGGTGGCAGCGCACCTGATCTGATCATGGAAGGTCCCGAGCGTCTGGTTGCAAACTGGGGCGCAAAGGGCGTTATGGCTCCGCTGAACGACCTGTGGACCGATGATGCCAAGAAGGACATTTACGAGTCCGTTGAGTCCGCCTGCAAGGACACTGCCGGCAATTACTACGAGTATCCCCTGTGCATGACCGCACACTGCATGGCCGTGAACATGACCAAGGTCAAGGAAGTGGGCGCTGACCAGTACATTGATACCGACAAGCATACCTGGAGCACCGACGGCTTCCTGAAGACCGTTGATGCCCTGTACAACGGCGGTTACGAGAACGTTGCAGCCATCTACTGCGCAGGTCAGGGCGGCGACCAGGGCACCCGCGCCATCATCAACAACATGTACGGCGGCACCTTTACCGATGCAGCCCACACCAAGTACACTGCCGACTCCGCCGAGAACATCAAGGCGATCCAGACCCTGCACGACACCAAGGGCATCAACTTTGACGCTTCCATCGCAGGCGGCGATGAGATCACCCTGTTCCGCAACGGCACCCTGCAGATGGCATTCTGCTGGAACATTGCACAGCAGGCCAACAGCGACAACAACGCCGCCGGTCTGACCAACGATGGCGACGAGATCTTCCCCATGGCCTTCCCCACCGACAGCGGCGACCCGAAGCTGTGCGGCGGCATCTGGGGCTTCGGCATCTTTGATAACGGCGACGAGGCCAAGATCGAAGCAGCCAGGACCTTCATCGACTTCATCGCTGCCGACCCCGATCAGGTCAAGGACAGTGTGCTGGCTTCCACCTACTTCCCGGTCCGCACCAGCGTGGGCGATATCTACGCCGACAACGAGATCATGAGCGAGTACAGCAAGTTCATGGCTTATCTGGGCGACTACTACCAGATCACTCCGGGCTGGGCAACCGCACGTACCGAGTGGTGGAACATGCTGCAGCGCGTCGGCTCCGGTGAGGATGTCGAGACTGCCGTCAAGACCTTTGTGGACAACGCAAACGCTGCCGCACAGGCATAAGCCCATCCACTCTGCCGGGGGCAGATAATTATTGACGCTTCGCCCTTCCTCGAAGATCCCGACGAGGGAGGGGCTTTATTTGTCAAAAAAAAAATCATAACCGAAAGGAACGGTGATCCTCTTGGCTGCAAAAACGGCGATCAAAGAGCCTAAGCGCAGCAGTGCGCTGGTACGGCGCGAGACCTTCGCTTCCTATTGCTTCCTGCTGCCCAGCCTGATCTTCTTTCTGGGCTTCGTCATCTATCCCATGGTGCTGTGCGTGGTGACCAGCTTCTTCGATTCCACCATGAACCGTGCCGATATCTTTGTGGGCCTTGCAAACTATAAGGAACTGTTCACAGACCCCATCTTTCTGGGTGCCTTAAAGAACACCTTCATTATCGTGGTGGTGTCCGTGCCCGTCACCTGCGCCTTCTCGCTGTGGGTCTCCTCTGCCATCGTAGACCTGCCCGAGTGGGCTACCAGCCTTTTCCGCTGCGTGTTCTACCTGCCCGTGGTCACCGGCTCCGTGGCTGTTACCGTGGTGTGGAAGTGGATGTACAACAACTACTATGGCATCTTCAACTATCTGGGCAAGACTCTGGGCCTCATTGACAAGAACATCAACTGGCTGGGCGATGAGCGCTTTGCTCTGGGCTGCATCATCCTGATCCTGCTCACCACCTCTGTGGGCCAGCCCATCGTGCTGTACGTTTCCGCTCTGGGTAATGTGGACCAGTCCATCGTGGAAGCCGCAGAAGTGGATGGTGCCACCGATTTCCAGTGCTTCTGGAAGATCAAGTGGCCCGCCATCATGCCCACCACCCTGTACATTCTGGTCATTACCACCATCAACTCCTTCCAGTGCTTTGCGCTGATCCAGCTGCTGACTTCCGGCGGCCCCAACCACAGCACCGATACCATCATGTACTACATCTACTACACCGCCTTCAAGCTGTACCGCTACGGCTATGGCAACGCCATGGGTGTTGTGCTTGCCATCATCATTGCCATCCTGTCTGCTATCCAGTTCAAGGTTGGCAACCAGAATAATTGAGGAGGTGCGTAACAATGAGTGCAACTGCTGCAACCGCAAAAAAGCAAAAGCCCTTGAAGCGTCACCCCAGCAAGCTCAAGCAGGCCAGCGCCTATACCATCCTGACCCTGATCCTGATCAGCATCGTGGCCGTGACCTTTGCGTTCCCGCTGTACTGGATCATCACCGGCTCCTTCAAAACCGGTGCAGCCATCAACTCCACCACCCCCGAGTGGTGGCCCCATGAGTGGGTGCTGACCAACTACCAGAAGCTGTTTGCCGGAAAGAGCGCTCCGCTGTGGCAGCTGGCCATCCCCTTCAGTGCACGCTTCAGTGCCGACGGCGATCCCATCTACTTCTCGGTCGGACCCACCGCTCCTGCTGCCCTGCGCTGGATGATCAACACCGTGTTCATGGCTGTTGTCTCCATGATCCTGACCTGCATCACCGCCGCCATGGCCGGTTATGCACTGGCCAAGAAGCGCTTTGTGGGCCGTCAGCTCCTGTTCACCCTGATCGTGTGCGCAATGGCTCTGCCCAAGCAGGTCATTCTGATTCCCCTGCTGCGTGAGATGAGTGCCCTGAACCTCTACAACACCATCTGGGCTGTCATCTTCCCCATCGTCGGCTGGCCATTCGGTGTGTTCCTGATGAAACAGTTCAGCGAGGGCATCCCCACAGAAATGTTGGAGGCCGCCCGCATTGACGGCGCAAGTGAAGCCAAGACCTTTATCAGCATCGTGCTGCCCATGGTCAAGCCGGGCATCGGTGCTCTGGCCATCTTCACCTTTATCAACAGCTGGAACGATTACTTCATGCAGTTGATCATGCTGTCCAGCACCAGCAACCTGACTATTTCTCTGGGCATTGCAAAGCTGCAGGCGGAAAACAGCACCGACTTCGGTCTGATTATGGCAGGTGCTGCACTGGCTGCTGTGCCTATCATCATCATCTTCCTCATCTTCCAGAAGTACTTCACCAAAGGCATCGCAATGGGTGCCGTTAAGGGCTAAAATTGCGACCGCCGCCTGCGGCGGAAACAGGGAGCAATTTTTGGCGCAGCGGTCTGCAAGACGCAAGGCCCGCACCAAGGGCCGAAGCGGATGCAGGGCACCGCAAGAGGGCATTGATGCAGTTGCCCGGAACAGAAAGCGTTGGAGCTTGATGTTCAGGAAGCAATTTTTGGCACAGCGGTCAGCAGGATGCGAGGCCCGCCCAAGGGCCGAAGCAGACGCTGGGCACCGCAAGAGGGCGCTGATCCCGTTGACCGAACGAAAAGCGTTGGAGCTTGATGTTCAGGGAGCAATTTTTGGCGCAGCGGTCTGCAAGACGCGAGACCCGCCCAAGGGCCGAAGCGGATGCAGGGCACCGCAAGAGGGCGCTGATGCAGTGAACAGAACAAATAAGCATATAGGAGCTTAAGGAGACAAACCATGAAAGATATCACTAAATACCAGGGCGTTATCCCCGCTTTCTACGCCTGCTACGACGCAGAGGGCAATATTTCCACCGAGGGTGTCAAGGCTCTCACCCGCCATCTGATCGCCAAGGGTGTTAAGGGCGTGTATGTCGGCGGTTCCTCCGGTGAGTGCATCTACCAGCATGTGGACGAGCGCAAGGCCGTGCTGGAGGCAGTGATGAGCGAAGCCAAAGGCAAGCTGACCGTCATTGCACATGTTGGCTGCAACAACACCGCCGACAGTGTGGAGCTGGCCCGCCATGCCGAGAGCGTGGGTGTGGATGCCATCGCCTCTATCCCCCCATCTACTTCCACCTGCCCGAGTATGCCATTGCAAAATACTGGAATGACATGTCCGCTGCTGCTCCCAATACCGAATTCGTCATCTACAACATTCCCCAGCTGGCTGGCACCGGCCTGACCATGAGCCTGCTGAAGGAGATGCTCAAGAACCCCAACGTGGTGGCTGTCAAGAACAGCTCCATGCCCACCCAGGACATCCAGATGTTCAAGGATGCCGGCATCGCTGCCCGCGGCGAAGGCAGCTTTGTGGTCTTTAACGGCCCCGATGAGCAGTTCGTCTCCGGCCGCGTCATCGGCGCAGACGGCGGCATCGGTGGCACCTACGCCGTGATGCCTGAGCTGTATCTGGCCATGAACGAGCATATCAACAAGGGCGAGGTCAAGGAAGCACAGGCCCTCCAGTACGAGGCCGACCGCATCATCTACAAGATGTGTGAGGCCCACGGCAACCTGTACGCCGTGCAGAAAGAGATCCTGCGCCGGATGTACGGTCTGGAGCTGGGCGGCGTGCGTGAGCCCATGCCCAGCCTGGTCCCCGAGGATGAGGCCATCGTGGCCGAAGCACAGGCCATGATCGAAGCCGCCATCGCAAAACTGTAAGCTGAACAAGCGCCCCCTCTCCGTCTCTTTTCAGAGGGGAGGCGGGCGCTTCTTTTTTGGAGGGAAAGCGTATGATCTGCGATACCCTGGATCAACTGCATCTGTACAAGGGGTTCCACAAAAACCTCGACACGGCCATTGCGTTTCTGGCCACACACCCGCTGGATACCCTGCCGCTGGGCCGTACTGAAGTGGACGGCGACGAGGTGTTCATCAATGTGATGGATGCCGATCTCAAACCCCACACCGGTTCCCACGCCGAATATCACCGGCTCTACGCCGATCTGCAGATCGACCTGACCGGCGGCGAGGGCTGGGGCTACGAGACCGCCCCCGGCACCGAGGTGGAGCCCTACCAGCCGGATATCGGCAAAAAGGACAGCGAAGATGCCGTTTTCGGCACGCTGGGCGAAGGGCGGTTCGTCCTCTTCTTCCCCGGTGAGCTGCATCGCCCCGGCGTGGAAATGCCCGGCTGCAATCGTGTCCGCAAAGCTGTTGTCAAGATCAAGATGGAGGATAAGTATCATGGATAAGGAAAAACTGTTTGCTCAGATCAAGGGCGGGCTGATCGTCTCCTGCCAGGCATTGGAGCACGAGCCCCTGTACACCAAGGAGGGCGGCGTGATGCCCCTGATGGCCAAGGCTGCCGCCATGAGCGGCGCGGTGGGCATCCGTGCCAACACCGTGCGGGACATCACCCAGATCAAGGAGGTCGTGGACCTGCCCGTGATCGGCATCATCAAAAAGGACTACCCCGGTACCCCCATGTACATCACTGTGACCATGAAGGAAGTGGACGAGCTGGTGGCCTGCGGCGTGGATATCCTTGCCGTGCAGGGCACGGGTGCTCTCCGCCCGGACGGTTCCACCTCCGCCGAGTTCATCCGCGCCATCAAGGCAAAGTACCCGGATCAGCTGGTGATGGCCGACTGCGACAACTTTGAGAACGCCATGGCCTGCGCCGAGGCCGGTGCCGACTTTGTGGGCACCACCATGCGCGGCTACACCCCTGAGACCCAGGGCATTGACGACATCGATTTTGATTTCGTCCACAAGCTGGCCACCGAATGCCCCGCCAAAGTCATTGCCGAGGGCCACATCCACTACCCCGAGCAGGCCGTCAAGGCACTGGAAGCCGGTGCTTTTGCACTGGTGGTGGGCGGTGCCATCACCCGCCCTGCCGAGATCACGGCCCGCTTCACCGGAGCCATCAACGCCATGAACAAGTAAAACGGAGACACTGAGATGAAACAGTATCTTGCGATCGATATCGGCGGCACCGCCGTCAAGCTGGGCATCGTGGATGAGACCGGCGCGGTAGGCCCCAAGGCCGAGGAGAGCGTCAACTTTGACGGCTACCAGACCCCGGTGCTGACCACCGTGCTCAAAGCCGCCAAAGCCTTTGTGGAGACCCAGAACATCGACGTGAACACGCTGGAAGGTGTGGGCGTTTCGGCCACCGGCCAGATCGACAGCCGCAAAGGCATCGTAGCCGGTACCTGCGGCAACTTTCCCAACTACATCAACAGCCCCATCCAGGCCGAACTGGAACGGCTCTTCGGCCTGCCCGTCACCGTTGCCAACGATGCCAACTGCATGACGCTGGGCGAGGTCTGGGTCGGCGGCGCAAAGGGTTATACCGATGTCATCGGCGTGACCCTGGGCACCGGCGTGGGCGGCGGCATCCTGACCGGCGGCCGCCTTTTGGAGGGTGCCCGCGGACTGGGCGGTGAGCTGGGCCACTACCGCACCCATGCACTGGACGGTGTTCCCTGCACCTGCGGTGCCACCGGCTGCTGGGAGCGCTACGCCGCTACCACGGCTCTGGTACGGGCCGCACAGGAAAAGGACCCGGCCTGGAAAGACGGCCGCGCCACTTTTTGCTGCCGCAGAGGCTGGCAACGAGACCGTTCTGGCCCTGCTGGATGCCTGGACGGATGAGATCGCACAGGGCCTTGCAGGCATGGTGCACATTTTCAACCCGCAGCTCATTCTCATCGGTGGCGGCGTGAGCGCCCAGCAGAAGCTGCTCATCGAGCCCATTGCCGCCAAGGTCAGGGCCTCTGTTATGCCCGCCTTTGCCGAGGGGCTGGAGATCCGCGCCGCCCAGCTGCACAATGATGCCGGTATGGTAGGCGCAGTCTATTACTTCCGCCAGCAGCACGGCGAAGCCTGATCATCTGAACGATCAAAGGAGTGTATTGAGATGAAAACACATATTCTCTGCCTGGGCGATTCCAACACCCACGGTTATTGTGCCGACCCCAAGGACAATGCCGACGGCGGCATCCGCTTCAACGAGGACGAGCGCTGGACCTGCCGCCTGCAGACTGCTCTGGGCGACAAGTATCTGGTAACCGAAGAGGGCCTTTCCGGCCGCACCACCGTTTTTGTAGATCCCATCCACGAGTCCATGGATGCTCTGAGCGTGGCCTATCCCCTGCTCAAGAGCCATGAAGTCATCGACCTGCTCATCATCATGCTGGGCACCAACGATGTGAAAGAGCGCTTCAACGCAAACGCCGCCTGCATTGGTGCGGGCATGGAGCGCCTGATCCAGAAGTGCAAGACCGTGGACTGCTGGGGCGGCAAGGAACCCAACATTCTTGTGGTTGCTCCTCCGCGCATCAAGGAGGGCTTCCACGATGAGGTCATGGGCGACGGCTGTGTGGAGAAGTCCAAGGGCGTTGCCGGCTGGTACAAGATCATTGCAGAGCGCAACAACGTCCATTTCCTGGACGCTGAAGGCTGCGAGTTCAACCAGATCGACTTTATGCACCTGACCCGTAAGGGCCACGCACAGCTGGCTGAGAAGCTGGCCGAGCTGGTGCCGACGCTGCTCTGAGTCAAAAGAACAACCCTCTCCGTCAAAGCCTTTTGCTCTGCCTGCTTTCCCCGAAAGGGTGAGGCGGCATTGCGAGGCAATGACGGAGAGGGTTGTTTTCTTTTGTCAGATGTAATCCGAAATATACGGGATCTTATGGAAGAGCACGTCATCCAGCCGTTCCACAGCCTCTTCCCTGCCCTCGATGCGCTCCAGCTCATACAGACGCTCTGCAGTCTTGTAGCCCAGCAGCAGGGTGGTAAAGGTGCCGATGCCCATTTTCAGGTGATACTCGGCGGGTTCACGGGTCATGGTGCAGTGCCCATCCGCAAAGCGAACGTTGAACGTCCGGTCGTTCCATGGCAGAAGCGAGTCCTCGATCTCCAGCTCGATACACAGGGTGCCGCCGTCCGGGTCACAGGGGTAATCGGCGAGAAAATCCTCCACGTCGATGATGCGTCCCATGGCATAGGGGCGGATGCTCTCCTTGATGTCGCCATCGTCCATCTCAAAGGCGATGGGTTCGCTGAAATAGGTGCTGCCGTGCACCTCATCGATCATGGAATCATGGGCATGGATATACTCCCACAGGCCTTTCTGGGCTTCGCGGTTGAGGTAGACCATCTCCTTGATGTGCATGATGTCATTTTTGATGAGGTAGACCATGTAGCCGCAGGGCTTATCCTTGACGTTGTAGTAGACCGCAACATTGGTATCGTCCTCGTCCCAGCGCCAGTATTCCTCCCAGGCCAGACTGTTGCGGAACAGACAGCCGTGGGTGATGGACGCAAAGTGGGAGTGCAGCTCATGGAACTCGGTGTTATCCCAGCTGACACGCCGGACATAGCCGGGAGCCTTGACCTTGGTGGGGATCTGCCGGTCCTTGATGTTGAACGAGATCTTGTTGGAAACGATCTCCCAGCCCAGATGATGGTACAGCGGAATGCTGTACGGGTAGAGCAGGGCGAAGGATTTGCCCTCCTCGTGCATCTGGGTCAGGCCCTTGATCATCAGGTGTTTCATAATGCCCTGCCCGGTGTACTCCGGGTAGGTGCAGACACTGGTAACAAAGCCCACATGGTAGACCGTATCGTAGATGTTCATTTTCAGCGGATAGACGGCAAACTGGGACACCAGCGTGTCTCCATCAAAGCAGCCCAGTACATCGGCACGTTCCAACACCGGGAACTTGGACTGTTTGATCTCGTCGTCCTTCCAGCCTGTGGCAGTCAGCTCTTCTTCCGTGACCTGAAAGGTGTAGCGGAGCAGTGCGTTGTACTGATCCAGATCCTTCGCTTCCAGATAACGGGTCAGATAATGGTCTGCGGCGTTCATACGAACACCCCCGTCCTTACGGGGTCAGACGGTTGGGGCCGCGGAACAGGAACTCCGCGTCCTTGATGCTCTCGCCCACCAGCAGCATGGTCAGGCGGTCGATGCCCAGACCGAAGCCGCCGTGCGGGGGGCAGCCATACTGGAAGAACTCCAGATAGAACTTGACATCCTCAGCCAGACCCTTTTCCTCAGCCTGCTTCTTCAGCACCTCATAGCGGTGCTCGCGCTGGGCACCGGTGGTGATCTCCACACCGCGCCAGATCAGGTCGTAGCCCTGGGGCACGCCGTTCTCGTCGCGCATGTGGTAGAAGGCGCGCTTCTCAGCATCGTAATCCGTGACGAAGAGGAACTCGTGGTTATAGTGCTTCTTCACCCAATCGTAGCTCAGGCGCTCGGCCTCGGTGGTCAGGTCGCCCTTCTCGGAATCGTCCACCACATAGCCGAAGTCCTCTTCCAGACCCTTGTACAGGTCAGCCAGCTTGACCACGGGGAACGGAGTCTCGGGCACGATGACTTCCTTGCCGAACAGCTCCTGGATCTGGTCGCCGTATGCGTCCTTCACAGCCTGCAGGCCAGCCTTGAGCAGCTGCTCCTCCATGGCCATGACATCCTTGTAAGAGGTGATGTAGCTGAACTCCAGATCGAAGCCGGAGAACTCCGTGGCGTGCTTATTGGTATAGCTCTTCTCAGCACGGAACACAGGGCCGGTCTCGAAAATGCGCTCAAAGCCTGCAGCCATTGCCATCTGCTTGTAGAACTGGGGGCTCTGTGCCAGGTAGGCATTGCGGTCGAAGTAATCCACCTTGAACACCTCGGAGCCGCTCTCGCTGGCAGCAGCGATCAGCTTGGGGGTGTGGATCTCGATGAAGTTCTGGTCCAGCAGGAACTTGCGCATGGCGTTGACCATGCAGCTCTGGGCCTTGAACATCAGCTGGTTCTCGTCGGTGCGCAGATCGACCCAGCGGTAATCAATGCGCTGGTCGATGCTGGAACGCTCCACCGCCTTTTTCTTCTTGGTGGCGGCAATGGCCTTACGGGCAATGGGCAGTGCATCCGCAATGCTCTCCACCTTGATGGCCTCGGGGATCATCTCGATGCCGCCCATCTTGACGTAGTCGTTCTCGACCACCTTACCGGTGACAGTGATGACAGAATCAGGGGTCAGCTGATCGATGGTGTCCACCAGATCAGGATGATCTTCTTTTTCAACCGTGATCTGCAGCTTGCCGGTGATATCCTTCAATACGATAAAGGCCATATACTTGCTGTTGCGCAGGTTTTCAATAAAACCCTGTACCTTGACCGTATTGCCAATTTCCTTTTGTACCTCGTTGATGTAGGTGCGATTCATGGAAATCCTCCTTTGATGTCTTATACCGTTTTATTATACGCTTTTCAGGGGATAAATCAAGTATTCTGCCCGGGCCAGTCTTACTTCTTGTGGTTTTCCTCTTCGTGCAAAGTGCCGGTGCCGCCCTCGACCACACCGTCGTGGTCGAGCACTGCCCTGATGGTGCCAAAGAAGCACTTTACGTCCATGCCAAAGCTCAGGTGCTCCACATAGTAGCCGTCCAGCCGGGCCTTGTCCACGATCTCCAGCTCATCCCGCCCATGGATCTGAGCCCAGCCGGTCAGGCCGGGGCGGACATCGTTGGCACCGTACTTGTCCCGCTCGGCCAGAAGGTCATACTGGTTCCACAGCGCCGGGCGCGGACCGATGACTGCCATATCGCCCACAAAGATGTTCCAGAGCTGGGGCAGCTCGTCCAGACTGGTCTTGCGCAGGAAGTGCCCCACCCGGGTGATATACTGATCCGGGTCCTTGAGCATGTGGGTGGGCATATCGTGGGGGGTGTCGATGCGCATGGTGCGGAACTTGAGGATATTGAAATGCTGTTTGTGGATGCCCACCCGCTTCTGCCTGAAAAAGATCGGCCCCGGGGAATCGATCTTGATGGCAAGGCAGAGGATGAGCAGCAGCGGCGAGAGCACGATCATGCCGCAGAGGGACAAAATGACCGCCAGCAGCCGCTTGATGCCGTTTCGATACATGGAAGATCCTCCCTTTTCAGAGTACTTTTTATTATAGCAAGCCATTCGACAGTTTGCAATCCATTCCGTGCAGTTTCTCGCCCGAGAGGCTCAGGCAGGTGCAGCAGAAGTATTGGCTGTTGCGCAGGCCACAAAACGCCTGTTTTGTTGTATTATTCATCCTGTTTTCTCTCTTGTCCCGGAACGATTTCTGCCGTATCATTATAGTAACAACTCTATCTGAAACAGGAGGTCTTTTCTGTGATCCAACGTTTTTCTTTCGGGCATCCTTTTCCCACCCAGAGCGTTGTGCTGTCTCTTCCCGCGGAAAGCGGCCCCATCCCCTTTCTGACTCCCGATGGCAGCGGCTGGCAGCTCACCCTCAGTGAGCAGGCTGCCGTCTACGGTCTGGGTGAAATGCCCCGCGGCATCAACAAGCGCGGCTGGCACTACATCGCCAACAACACCGATGAATCCCGCCACAGCGAGGACAAGCTTTCCTTCTATGGTGCGCACAATTTCCTGCTGGTGCGGGGACGGCAGCACCTGCTTTGGCCTGTTCGTGGATTTCCCGGGCAAGGTTTATTACGACATCGGTTATTCCCGCCACGATCTTCTCTCTTTCCACACCGAGACCCCAGACTACGATCTGTATCTCCTCTCCGGCGGGAACGAAAATGCGATCTGCAGGGAGTTCCGTACCCTCATCGGCCGCAGCTACATCCCGCCCAGGTGGGCATTCGGTCTGGCACAGAGCCGCTGGGGCTACAAGACTGAGGAGGACGTACGGGAAGTTGCACGCCAGTACAAGGAGCACGACCTGCCGCTGGACATGATCTGTATGGACATCGAGTATATGCAGGACTATGCCGATTTCACCGTAAACAAGGAACGTTTTCCAGACCTTACAAAGCTCTCCGCAGACCTGAAAGCGCAGGGCATCCGGCTGGTGCCCATCATCGATGCCGGCGTGCGCGTCGACCCCAACGACTCCACTTGCACTGAGGGGCTGGAAAAGGGGATACTTGCTGCAAAAAGGCCGACGGAACTCCCTTTGTGGCGGCAGTCTGGCCCGGCAAGGCCTACTTTGCCGACTTCCTGCGCCCTGAGGTGCGGGAGTGGTTCGGCCACAAATACAAGGCCCTGACCGACTGCGGCATCGAGGGCTTCTGGAACGATATGAACGAGCCCTCCCTCTTCTACTCACCTGAGCGGCTGCGCGCTTTTCTGGACGATATGGCCGCCCTGCGGGAGAAGGACAACATTGAGCAGGAGGAGTTTTTCCCGCGCGTGGTGGGCGGTGCCATGGGCCTGATGAACAGCCCGGCAGACTACGCCAGTTTTTACCACGAGGCAGACGGCCGGAAGGTACGTCACGATCAGGTTCACAACCTTTATGGCGGCAGCATGACCCGCGCCGCAGGGGAAGCCTTTGCCGACCTGCGTCCGGGCCAGCGCACCCTGCTTTACAGCCGTTCCAGCTTCATCGGCAGCCACCGCTACGGCGGCATCTGGCTGGGCGACAACAATTCCAGCTGGGCCCAGCTGCTGGCCAATATCCAAATGAATATCCGTCTCATTCGAAAAAACTTTCTGCCGATATATCTTCTTATGAATCGTATAAGCCGGATGTTCCGCATATCCGGAAAAGACTTTGGCTGCCCTTCCTGTGGGAGCCAACAGAATCACTTTCCG
>ENA-OQDC01000191-OQDC01000191.1-human-gut-metagenome-genome-assembly--contig:-NODE-191-length-49028-cov-5.016707_pt1 | contig 49028 bp, 39 predicted proteins | sample MGYA00242770_ERZ504601 | MGnify/ENA primary metagenome ERZ504601 (study PRJEB26092, sample SAMD00036305) | human gut metagenome | host: Homo sapiens | study: EMG produced TPA metagenomics assembly of...
GGCCGCCGTATACGCCGCAGAAGGCATCCCGGCTGGTGTCGAAGCTGGTAACGGGGGCGTTGGCCCAGAACACGGCATAGTGATCCCGGCGCTCCCGGTACTCTGTCTTATGATAGATGGCACTTTCCACCACTTCCACCTCGCCGGTGGAGAAGTTGCGCTGGAAGTTGGAGCTGTCGTCAATGGCATCCCACAGGCAGAACTCCACATAGCTGAACACGTCCAGTGTGCGGGGGGGCAGCGGTCTTGTTTTCCAGCGTCAGCCGGTCGATCTCACAGGCATCGCCCCGGGGCACAAAAAGTTCCTGAGCGGCCGCAATGCCGTCTTTTTCGCCCTGCAGGATCGTGTAGCCCAGACCGTGGCGGCAGGTGTAGCTGTCCAATTCCGTCTTGGCGGGCTGCCAGCCCGGGTTCCAGATGGTGCCGCCATCGTTGATGTAGATGCGGTGGCCGTCCATGTCCAGCGGGGAATTGTTGTAGCGGTAGCGGGTCAGCCGCCGCAGCCGGGCATCCCGGTAAAAGCTGTAACCGCCGCCGGTGTTGGACACCAGACTGAAAAAGTCTTCGCTGCCCAGATAGTTGATCCAGGGCAGGGGAGTGCGGGGCGTGTCGATCACATATTCCCGGCGCGCATCATCAAAATGTCCGAATCTCATAGCCTTGTTCCTCCTTATAGGGTAAACCGGAAATGCTGAAATCATTTGATGGCGAAAACGATTTAGAATTTGCGGCCCAAGGGTGGGAAAGGCACTTGTCACCCTAAGAATAGTCTATCCTGCGGGAAAAATCAAGAGCGGACCTGAAATATACAACAAGGGTGCAGCGGGCTGGTTCAGGGGTGAAAACCGGTATGGGAACGAAAAAATTATCGAACGGTAACGAAATGTAACGAAAACGATACAGACTGCATAATTCTGAGGAAATGAAATCTCGCAACCTGCTGAAATGCGGACCTTTTAGGATAAAACTTTTCTTCTTCTGCTTGAATTTTTAGTGCAAAGTGCGCTATATTGAAATTGCGAAAACGATTTAGGATTCGCTCGGGAGCCCTGAGCGGGTCCCTGTGAGGGAGGGCGGCGAAATGTCATCCTTAAAAGATCTGGCGCGTGAATGCGGTGTCTCGGTGGCAACGGTGAGCAAAGCGCTCAATGGCCAGTCGGACATCTCTGCTGCGACCCGCGACCGTGTCCGCGAGGCGGCCCGCCGGATGGGCTATGTGCCCAATATGGCGGCCCGCGCAATGAAGACCAACCGTACCTACAACCTTGGCGTTCTGTTTGTGGACGAGCGGCAGAGCGGCCTGGCCCACGAGTACTTCTCGGCGGTGCTGGACAGCTTCAAGGTGCAGGTGGAAAAGCTGGGCTATGATATCACCTTTGTCAACCGGAACCTCGGCGGCAGAACAATGACCTATCTGGAGCATTGCCACTACCGGGGCGTGGACGGAGCGGTGATCGCCTGCGTGGATTTCAACGATCCGCAGGTGGTGGAGCTGGTCAACAGTGATGTGCCGGTGGTGACCATCGACCATGTGTTCAACAACCGGATGGCGGTCCTTTCCGATAATGTCAACGGGCTTTCGGCGCTGGTGCGGTACGCCTACGCCAACGGCCACCGCCGCATCGCCTTTATCCATGGCGAGCGCACGGCGGTGACGGAGAACCGGCTGGCGGGCTTCTACAAGAGCTGTGCGGAGCTGGGGCTGCAGGTCCCCGAAGAATATGTGCGCTGCGGTGTGTATCACGATCCCGACCGCTGTGCCGAGGAGACCCGGGCCCTGCTGGCACTGCCCCAGCGGCCCACCTGCATCCTCTTCCCCGATGATTTCTCGGCCATGGGCGGCTGCATCGCTCTGCAGGAAGCGGGCCTGAGCATCCCGGAGGATATTTCCGTGATGGGATATGACGGCATTTACCTCTCCCGCGTGATGAAACCCCAGCTGGTGACCTGGCAGCAGAACACCAGAATGCTGGGCCGGATGGCAGCAGATAAGCTGGTGCAGATGATTGAGCACCCCCGTGTGACGCTGGCCGAGCAGATCCCGGTGACAGGAAAACTGCTGGAGGGCGGCTCGGTGCGCAGCATCGAATGAATGGGTTGGATTTGGTTCCGGGAGAACCGGAGCCTTGAATTTGAAACGCTTTTTCACGAAAACCATTGAAGGAGGTTTTTCATTATGAGAAAGATTTCGCGTCGTAATTTCCTGCTGGCTTCCGGTGCAGTTACCATCAGTGCAGCGCTGAGCGCATGCGGCGGCTCCTCTTCTTCTACCGGCGCGGCATCCTCTGCCGCAGCTTCTTCCGCCGCTTCCGCTGCTCCGGCAGCTCAGGGCAAGGTGCTGAATATCTGGTGCTGGAACGACGAGTTCCAGGGCCGCTTCAATAACTATTACCCCGAGGTCGCCTCCATCGCTGAGGACAAATCCACCACCACCCTGAAAGATGGCACCGTTGTCAAGTGGACCATCAACGCCAACGAGAACAACAACTACCAGAATAAGCTGGATGAGGCCCTGCTGAATCAGGACTCCGCCGCCGATGATGACAAGGTAGATATCTTCCTGATCGAGGCTGACTACGCACTGAAGTATGTGGATTCCGATTACGCGCTGGATGTCAAGGCAGACATCGGCCTGACCGATGCCGATCTGGCTGGTCAGTACCAGTACACCAAGGACATCGTCAGCGTGGACGGCAGCCAGCGCGGCACCACCTGGCAGGCGACCCCCGGTCTGTTCGCATACCGCCGCAGCATCGCCAAGGATGTTCTGGGCACCGATGATCCCACCGAGGTGCAGAGCCATTTGTCCGATTGGGATAAGTTCAACGAGGTGGCTGCACAGGCCTATGCAAAGGGCTACAAGATGCTGTCCGGCTTCGATGATGCTTACCGTACCTTCTCCAACAACGTGGACGCTCCCTGGGTGGACGGCACGACCGTCAAGGTCGACCCCAACATTATGAACTGGGTCGATCAGACCAAGGAGTACACCGATAAGGGCTACAACAATAAGTCCAGCCTGTGGGACAGCCAGTGGGCAGCCGATCAGGGCCCGAGCGGCAAGGTGTTTGGCTTCTTCTACTCCACCTGGGGCATCAACTTCACCCTGCTGGGCAACTCTCTGGAGACCCCTGTGGCCGAGGGCGGCAAGGAAGAAGTGGGCAACGGCATCTACGGCGATTACGCAGTCTGCGAAGGTCCTCAGCCCTATTACTGGGGCGGCACCTGGATCTGCGCGGCAGCCGGTACCGATAATACCGATATCATCCGCGACGTGATGCAGAAGCTGACCTGCGACGAAGCCATTATGAAGCAGATCACCCTGGATACGCAGGATTACACCAACAACGAGAAGGCCATGGAAGAGATCGCAAACAGCGATTATGCCTCCGACTTCCTGGGCGGCCAGAACCATATCGCCCTGTTTGCAGAAGCTGCAAAGAAGATCGATATGTCCAACGCAGGCCCGTACGATCAGGGCCTGAACGAGAGCTTCCAGACTGCCTTTAAGGATTACTTTACCGGCACGGTGGACGAGGATACCGCAAAGGCAAACTTCGAGACCGCCATCAAGGAAAAGTACCCCGAGCTGACCGATGTGGTCTGGCCCGCATAAGCGCAGCCGGAACCTGAAAACCTTTTGAACCGAATCCGAATGGGGCGGGCCGGACGCTGATCCCGCCCGCCCCGTTTTGCTTTGGGCAGTGTACGTCAGGAGGGCAGTTACTATGGGAGCAAAACCAAAGAAGAACGGCTCGATCAGCTATGCAAAGTGGGGCTATATCTTCATTGCACCGTTCTTCCTCATCTTTGCGCTGTTCCAGCTCATTCCACTGGGGTCTACGATCTATTACAGCTTTTTTGAATATTACCGCAGCGGCCTGAAAATCATCGGCCCCACCTTTGTGGGCCTGAAGAACTACATCACCCTGTTTGCAACCGACCTGCCCAAATACTTTGGCAACACGCTGCTGCTCTGGATCATCGGTTTCATCCCGCAGATCGCCATCTCGCTGCTGCTGGCGGCCTGGTTCACCGACCTGCGCCTGAAGCTGAAGGGCCAGACCTTCTTCAAGACAGTCATCTACATGCCCAACCTCATCATGGCTTCGGCATTTGCCATGTTGTTCTTTGCCCTGTTCTCGGATAACGGCCCCGTGAACGCTGCACTGGTGGGCATGGGCATCCTCAAGGAGCCCTTCAGCTTCCTGAACAGTGTCTGGGGCAACCGCGGCCTCATCGGCCTGATGAACTTCCTGATGTGGTTCGGCAATACGACCATCATGCTGATGGCGGCCATCATGGGCGTGGACCCCACCCTGTATGAGGCAGCGGAGCTGGACGGCTGCACCCCGAACCAGATGTTCTGGAAGATCACCATCCCGCTCATCCGGCCGATCCTGGTCTATGTGATGATCACTTCGATGATCGGCGGCCTGCAGATGTTCGATGTGCCGCAGATCCTGACCAACGGCAAGGGCGGCCCCGACCGCACCTCCACCACCATGATCATGTACCTGAACAACCACCTGTTCAGCAAGAACTACGGCATGGCCGGCGCGGTCTCGGTGGTGCTGTTCCTGGTGTGCGCAGTGCTCTGCGTGATCGTTTACATGGCTCTGACCAAGGAGGACGACGGCCTGAGCAAGGCCGAGCGCAAGGCCCGCAGGCAGGCGGCCAAACAGGTGAAGGGAGGAAAAGCATAATGTCACACGCAGTCAAGACAAGATCCGAAAAAGCGACCCTTGCGGCCCGCCGCACGGTGTGCTATGCGGCGCTGGTGCTGCTGAGCTTTTATGTCTGTTCTTCTTCTATGTGCTGGTCATCAATTCCACCCGTACCCATTTTGAGATCCAGAAGGGCTTTTCCTTTCTGCCGGGCAGATCCTTGATGACCAACCTGAAAAATGTGCTGTCAGATGCCAACATCCCGGTGCTGACCGGTGTGCGGAACAGCCTGATCGTGTCCGGCTGCTCGGCTGCCCTCAGTGTCTATTTTTCGGCCCTGACAGCCTACGGCATCTACGCCTATAACTTCCGGTTCAAAAAGGCGGCGTTTGCCATCATCCTGCTCATTATGACCATGCCGACCCAGGTCTCGGCGCTGGGCTTCCTGCAGCTCATCACAAAGATGGGCCTGAAGAACAGCTTCATTCCCCTCATCATCCCCAGCATTGCGGCCCCGGCGGTGTTCTTCTTTATGAAGCAGTATCTGGATGCCAGCCTGCCCATGGAGATCGTGGAAGCTGCCCGCATCGATGGCGCAGGGGAGTTCTACACCTTCAACCATATCGTGCTTCCCATTATGAAACCCGCTCTGGCGGTGCAGGCCATCTTCTCCTTTGTGTCCAGCTGGAACAATTATTTCATCCCCGCACTGGTGCTGGATACGGCAGACAAAAGACCCTGCCCATCCTCATTGCACAGCTCCGCAGTGCCGACTTCCTCAAGTTCGATATGGGCAAGGTCTATATGCTGGTGGCCATTGCCATCCTGCCTGTGATCATTGTTTATCTGCTGCTGTCCAAGTTCATCGTCCGTGGTGTTGCACTGGGCGGTGTCAAGGGCTGAGCATTCCGTTCTCTCCTTCGGAAAAAGCACCCGCAGCCTGCTGGCTGCGGGTGCTTTTCTATCCTCTCGTGCTCAGTCGGCTTTGGCAATGCGCTGCATCGCGGTGAAGCGACGTGCTGTGTCTTTTAGACAAAAGCCGCCGGAAATCGCTTCCCGGCGGCTTTTGCTTATTAGGAGGATCAAAAGATGATCCCTGGAGAACTTAGTTCAGGATGGTCTGCTCGGTCTCGACATCAAAGACGTGGACCTTGTGCGGATCGAATGCAACGCGGACGGTGTCTCCGTTGCGTGCCTTGGAGGTGGGAGCGACACGGGCGGTCATCTTGTTGCCCTTGTACTCCAGGTACAGGTAGATCTCAGCGCCCATCATTTCGGACACATCGACCTGAGCCTCCAGGTGGCAGTCGGGGTGCTTTGCCATAAACTCGGGCTCGTCGTCGATATCCTCAGGACGGATGCCCATCTTGACCTTCTTGCCAACGTAGGAATCCAGCTTGCCGTCAGCAGTCTTTTCCTTGGGCAGGGGGATGGTGTCGCCGCCCAGGTCAATGGCGTACTGATCGCCGTTCTTGGTCACGGTGCCGTCCAGGAAGTTCATCTGGGGGCTGCCGATGAAGCCGGCAACGAACATGTTGCAGGGCATGTCGTACAGGTTCTGCGGGGTATCGACCTGCTGGATGATGCCGTCCTTCATAACAACGATGCGGTCGCCCATGGTCATAGCCTCGGTCTGGTCATGGGTAACGTAGATGAAGGTGGTAGCCAGCTTCTTGTGCAGCTTGATGATCTCGGTGCGCATGCTGGTACGCAGCTTTGCATCCAGGTTGGACAGGGGCTCGTCCAGCAGGAAGACTGCCGGGTTACGAACCATTGCACGGCCCAGAGCAACACGCTGACGCTGGCCGCCGGACAGAGCCTTGGGCTTGCGGTCCAGCAGGTGCTCGATCTCCAAGATCTTGGCAGCCTCGTGAACGCGGCGGTCGATCTCGTCCTTCGGGGTCTTGCGCAGCTCCAGACCGAAAGCGATGTTCTTGTAAACGGTCATGTGGGGGTACAGAGCGTAGCTCTGGAACACCATGGCGATATCACGATCCTTGGGGGGAACGTCGTTGATCAGGCGGCCGCCGATGTACATTTCGCCCTTGGAGATCTCCTCCAGACCGGCGATCATGCGCAGGGTGGTGGACTTGCCGCAGCCAGAGGGGCCGACGAAGATGATGAACTCCTTATCCTGGATCTCCAGGTTGAAGTCGGTAACAGAAGGAGCAGTAGCGCCCGGATAGATCTTGTAGATGTGCTGGCAGCTAATCGAAGCCATAGGTCATTGCCTCCATTAAAATTTTTCTATGTTACGGCACCTTGACGGTGCACGCTCTCGTTGGTATTATAATAACAGATAACTTTGTGATATAAAATAGCATTTTATTGATTTGAGGTGTCAGATATTGCTTTATGATTGGACAAGCACCGCAGCCCTTGGCGTGGTGCGGGATATCCAGCCCAAAGAACCCCTGACCCTGACCGGCGAGGGGCTGTGGGTCTGCCTGATCTCCAGCGGCAGATGCACTGCCAGCCTGACCGATGCCTCGCCCTCCCCGGCGGGCAGCGCACTGATCCTGCCGCCCCAGAGCGCGGCGGCGGGCCATCTGGTGTTGAGCCGCGCCCCGTTGACCCTGACCCCGGAAGGGGAGAGCCACCTGCTCTGCATCCAGCTGACCGGGCAGGCGGCGGTGCAGTTCCTTGCCGGGCTGACGGAGCTGCCGTTCCTGGCCCGGGGCGAGACCTGCCCCGCCGCCGCAGAGCTGCTGGGCCGCCTTGCCGCCGAGGCCGACACGCCCCGCAGCCGGGCCGCCAGCCAGCTGGCCTTTGCCCTGCTCTGTGAGCTTGCGGGGGCCGACAGCGCCGCCCCGCCCCCTGCCGCCGCTGGTGGAGGCCGCCATTGAGGATATCCGCCAGAACTACGCGGGCCTGTACGGCGTGGAAGAGCTCAGTGAGCGGCTGGGAGTCTCCAAGAGCCACCTTGTCCGCACCTTTACTGCCGCCGTGGGGGTGCCCCCGGGGCGCTACCTGACCACCGTGCGGGTGGAAGCCGCCATGCGGCTGCTCCTGCACCGGGAATACACGCTGGATGTCATTGCCAGCCTGTGCGGCTTCTCAGGGGCCAACTACCTGTGCCGGGTGTTCAAAAAAGAAACCGGCCAATCCCCCGCACAGTGGCGGGCCTTGGCCGGTCAGACAGCGCGGCCCCTCAGCCCGGCGGAAAGCCAGCGGGAGCAGGCACTGTATATTTAAAATGTTCAGGAGCCGGGGCAGCACCCGGCTCTTTTCCGTGGAGGCGTTCAGCCGCACACAGACTGCGGGCGCTTGAGCAGGAACACCGTCAGGGCCAGCGTGATGGCCTCGGCGGCAGGGAAGGCCGACCACACGCCGTTCATGCCGAACAGGGCGCTCAGGATCAGCGAGCAGGTGACGATGGCGGCCACGCCCCGGCTGACCGAGGTGATGGTGGCCTCGGTGGGGCGGTTGACCGCACCCAGATAGCCCGCCGCAACAATATTGCAGCCTGCAAAGAAGTAGCCCAGGAAGTAGATGCGCATACCGCTGTGGGCATATTCGGCCATCAGAGCAGAGCTCTCGCTGTTGAAGAGGGCAACAAAGGTATCGGTAAAGCCAAACACGGCACCGTACAACACCGCCGCCAGCATCAGCGCGGTGCCGCAGCCCAGCAGAAGCAGCCTTTTTGCTCCGGCCATCTCATTTTTGCCGTAGCACTGGCTGACCAGCGGCTGGGCACCCTGGGCCACGCCGTTGAAGATGGCTGTTGCCACCAGCGCAAAGTTTGCCACCACGCCGTAGGCGGCTACGCCCACATTGCCCGCCAGCCGGAGCAGCAGGAAGTTGAACACGGTGGTGGTCACGGCAGAGGAAAGCTCCCCGACAAAACCGGAGATGCCCAGCTGGCAGCTCTGCACCAGCAGCCGGGCCGAGGGAACCTGCCGGACAAAGGTGAGCGTGTTGCTCTTTTGAAAGAAGTGGCGGCTGCAGATGGCGATGCTGAGCACCGGCGAGATGGCCGTTGCCAGCGCCGCGCCGGGCAGGCCCAGCCCCATGGGAAAGATGAAAATGTAATCGAACACCACATTGAACAGGCTGCCGCTCAGGGTGGCTACCATGGCAAGGGACGGGTCGCCGTCGTTGCGGACGAAGGATGCGACGATGTAGTTGCACATAAAAAGGGGGTAAACAGCAGGAAGATGCGGGCGTACCCCACACCCAGCGCGATGATCTCACAGTCGCCGCCCATGAGCCGCAGCAGTACCTCGGGGCAGAAGACTCCCGCCAGCATGAAGGGCAGGGCGAACACCAACGCCCAGAGCAGGGCGTTGGAGAAATAGCGCACCGCGCGCTCGTCCCCCTGCGCCCGGAGGATGGCGTAGCGAGTGGCCGCGCCGAGGCCCAGCATCGAGCCGATGGCAAAGATGAAGTTGTAGATGGGCAGGCAGAGGTTGAGCAGGGTCACGCCGTCGGTACCCGCCGCCTGCGAGATGAAATAGGTATCGGCCAGAATGTAGCACGAGGTGCCCAGCAGGCCGAAGATATTCTGTGATACATATTTAAAGAACTGTTTTGTCAGGTTCATCCAAGTTCCCTTTCATGGCATTTTTTACGCATACCGGCATATTTTAGCACACCCCAAAATGCAAGTCAACACAAAAACGCCCTGTACCGCGCAAAAAAGCATTGACAGCCCGGACTCTGGCCCTTACACTGGGAGCGGTCACAAAATCATCCCCCTCGCCGGGGGAAGTCTTTTATTACCAGCATCTTAATTTGGGAGGTTCTCTATGTCCGGCAGCACACTGTTTTCCATTGGCGAAGCACTCATCGATTATGATCCCGTCCAGGGTGGGCTGTTCTTTTGACGAGGTCCCCTCGTTCAGCCCGCGTACTGGCGGCGCACCGGCCAACGTGTGCGCGGCCTTTGCCCGGCTGGGCGGCAAAAGTGCTTTTCTGAGCCAGCTGGGCGACGACCCCTTCGGCCACAAGATTGCCCGGGAGCTGGCAGACTGCGGCATCGACCTCTCCCATCTGGCCTTTACCGACAAGGCCAGCACGGCCCTTGCCTTCGTCAGTCTGGAAGAGGACGGCAGCCGCACCTTCAGCTTCTACCGCAAACCCTCGGCGGACCTGCTCTATTCTCCGGAGCAGATCGACCCTGCATGGTTCGCCGATGCCTTTGCCCTGCACTACTGCAGCGTGTCACTGGTGGACAGCCCCATGCGCTACGCCCACCTTGCGGCCATTGCCGCCGCACGCGAAGCTGGTGCTATCGTCAGCTTTGACCCGAACCTGCGCTTCCCCCTCTGGCCGGACCGCGACATGCTGCGCGGGACCGTGCTGCAGTTCCTGCCGCTTTCCAACATCCTCAAAATTTCGGATGAAGAGCTGGAATTTCTCACCGGCACTGCGGACATCGAAGCCGCCCTGCCGCAGCTGCTTGTGGGTGATGTGCAGCTGGTGGTCTACACCTGCGGCAGCAGCGGTGCCCACGCCTATACCCGCACCGCCCACGGCTTTGCCCCCTGCCGGAAAGTCCGGGCTGTGGACACCACCGGCGCAGGCGACGGCTTCATCGGCTCGTTTTTGTGGCAGCTGGAACGTGACGGCGTGACGCGGAACAAGCTGGAAAAACTGAGCCGGGCCCGTCTTTGCGAGTACCTTGCCTTTTCCAACCAGTTCTGCGGCATCAGCGTGCAGCAGCACGGTGCCATCGACAGCTACCCCACCCTTGACCAGATGCAGTAACGGATGCAAAAAGCCCCGCGTCCAGCACCGCAGGGCTTCTTTTTCATTTACAATTTGTAGTATTGCGCCGCTATATTCCAGTTTTGTCCTGTTTCCGACATCTTCTCTGCCGGTTTAAGATTTGTTTATCCTTTGTACAAGCCTTGTTCTTATTCTCTGCCCGGTTCCATGTTACCATAAGGGCAAGAACAACAAGCAGGGAGGCTTTATCCATGTCCTTTGAATTTACCCTTCTGGATGCCTTGCAGGCTCTGCGCTGTCCGGTGCTGGATGCACTGGCGGTGTTTTTCGATCAGGCCGGTGCCCGCGGCGAGATCTGGATCGCATTCACGGCGGTGCTGCTGGCGTTCCGGCGCACCCGCCGGGCCGGGCTGGCCATGGCGCTGGCGCTGGGCCTTTATATGCTGGCGGGCCACTGCGCCTTAAAGCCACTGTTCGCACGCCCGCGCCCCTGCGACCTCCGGCCGGAGATGCTCACACTGGTGGCCCGGCCGCATGGCTGGTCCTTCCCTTCCGGACACACATCCTCCGCCTTTGCCGCTGCCTTTGCGCTCTGGCTGCAGAACCGCAGGCTCGGCATCCCGGCTCTTGTGCTGGCCGGGTTCATCGGCTTCACGCGGATGTACCTGTATGTGCATTTCCCCACCGACATTCTGGGCGGCGTAGCACTGGGCCTTGCAGTGGGGGCCTGCGGCTCCATGCTGGCAGATAAGATCAGCAACAAATGGGCGAAACGCAGTGAAGTAAAACGAACTGTATAAACCAATTTCGTCTCGCACTCGTTCTTGCTTTGCTTTTTACATTCAGATGAAGTATATCGCTTCGATCCTATTCGTGAAAAAGAGCCTCGGAAAAATCCGCAGATTTTTCCGAGGCTCAACGAATTATAATAGAATTTCCGCTAAAACAGCCAAAGCGCACGCGGCGGCTATTCCCAATCGTTCTCTTGCATTCAGGTAAAAACAAAAGCAGCCAGCACCGTGGAAAGGAGGATAAAGCGGTGCTGGCTGCGGTATGAGAACTCCCGAACTTTGCGGCGGATCAGGAGGGATTTGGTAGTCTGTCCGCCGTCGTTGGCGATTGCCTGGCATAGGCGGGGGACAGTGTTTTAATAAGTACCTGCTGGGCTGTGCCAGATGCACCAGCCCCCGCAGGTGAAAGCCCTTGTCGGCTTTGGGGAGATGTCTTTGCATCTCCCTGACTGCACCCTTATACTACCAGACAATCGTGGCATTTCTTTGTGGAGTTTTTGAACAATTTGCAAATAGATTTTCAGGTGTTTTCAAAGGAGGCCCCAGCTTACCGGGGCGGCGGGCCGGAAGTTTCTCCGAAGACCGTCCGCTGGGGTGGGACTGGAGTCCCGGGCTGTTCGCGGAGAAAGCTTCCTACTGGCCTGCATTCATGCTTTTACTGCGCCCCGAAAAATTCCTTGGCGATGTCCGCGCTGCGCTTGGCATCCTTGGCGTACCAGTCCGCGCCGATCTTCTCGGCATATTCCGGGGTCAGCACGGCACCGCCCACCATGATCTTGCAGTCCAGGCCCGCTTCGTGCAGGGCGGCGATGGTCTCCTCCATGCTCTTGAGGGTGGTGGTCATCAGGGCGGAAAGACCCACCAGATGCACATTCTTTTCCCGCACGGTGTTCACCACCGTCTCCACCGGCACATCACGGCCCAGATCGATCACCTCAAAGCCGTAGTTTTCCAGAATGACCTTGACGATGTTCTTGCCGATGTCGTGCACGTCGCCCTTGACGGTGGCCAGAACGATGCGGCCCTTGCTGGCGCTGCCCTCGCCCTTCTGGGCAATGACGTTCTTGATCTCCTCAAAGGCGCTCTGGGCCGCACTTGCGGCCTGCAGCAGCTGCGGCAGGAACAGCGTGCCCTTCTCGTACTTGGCGCCCACGATGTCCAGCGCCGGGATCAGTGCTTCGTCCACCACTTCCAGCGGCTGCTTTTCGGCCAGCAGTGCCTTGGTCTGGGCGGCGGCATCGCCCTTCAGGCCCTTTTCCACCGCCTTCATCAGTGGAGCGTAAGGGCCGATAAGCTCTGCGCTCTCACCGGATGCGGATGCCGAAGCCGCCGGTACCGCCTGCGCGGCCTGCTTGAGGGCCACCGAGGCGGGCACGCGGTCGGCATAGCGCTCAATGTATTTGGTGCTCTGCTGGTCTCGGTTGGTCAGCACGTTGTAGGCGTACACTGCCGCCATCATGTCCTCGCTGGAAGGGTTCATGATGGCAAGGTCAAGGCCCGCATACATCGCCATGGTGAGGAAGGTGGTGTTCAGGTACGGGCGGCAGGGCAGGCCGAAGCTGATGTTGGACACGCCCAGAATGGTGCGCACCCCAGCTCTTTTTGCAGGCTTCCAGCGCCTGCACGGTGGCCAGAACGTCCTTCTGCTGGGCGCTGGCGGTCAGGGTCAGACAGTCGATGTAGATGTCCTCCCGCGGGATGCCGACGGCAAGGGCCGCCTCCGTGATGCGGCGGGCAATGGCCACCCGGTCCTCGGCGGCGGGCAGGATGCCCCGCTCATCGATGGCAAGGCCCACGATGGCCGCACCGTACTTTTTGCACAGGGGCAGGATCGCGTCCAGCTTTTCCTGCTCGCCGTTGGTAGAGTTGACGATGGGCTTGCCGTTGTACACGCGCAGACCGTTTTCCAGCGCCTCCACATTGGAGGAATCCAGCTGCAGCGGCAGGCTGGTGACGCTCTGCAGGGCCTTGACCACCTTGGGCATCAGGGCAGGCTCGTCCACCCCGGGTGCGCCCACGTTCACGTCCAGCACCTGAGCACCGGCTTCCACCTGACTGACCGCCTGCTCCAGAACGTAGTTCATATCCTCTTCCCGCAGTGCCTGCTGGAAGCGCTTTTTGCCCGTGGGGTTGATGCGCTCACCCACCACCGTGATGCCGTCCACGTTGACGAAATCCACCGGCGTACACAGCACCGAGGGCATTTTGTGGGCCGAACGGCCGGGTACGCAGCCTGCAAAAACGCTGTTCAGCAGCTTGATGAACTCCGGCGTGGTGCCGCAGCAGCCGCCCGCCGCGAACAGATGCAGCTCTCGGTAAGGCTTCATTTCCATGGCGAAGAGCTGCGGGGTGATATCGTAGCCGCTGCCGTCGGCCCGGGGCAGGCCCGCATTGGGCTTGACGAACACCGGAAAGTCGCCGGGCACAGCCTCTGCCAGACGCTTTGCCATGGGAAAGATTTCCTTGGGGCCCAGTGAGCAGTTGATGCCCACCGCGTTGGCACCCAGGCCACGGGCGGTCACGCCGAAGCTTTCCACCGTGCAGCCGGTAAAGGTGCGCCCGCCGGCTTCAAAGCTCATGCTGGCAAGAATGGGCAGGGTGCTGTTTTCCTTTGCGGCCAGCAGAGCGGCTTTCAGCTCGTACAGATCGGTAAAGGTCTCAAAGAAAATGAGGTCGGCCCCGGCGGCAGCGCCTGCCCGGACGATGCGCGCATACTCGCTCACTGCATCCTCAAAGGCCAGCGTTCCGCTGGGTTCCAGCAGTTCTCCCAGCGGGCCGACATCCAGCGCGGTCAGGGCACCGTAGGGCGCACAGGCGCGCTTGCAGTTGGCGATGCCCGCCGCAATGATCTCTTCCAGACTGTAGGCGCTGCCCGCCAGCTTGTGGGCCGATGCGCCAAAGGTGTTGGCGTTGACAATGCGGCTGCCCGCAGCGGCATACTTGGCATGGATGCTCTCGATCAGCTCCGGATTGGTGATGTTCAGCTCCTCCGGCTTTGCACCCAGCTTCAGGCCCGAAGCCTGCAGCATGGTGCCCATGCCGCCGTCCAGCAGGACGGTATTGCTCTGTTTGAAAAGTTCACTCGCTTGCACAGGTCTTTCCCCTCTTTCTATACTCACACCGAGTGCGCAGCACGCAGTGGCCGCACCCGGCCAGTTTTCCCTTTACCGGGTGGCCGCTGACCCCCAGAATGGCCGTCACGCTCTTGCGCGGGGTCATCAGGTTGGTATCGGTCACACACAGGCCCGCCCGGCGCACCGTATCCAGCGCGTTTGCCACCAGCGGCTGTACTGCAATATCCCAGTCACCGTAGCCGGGCGAAAACCGCCCGGTCAAATACTTTCCCTCTTTTGCGGCCCACTGGCGCAGCTCTGCTTCGGCTGCGTCTGCGGCCTGCTCGGCCAGCGCGCTGCCCAGTGCGTCGGACGCAACGCCCGCCGCGATATCTCCCACACCGGCACGGCGGATCTGTGCATCCACGCCGGGGCCAAGGGTCACGGCCAGCAGCACCGCCTGCGGGCAGTTTTCCAGATGCTTCATCACATCCCCACCCCGCAGGATGCCTGCTTCGGCAAGGGCAGCCGTGTCCGCTTCCAGCCAGACCGCCCGGGGCGTTGCCGCCGCCAGCAGCGGCATGGCGCATGTTTCCAACAGGGTCATGGTGCGGTCGTCCGGTTCCCCTCTGGCCCCGAAATACCGCGCTGCCTGTGCTGTATCGATCGCCGCCGGTTTTGCCAGCACCAGCGGCTGCGGTGCACCGATCATCCGCCACACCTCCTTGCTTTTTTGAAATAAAGTGGTCTTAAGTATACCGCACCTGTGGGATTTTATCAATCCCGCAGAGCGGCGGATAAAAGAAAACTCCCTCAGTCACAGCTCACGCCGTGCCAGCTCCCTCAAGGAGGGAGCCTCTGTCGAAAAGGGTAAGTCTTTGCTTGGCATTTGGCCCAAACGGCCCCGGATCCCAGAGGGGGCTGTCATGTGAAGCAGACGTGGGGAGTTCGTTCTTTATTTGATGCAGCTGGAACAGGGCGTATAGCCTGCTTCCACGGCTTCCTGATAGCTGGAGAAGAGGATCTGGTTCTTCTCTGCCGGCAGGTTCGGGCAGGTAGGCAGATGGAACTTTTTGCTGTTCACATTGCCGATGTACGCCTGCTGGGCCGTGCTGGATGCCGCCGGGTCGGTGGGGTTCAGCGCGGAATCTGCCGCAAAGTGCTCGGTGCCCACGGTGTAGTTCTGGCCGTCACTGCCAATGGTGATGGTGCCCTGCAGGTCGGTGCGGTACACATCCACCCCAGCATCCCGCAGGATGCTCAGCGTTTCCTCGTGCGGGTGGCCGTACTTGTTGTTCACGCCGCAGGAGATGATGCCCATTTCCGGCAGCACCGCGTTCAGGAAGAGGTAGCTGGTGGAGGTGCTGGAGCCGTGGTGGCCCACCTGCAGCACCTCGGCCCTGAGGTTCGCGCCGCTGTTCACAAGGTCAGTCTCCGCAGTCTTTTCCATGTCGCCGGTCAGCAGGAAGCTGGTGGAGCCGTAGTCGATGCGCAGCACAATGGAGGTATCGTTGGTGTCGCTGTACTGTGCCACCGGGCCAAGCATGGTCACGGTAGCGCCGCCCAGCGGCCACATCGTGCCCACGGCGGGCACCTCTACCTGCAGGCCCTGCTGTTGGGTGTATTTAACAAAATCCTGAAAGCACTTGGTGGAGGCATCGGCCACCGGGCTGTACACATGGTACGCCGGGAAGTAGGCCAGTGCGGCAGCCAAGCCGCCTACATGATCCTCATGCGCGTGGGAGCAGAACACATATTCCAGCTGTTCCACCCCCTGACTCTGCAGGTAAGAGACGATGAGACTGCCGTCGTCCACATTGCCGCCGTCGTAGAGCATGAACTGTCCGTCGCATTCCACCAGCACACTCAGCGCCTGACCCACATCGATGAAATGCACCTCCAAGGGTGCGTCCACCGTATCCACAGCCGCCGCAGCAGAAGCGGACGGGTTCGGCACTACATCGGCGCTTCCGCCCGGGACGGACGGCAGCCCGCTGCAGCCCGCAAGGCTCAGCACCAGTGCGGCGGCAGCGGCCAGCGCAGCAAGGCGCTGCCACAGGCCTTTCTTAGGCGCGTTTACTTTTTCTTCTTTCCAGGTTTTCCACGTTGTGTTCTCTTTCTGTTGATCGCTTTTTTGGCTTGCGCGCGGGTGCCGAATGGGGCGCAAAGCGTGCGCCGGGGCTGGGCGCACGGCCTGTCGGTGCAGCGGCACGGCTCTGGCCGTGGGCAGGCTTGCCGTTATGGCCCTTCTGGTTCGGGCGCACCGTATAGGTGCCGTCATTGTGGATCGTCACATCGGCGGCTTCGGCCCGGCGGGCAGAGCGCTGCACGGCGCGGCGGCCTGCGGCGGGCACCAGCAGGGGGATCAGGTCCTCCCGGTGGGTCATCTTCAGCGCCTTGACTACCTTCTCGGCGTTGCGAGGCTCGTAGTATTGCAGCAGCGCCCGCTGCAGCGCCTTGCCCTCGGGGGTCTTTTCCACAAACACCGGCTTCAGGGTGTAGGGGTCAAGGCCGGTGTAGAACATGCAGGTGCTCACAGTGCCGGGGGTGGGGTAAAAATCCTGCACCTGTTCCGGGCGCATGTGGTTTTTATAAAGATATTCTGCCAGATAGACCGCATCCTTGAGGGTGCTGCCCGGGTGACTGGACATCAGATAGGGCACCAGATACTGCTTTTTGCCGGCCTTTTTGCTCAGCTCATAGAATTTATCCTTGAACTTGTTGAAGGTCTCGATGGGCGGCTTGCCCATGTAGGCCAGCGTGTTGGGGGCACAGTGCTCCGGAGCCACCTTCAGCTGGCCGGACACATGGTACTCTACCAGTTCCTTGAAGAAGGTATCGTCCGGGTCGGCCATCAGGTAGTCGAACCGGATACCGCTGCGGATGAACACCTTTTTCACGCCCGGCAGCTCCCGCACCCGGCGCAGGATCTTCAGGTAGTCGCTGTGGTCCACGATCATGTGGGAGCAGGTGGTGGGGGCAAGACAGTGCTTGCCGCCGGTGCACATGCCCCGCAGCATCTGCTCCCGGCAGGAGGGAAAGCGGAAGTTTGCGGTGGGGCCGCCCACATCGTGGATGTAGCCCTTGAAATCCGGCTCGTGGGTCATGCGCTCGGCTTCCGCCACGATGCTGTCCGCGCTGCGGCTGGTGACACGGCGGCCCTGATGCAGCTGGATGGCGCAGAAGTTGCAGCCGCCAAAGCAGCCGCGGTTCTGGATGATGGAGAACTGCACCTCCCGGATGGCGGGCACGCCGCCCATGCTCTCGTAGATGGGGTGGTAACGGCGGGTGTAGGGCAGGGCATAGACCTTGTCCAGCTCCCCGCGCACCAGCGGCTTTGCGGGGATGTTCTGCACCAGATACTTCTCGCTCTGCTTCTGCACGATGATCTGGCCGCTGACCACGTCCTGATTGTCCATCTGGATGCGGCAGGCCTTGGCATACGCCGTCTTATCCGACGCCACCTTTTTAAAGCCTGCGCACTCCACGTAGCGCTCGGGCAGATGGTCAAAGTCGGTCATGTAACAGGTGCCGTTCACGTCCGTGATGCTCTCCACCGGCTCCCCGGCGGCAAGGCGGCGGGCGATCTCCACGGTCTGGTGCTCGCCCATGCCAAAGCTGATGATGTCCGCGCCGGAGTCCTCGGCAATGCTGGGCAGCACGGTGTCCAGCCAGTAATCGTAGTGGGCAAAGCGGCGCAGGGACGCTTCCAGACCGCCCAGGATCACCGGCAGGTCGGGATAGGCCTGCTTGGCAAGGCGGGTGTACACGGTGGCGCTGCGGTCCGGGCGTGCGCCGCCCTTGCCGCCGGGGGAGTATTCGTCCTCGGCGCGGGGGATCTTTGCCACGGAATAGTGGCTGACCATGCTGTCCACGTTGCCGCCGCCGATGAAGAAGCCGTACTTCGGCTTGCCGAACCGCTTGAAGTCCTCGCAGTCGGTGTAGCGTGGCTGGGCCAGCACGCCGATCTTATAGCCCTCGGCTTCCAGCAGACGGCTGATGATGGCAGTGCCAAAACTGGGGTGGTCCACATAGGCATCGCCGCCCACCACCACAAAGTCCAGCTGCTCCCACCCGCGGGCCTCCATATCGGCCCGGCTGATGGGAAGAAATTCGGTGTAGATCTTTGGGGAAGAGTTGTCCATAATGCTCCTTTTATTGTTAAACCCTCTCAGGCAACGCCTTGCGGCGCTGCCAGCTCCCCCATCGGGGGAGCTTTTTGCATCTTTTCATCCAGTTTTTCTTTGAAGGCAGACGATATCTTACCCACTCATAAAGCTCGCCCTTCGGGAGAGCTGGCGCGTCAGCGCCTGAGAGGGTCATTCCTCCGGCTGGTTCATCTGCTGTTCGATCCACTGCTGGCGGCTGATAAGCACAGCGCGGGGCTTGGCACCCTCGTAGGGTCCGATGATGCCTTTTTGTTCCATCTCGTCCATGATACGGGCCGCGCGGGCGTAGCCCAGCTTGCAGCGGCGCTGCAAAAGGCTGGTGGAGGCCTGACCGGCATCGATGACCACCTCCACGGCCTGCTTGAACATCGGGTCGGTATCGGGATCCTCGTCGGAGTCCGCGCCGCCGCTGCCCTTCTTGCCGTCCTGAATGGCGTGCTTTTCCATGGCTTCGATCATGGCTTCGTCATACTGCACGGTGCCGCTCTGCTTGATGAAGTCCAGCACACGGCTGATCTCCTCATCCCGCACGAAAGTGCCCTGAATACGGGTAGGCTTGGGCGCACCCACGGGCATGAACAGCATATCACCCATGCCCAGCAGCTTTTCGGCACCGGAGCCGTCCAGAATAGTGCGGCTGTCCACCTGACTGGACACTGCAAATGCGATGCGGCTGGGGATGTTGGCCTTGATCAGGCCGGTGATCACGTCCACGCTGGGGCGCTGGGTGGCTACGATCAGGTGCATACCGGCGGCGCGGGCCTTCTGGGCGATGCGGCAGATGGAGTCCTCCACATCCTTGCCCACCACCATCATCAGATCGGCCAGCTCGTCGATGATAATGGCGATGTAGGGCATCTTTTCCAGATCAGGCCGTTCTGCGGCCAGCTTGTTGAAAGACTTGATGTCGCGCACATTGTTCTCTGCAAACAGATGATAGCGGCGCTCCATCTCCTGCACCGCGCTGCCAAGGGCACCTGCGGCCTTTTTCGGCTCGGTGACCACCGGCATCAGCAGGTGGGGAATGCCGTTGTACTCGGCCAGCTCCACCACCTTGGGGTCGATCAGCAGCAGCTTCACGTCCTCCGGGCTGGAGCGGAACAGCAGGCTCATGATGATGCTGTTCACGCACACGGATTTACCGCTGCCGGTGCTGCCTGCAATGAGCAGATGGGGCATCTTGCACAGGTCGGCCACCTGGGCCACACCGGCAATGTCCTTACCAAGCGCAATGCCCAGAGGTGAGGTCATGCGCAAAAAGCTCTGGCTCTCGAACACGCTGCGAATATACACCGGGGTCTTTTGTGGTGGCACCTCAATGCCCACGGCAGGCTTGCCGGGGATGGGTGCTTCCATACGCACGTCCGCCACCGCAAGGTTCAGGGCGATATCGTCTGCCAGCGAGGTGATGCGGCTGATCTTCACGCCCGCCATGGGCTGGACCTCGTACCGGGTAACGGACGGCCCGCGGGAGATATCCAGCACCCGGGTGCGCACGCCGAAGCTTTCCAGCGTGTCCACCAGCTTCTGGGCGTTGGCTTTCAGCTCTTCCTGCGCGCCGGGGTCGGTCTCGTCCTGCGATTTTTCAAACAGCTCAATGGGCGGATACTGGTACTGATAAGTATCCACCGGTTCGGTCTCGTCCACAGGGGCCGCTGCCGCGGCCTGCTCGGAAGCGGCAGGCTTTTCCATTGCCGCTGCCACCAGCGTGCTGATATCCTTTTCCTCCACCGGTTCGCTGGTAATGCTGATCCAGCCGTCCTCATCGGGTGTGCCTCGCATGGCAACGGCGTTTTCGGCGCTCACCCGGGCGGGTGCCGCCGGGACTGCGGGCTGGATGGGCACGGCGGGCATCTCCGGCGTGACTGCCGCTGCCGGGCTTTCCGGCTGGGCCGTCGGCATTGCCGGGGTCATGACCGGAGTATCAAAGCTTTCCGCTGCCGCAGGCTGCACCGGCTGTGCAGCTTTTGCAAAGAAATCGGATGCATCGGTCTCCACCGCGTCCTGTACGATGGGCTGCGGGGCAGGTCTGGGGGCCGGGCGCAGCGGGTTCTGCCCAAAGGTGCCGCCCGGGCCCACGATGAGCGGCTCGATGGGTTCGCTGCCGCCCTCCTTTACCTCAGTGTGGTCGGGGCCAAGGTCCACGTCAAAGGAAGCCCGGGGCCGGGATACCCGTACCTGCACCGGCGTGATGGCCGGGGCGGCAGGCTCCGGCTGGGCAAGCGGCTGGCCGGAAGTATCTGCGGGCGGCTCCGGCTGCGGGGCGGCCTCCGGCTCCTCCGCCTCCATCTCTTCGGTCACCTTGTGGCCCCAGTGGCGGATGCCGTTCAGCCAGTCCGGCACACCGATGCGGAAAGCCGGAGTTTCCATCTCCTCTTCGGCATCTTCCTCATCCCGGTATTCATCTTCTGCTTCGTCGTAGTCTTCCTCAGCCTCGGCTTCTGCCGCGCGGGCAGCGGCACGTTCAGCGCGGCGGGCTGCGCTCTGCTGCGCCATGGCCGCACCCTTTGCGTGCACGCCGCCAAACGCAGCGCACAGCCATTGCCACACCTCTGCCGGGGTCAGATCAAAATATACAGGCTGACACACAGTGCCAGCACGATCATGATAAGGGTTGCCGCAGGCCGTCCGCACAGCAGCAGCAGGCTGCCGCCCAGCAGTGCGCCCAGCGCACCGCCGCCGATCCATGCATTCACGCCGTTTGCGTAGCAGGCAGCCGTCATCTGAAATGCCGACATGCCCTGCGGCTGGATATCAGAAAAAAACGATCACCGTGCCGCAGGCAAACACCAGCCCAAGAACCAGCTTGAAGATCTTGGGCAGAAGGTCTTCGCCCCGGGTATACTGCACAGCAAGGCAGCACACTGCCGCGCCCAGCACAAAGCTGCCACAGCCAAAAAGTCCGAACAGCACATCGTGCAGGGCCTTCCATGCCGAATCTCCCTCCACAAAGGCCAGCACCACCAGCAAAAGGCCTGCAAACAGGGTGCCAAGCCCCGCCGGAAGCCGCTGTTCGGCGCGTTTTTTTGCGCGATGCTGCGCGCCGTGTTGTCGTTTTACGTTTTTTTTGTTGCCATGTTTCTTTGTTCCCCGCGTTTGTAGTAGACACACTATTTGATTTTATTATTGTACCACGCGGTGGGCAAAATGGCAAACCTATTGTTGTACAAAATCGGCCTTCATTTGCGTTCAATCTCTTTATACAACCACGCCAGCGCATCCGAAAGCCCGCCCAGCTCATCAATGAGCTTTTCCTTCACGGCCCGGCGTCCATCCAGCACGGTGCCCATGTCCATCACCAGCTCGCCGGTGTGGAGCATCAGGTCGGTGTAGCGTTTTTCGGTCATGCCGCTGTGGGCCGCCACAAAGCCGGTGATGCGCTGCTGCATCTGCTCAAAGCTGCGCATGGTCTGCGGCACCCCCAGAATGACGCCGGAATGCCGCACCGGGTGCACGGTCATGGTGGCTGTGGGCACGATGAAACTGCGCCGGGCGCTGACGGCAAGCGGGATACCGATGGAGTGCCCGCCGCCCAGCACAAGCGTTGCACTGGGTTTGGACACGCTGGCGATCAGCTCCGCCAGCGCAAGGCCCGCTTCCACATCCCCGCCTACCGTGTTCAGCAACACCAGCAGACCTTCGATGCGAGGATCCTCCTGCGCGGCCACCAGCTGCGGGATGACATGCTCATACTTCGTGGTCTTCTGGCCCTGCGGCGCTTCCGAATGGCCTTCGATCTGGCCGATGACGGTCAGGCAGTGGATCACATGCTCCCCGCGGGCCAGCGTGACCGTGCCCAGATCTTCGATTTCTTCCTTTTCCAGCCGACGCGCGTCGGTCAGCTGCGTTTCATCATTCATATGCTTTCCTCCTGCGTTTTCTGTCAGCATTCCCCAGCCTGTGCCGGGCTATGCAGACCCGCTGCAGCAAAAAAGCGGTAACATTTCATAAAAATTTTTTGAGAATGATTTGACATTCTCCATCGGTGCAGTATACTTTAAATAATTGACTGTAATATCTGCAATATGAACCCGTAAACGGATCGGGGTTTCTCTGCGCCGCATCTGTAAAGCAGGCAGCTGCGGCAAGTACTGCGATAGAGCGAAAGGAGAAAGTATTCTATGAACACTCCTGCAAGGGCTTCGCTTCCCGTTATCAAGCGTCTTCCCAAATATTACCGCTATCTGTGCTCTCTGCAGGCAGACGGCATCAACAGCATTTCTTCCCGCGAGCTGGCTGCTCAGATGGGCACCACCGCTTCGCAGGTACGGCAGGACTTCAACTGCATCGGCGATGTGAATGGCCGGCAGGGCATCGGCTACTCGGTGGAAAACCTGCTCTCCATTCTGGAAGGCCTGCTGTTCGGCAACGGTGACCGCCTGCCCACCATCCTGATCGGCTGCGGCCGTCTGGGCAAGGCAGTGAGCCGCTTTATCACCACCGATACCAACGGCTACCGCCTGATCGCCGCCTTTGATGTGGCACAGAGCGAGGTGGGCAAGGAGATCAGCGGCATCCAGATCCGCCATATCGACGAGCTGGAGTCTTTCTGTGCCGAGCATCACCCCAAGGTCGCAGTGCTCTGTGTGCCCCGCGACGGTGCGGAACAGGTCAGCGGCCGTCTGGTGGATCTGGGCATCGAGGGCTTCTGGAACTTCTCCCACTATGACCTCTCTGTGCCGTATCCCGATGTGGTGGTGGAGAACGTCCATCTGGGCGACAGCCTGATGAGCCTTGGCTACCGCCTGCGCAATCAGGACTGAACGTACCTATTATAAGTAATAAGAGAACCCTCTCAGTCAAAGCCTGAGATGCCGCTGAACCCTCTCAGTCTCGCATACGCTCGACAGTTCCCCCGAAAGGGGGAGCTTTATGAGTGAGGACGGGAAAGTTTCTGCTTCTCCGGCGAAGGACAGCCTGCCCGGAAGATGCAGAAAAGCTCCCCCATCGGGGGAGCTGGCAAAGCCGTCAGGCTTTGGCTGAGAGGGTTCTTTCTGCAAGGAGAGTTTTTCAAATGGCAAAACTGTATTTCCGTTACGGCGCGATGAACAGCGGCAAGAGCACCGCCCTGATGCAGGTAGCCCACAACTACGAAGAACAGGGGATGCGGGTGCTGATCCTCAAGCCACAGGTGGACACCAAGGGCGGCGGTGAGCTGGTGAGCCGTCTGGGCGTGCGCCGCAAGGCTGATCTGCTGATCCCGCCGGAGACGGACGTGTTCGAGGCCGTGCGCACGGCCAACGCTGACGGTGCGCCGCTGGCCTGCGTGCTGTGCGACGAGAGCCAGTTTTTCACTGCGCAGCAGGCAGAACAGCTGTTCATGGTCACGGTAGATTTGAACATTCCGGTGATCTGCTACGGCCTGCGGGCAGATTTTTCGCTCAAGGGCTTTCCCGGCTCTACCCGCCTGCTGGAGCTGGCCCACACCATCGAGGAGATGAAGACTATCTGCACCTGCGGCCGCAAGGCCATCTGCAACTGCCGCAAGGTGAACGGCAGATTCGTCTTTGAGGGCGAGCAGGTGGCCATCGATCTGGAAAACGATGTGCAGTACGTGAGCATGTGCCCCCAGTGCTATTTCAAGGCAAAGCGCGCGTTCTACGCCGAAAAAGCTGCTTCGCGGGTCGAATAAACTTGTATACAAGGCTGCTGTTTCCAACGACACGGCAGCCTTTCTTTTTTATTCCCGGCCCACAGGCGCAGTCCACGCAGCAGCGCAAAATATGTTGCTGTCGGTGCTTCTTCACCCCCCAAAAGGGCGAAAAAGCACCGATTTCCATGCCCGAAGACCGGTGCCGGATGCCCGCCGCAAACAATTGATATATCAGAGTGAACATTTTTTGCGCTATTGATATATCAGTTCAAAGACTCCCATCCGGGCTTTTTAAGCTGGTGTTCGTCCACAATATATGCAACGTTTCCACGTTCTGAAACGGAATGTTTACAAAATTATCGCAAAATTCGACGTTCCCTCTATGATGCATCCCAGTTTTCTATGCAAAATAGCGAAGTATACATGTTGCACAGTTTTTCGAGCCAAGTTTATTCATTTCAGCGAAGGCGTCAATTCTCGCGCGAAAACAAGAGCAATATTTGTACGTTTTTTGTTTAGATATCTGCAATTTGCGTCTTTCTTTTTGGTTGTTGTTTTGTTATCATAATTGTATACAACGGGGTATGTGCAGAACCCCCGTGCGAGATGATGTTTTCTGTATTTAGGAGGAGAACGAAAATGAGCAAGGCAATTTCTCGTCGTGATTTCATGAAGGTCACCGGCGCTGTGGGCGCTGCCGGCCTTCTGGCTGCCTGCGGCGGCAACTCTGCCGCATCCAGCTCTGCTGCTTCCACCGCTTCTTCCGCTCCCGCTGCTTCTGCAGACGAGAGCCTGGCACTGTCTGACGGCCCTGTTTCCATGACCATCAGCTGGTGGGGCGGCGACAGCCGTCACGAGGCTTACCAGAACGCCATCAAGGAGTTCCAGGCTGAGCACACCAACATCACCATCGAACCCACCTTCGCCGCATGGTCCGGCTGGGAAGAGAAGATGGCAGCTGCCTTCATCGCTGGCAACGCACAGGATGTGTGCCAGGTGAACTGGAACTGGCTGTACAACTACTCTGCCGACGGCAGCAAGTTCGTGGACCTGAACACTGTTTCCAAGTTCCTGGATCTGACCCAGTGGGATGACGCTGCCATGGACGCCTGCTACGTTGCAAACAGCCAGCAGTGCGTGCCCGTTTCCATGACCGGCCGTATCTTCTTCTGGAACATGACCACCTTCAACAAGGCTGGCATCACCGAAGTTCCCAAGTCTCTGGATGATCTGATGGCTGCCGGCAAGGCATTCAAGGAGAAGCTGGGCGACGATTACTACCCCATGCATCTGGGCGCATACGACCGTATGATCCTGATGGTCTTCTACCTCGAGTCCAAGTACGGCAAGGACTGGGCTGACCCCGTCACCTCTACCCTGAACTACACCGAGGACGAGATCGCTGAGGGCATCGACTTCATCAAGAGCCTGGTGGATGGCCACGTCATGATGAACCTGAAGACCTACTACTCCGCAAACTCTGATACCGCTACCCACCAGTCCAACGAGTGGATCACCGGTAAGATCGCAGGCATCTTCGAGTGGGATTCCGCTGCTTCCAAGTACTCCTCCGCTCTGGATGATGCCAACAAGGACGGCTTCACCGTTGGCGAAGAGATCAAGTTCGGCGACAACAACGGCGGCTTCTCCAAGGTCTCCATGGGTCTGGCCATCACCAAGACCAGCAAGTGCGTTGCCGAGGCTGCTACCCTGATCAACTTCCTGCTGAACGAGGAGAAGGGCGCTTCTATCATGGGTTCCGAGTGCGGCATCCCCGCTTCCAAGGCTGGTCTGGCTGCTGCTCAGGCTGCCGGCGCTGTCAAGGATCTGGTTGCTGAGGCAAACGCCAAGGTCATGGCCTTCACCACCAACAAGCTGGATCCCCTGTTCGAGAACAACGACCTGAAGGCTTCCGGCACCGGCATCTATCAGGAAGTGTTCGACACCGTTGACTACGACGGCGTTTCCGGTGCAGACGTTGTTGACACCCTGCTGGATGGCATGGAGTCTGTTGGCTACACCATCGGCTAAGTTACATTTTTGAGTGCCGCCGTGTGCGGTCACGCACAGAAAAGGGCACCCTTTGACTGAACCTGAGGGGCACCTGCCGCCCGACCGGCAGATGCCCCTTTTTTGTCAGAGATATATTACAAAATCTTGACAAAGCTGTATCCAGTCTGTTACCCCTTCGTCCGTCTCATGCTCCGAAATTCCTTAAAAAGGAGGATTTCCCAGATGAAAGAAAGCAATGCACCCGCCGTCGGGCGCACCCCGTTCCAGAAGTGGCTGGACAAATATCAGGGTCTGTTTTATCTGATCCCCTGGATCATCGGCTTCGTCGTCTTTAAGGCAGTTCCCTTCGGTCAGTCGCTGTACTACAGCTTCACCGATATGAACTTCTTCGAGAGCGGCACCAAGTTCGTTGGTCTGGCCAACTACATCACGGCCTTTACCACCACCAAGATCACCAAGGCGCTGATCATCACCTTCAAGTACGCTTTCATTACCGTGCCTCTGAAGCTGGTCTTTGCGCTGTTCATCGCATACATCCTGAACTTCAAGATTGCATGCGTCAACCTGTTCCGTACTGTGTACTACATTCCCTCCATTCTGGGCGGCTCTGTTGCGATCGCCGTTCTGTGGAAGGCTGTATTCAGTGTGGACGGCCTGCTCAACACCGTGCTGCGCGCTGTCACCTTTGGTCTGGTGCAGGGCCCCGAGTGGCTGTCTGACCCCAGCTACGCGCTGTGGATCATCTGCTTCCTGCGTATCTGGCAGTTTGGTTCCGCCATGGTGCTGTTCCTGGCCGCTCTGAAGGGCGTGCCTGCAGACCTGTACGAAGCCGCTACCATTGATGGTGCCGGCAAGTGGCGTCAGTTCTTCTCCATTACCGTTCCGATGATCACCCCCATCATCTTCTACAATCTGGTCACTCAGATCTGCCAGGCTTTCCAGGAGTTCAATGGCCCCTACATCATCACCAACGGCGGCCCCCGTGGTTCCACCACGCTGATCTCTCTGCTGGTTTACAACTACGCATTCAAGTCTTATGACATGGGTATGGCATCCGCTCTGGCATGGATCATGTTCATCATCGTCTGCATCCTGACGATCATTGCATTCACCAGCCAGAAGAAGTGGGTCTACTACTCTGACGAAAGGTAAGGTGACCAGTATGGGAATGAAAGCATCGAACAAAATCGCGACCTTCTTCAAGTATTTCGTCCTGATCCTGGTCGGCGTCATCATGATCTATCCCCTGCTGTGGATGATCAGCGCTACCTTTAAGGACAACAGCGAGATCTTTGCAGGCATCAGCCTGTGGATCAAGCACCCCACTCTGGATGGCTACCGCGGCGCACTGAACAACTTCGGCGGTTCCATCAACATCCTGCAGGCCATGCTGAACACCTACAGCTACGTCATCCCCAAGGTGATCTGCACGGTGGTCTCCGCCTGTGTGGCTGCCTACGGCTTTGGCCGCTTCGATTTCCCCGGCCGTAAGCTGATGTTCAACATCATGCTGGCCACCCTGTTCCTGCCGCAGGTCGTTCTGAATGTGCCGCAGTACCTGCTGTACAACAAGTTCGGCTGGCTGGACAGCCCCTTCTATCTGGCTATCTGGGTGCACTGCGCATTTGCGACCGAGACCTACTTCGTCTACCAGCTGGTGCAGTTCATGCGCAATGTCCCCCGTGATCTGGACGAAGCCGCTGCCATCGACGGCTGCTCCTCCTTCCAGACCCTGTACAAGGTCATCGTGCCCATGCTTGGCCCCGCTCTGGTGTCCTGCGCACTGTTCCAATTCATGTGGAGCTGCAACGACTTCATGGGTCCGCTGCTTTACGTCAGCACTCCCGGTAAGTACCCGATGTCCCTGTTCGTCAAGCTGTCCATGGACGGTGATACCGGTTTCGCCTGGAACAAGATCCTTGCTCTGTCCCTCATCTCCATCCTGCCGCAGCTGATCGTCTTCTTCTGTGCACAGGACCAGTTCGTTGAAGGTATCTCTGCCGGTGCCGTCAAGGGCTAAGCCCTTTCCCCGCACAGCATAAGATCATCTGATACAAACAAACACCCCCTGTGCCGTTCCCGTAGATGGCGCAGGGGGTGTTTCTTATTTCTTATGTCCTTTGCGGTACTGCAGTGGGCCAGTACCCATCACCTCGCGGAACACCCGGCGGAAATGGGCGGCGCTGGCAAAGCCGGTCTGCTCGGCCACCGCACTGATGGAAAGCTCAGTTGTTTCCAGCAGCTTCTGGGCCGCTTCGATGCGGCGGTTGTTGATGTAATCCACGATGGACTGGCCCGTTACCCGCCGGAACAAACGGCTCAGGTAGTAGGGCGAAAGATAAAACTGCGCCGCCACCTCGGTGAGGGAAAACTTCTGCCGGTAATTGGCCGCAAGGTAGGCGCAGATCTGCTCCACCGTTTCGTTGTGGGGACGCGCCACGGCGCTGCTCTCGGCAATGCACTCCTGCTCCACATAGTGCAGGATCAGCAGCAGGTACAGCGGGCCGGGGTAATCCTGCTCGGTGCTGGCGCTGGCCATCATTTCCAGCAGGGTACGGATGCGGCTCTGCCACTGCACCGGTGCATACAGCACTGTGCGCTCCCCGGGCGCAAACAGGCGGCCGAAATCCCGCCCGGCTGTGTTTTTCAAATCATGCAGCATCCCCAGCGGAAAGTGGCACCCCACGATCTGCGGCACGGCGCTGCCGGTCTGTGCAAAGCGGCAGCCGCCGGGGCCAAGCAGCACGGCGCTGCCGGGGTTTACCAGTACGCTCTGACCGCCTGATTCCAGCGTCACGCTGCCTTCGGACACCAGCAGCAGATAGCAGGTGTCCTCATCCGGCGGCAGCTCGTAGCGGTTCGCATTCAGACGCAGGGTGGCAGCGGCCACCTTGCCGGTGATCTTTTCACGTTCTGATCTCATAGGTAACTCCTTCAGTCGCGGCTGATGCCGCGCCAGCTCCCTCAAAGAGGGAGCCTCTGGTGAAGAGGAAAAGCTTTCCGGTATGCCAAAGCCTCCATCACGGATGGAAGTGGCAAACCCGCGAGGGTTCGACGGAAGGGGTTCCCTTCATTCTAATCTTTATCATATCATGTCCGCTTCCTGCGGGCAAGACAAAACCATCAGGAGGTTCTCCCATGAATCTGTCGCTTATCCGTTCCATGACGCGCAGCGCTGTTTTCGAGCTGGAAAACGGCCTGTGCTATCGTCCGGCCCACCCGTTCACCGTTACCCTGAACGGCAAGACCGTCTACGAAGCCTGCCAGACCAACGTGTTCTCCCTGTTCTCCCTGCTGCCCGGTACGGAGTACACGGTGGGTGTGCAGGCCGAGGGCGAAAGCCTGACCTGCGCCTTTACCACCGAGGCCGAGACCTTCTTTGTGGATGCTTCCCGCTACGGTCTGGTGGCTGACGGCACCACGGACAACACCCTCAAGCTGCAGGCGGCTCTTTCCACCTGCCCCAAGGGCGGCACAGTGTACGTGCCCGCAGGCCGCTACCGCACCTGCAGCCTGTTCCTGAAAAGCAACACCACCCTCTATCTTGAAAAGGGCGCTGTGCTGCTGGGCGACAATGACCGCACCCACTACCCCATCCTGCCCGGCGTGATCCCCAGCGAGAACGAGGTGGATGAATACTACCTGACCGGCTGGGAGGGCAACCCGCTGGACAGCTTTGCGGGTCTGTTGAACATCACGCAGGTGCACGATGTCGTTGTGACCGGCGAGGGCACGCTGGACTGCGATGCCGAGAACGGCGACTGGTGGGTAACGCCCAAGATCAAGCGCATCGCATGGCGGCCCCGCGCTGTGGCTGCTGTGGACAGCGAGAACATCTGCCTGCACGGCATCACGGTACAGAACAGCTATTCGTGGACGATCCACCCCATCTTTGTCAAGCATCTTGACCTGCTGAACTTCAACATCAACAATCCTTACAATGCCCCCAACACCGACGGCATCGACCCCGAAAGCTGCGAGTATATCCGCATCATCGGCGTGAACATCCATGTGGGCGACGACTGCATTGCCATGAAGGCCAGCAAAGTATTCCTTGGCATGAAGCTGAAAAAGAGCTGTGAGCACACCGTTATCCGCAACTGCCTGTTGGACAAAGGCCATGGCGGCATCGTCATTGGCAGCGAGATGAGCGGCGGTGTGAAGGATATGGTGGTCACCCAGTGCCTGATGGATCACACCGACCGCGGCCTGCGCGTCAAGACCCGCCGTGGCCGCGGCAACACCGCCGTCATCGACGGGCTGGTGTTCCGCAACGTGGAGATGCGGGGTGTCAAGGCACCCTTCGTCATCAACATGTTCTACTTCTGCGACCCGGACGGCCACGGCCCCTATGTGCAGTGCCGCGATGCCATGCCCGTGGACGAGTACACCCCGAAGCTGGGCAGCCTGACCATGGAGGACATCGTCGCCACCGACGCTCAGTTCGCGGGATGCTACTTCGACGGCCTGCCGGAGCAGCCTATTGAGCGCGTTTCCATGAAGAACGTCACGATCACCTTTGACCCCAATGCCGAGGCCGGTCAGGCCGCTATGGCGGATAACCGCCCTCTGGTGAAGAAGCTGGCCATCTACGCCGAGAACGTCAAGGAGATCGACCTGCACAACGTGAAGATCGAGGGCTACGAGGGCGAACGCCTGCACTTTGCAAATGTCGGCCATTTTGAGGAGGACTGATACCATGACCCATGAAGAAATTCTTGCCATGCTGGGCGATTACGTGGACTACCTGATCGCCAATTCCAGCGCCGAAGCACCCATGTGGAACATCGAGAAGGTGCGCAGCGGCAAGCCCAACAAGTGGAACTACATCGACGGCTGCATGATCACGGCCTGCCTGAGCCTGTACAAGACCACCGGCGACGAGAAGTACCTGCGCTTTTCCAAGAACTTCATCGACTGGTTCGTGCAGGAGGATGGCTCCATCAAGACCTACGACCCCAAGGAGTACAATCTGGATAACGTGAATCAGGGCAAAAACCTGTTCACCCTGTACGATATCTTTGGGGATGAAAAGTACCGCAAGGCCATCGAGACCATCCGCAGCCAGCTGGCCACCCAGCCCCGCACCAAAGAGGGTAATTTCTGGCACAAGGACATCTACCCGTGGCAGGTGTGGCTGGACGGCACCTACATGGCCCAGCCCTTCTACATGGAGTACGAGACCCGCTTTAACAAGATGCAGGGCTGCATCGACAGCTACAAACAGTTCATGAATATCAAAAAGCACATGCGGGACGAAAAGACCGGCCTGTACTACCACGGCTACGATGAGAGCCGCCAGATGTACTGGGCCGATCCCGTCACCGGCTGCAGCCCCAACTTCTGGCTGCGTGCCATGGGCTGGTTCATGGTAGCCATGGTGGACGTGCTGGAGCGGATGGACGAGCAGCTGTACAACGAGTACCGCGGCATCATGGCAATGCTCAAGCAGACCATTGAGGATGTGCACAAATTCCAGGACGAGGAGACCGGCATGTTCTGGCAGGTGATGGACCACCCCGGTGTGGAGGGCAACTACCTCGAGACCAGCGGCACCGCGCTGTTTGCCTACGCGGTGCTCAAAGGCGTGCGTCTGGGCTACCTGCCCAAACGCATGGCCGCATGGGCCGAAAAGGCCTTCTACGGCACCTGCGACAAGTACCTCTCCAAGAACCCGGATGGCAGTCTGCAGCTGGACGGCATCTGCCTGGTGGCGGGTCTTGGCGGCAAGGATCACCGCGACGGCTCCCTGGCCTACTACTTCAGCGAGCCGGTGGTCTGCAACGATGCCAAGGGTGTCGGCCCGCTGGTGCTGGCTTACACCGAAATGATCGCACGCAAGTAAACTGCATATCGTGGGCGGGCAGCTTTCTTGCCGGACACGAGTCGGGCCATTCCATCGCCCGCGGGGCTGTTGCAAAACAGCGTCCCTTTAAAATGTTGAAAACTGCCGCATTCACCGTACAAAACGGGCAGAATGCTGAAAACTCAAAGGCAGATCTCAAAAAAAAATTGAGATAGGCAGCCCCTTTCGGGGAAGCCTATCTCATTTTTTCGTTGGGGCTGCTTTGCAACAGCCCCTTCTCTATGGAAAGAGGTTCAACATGAATTCTCGAAGATGTCTTATCAGAACTTGAACAGGTTCACGATGCGCTGCCACAGGCGGGTAAAGATATTGCCTTCCTTCACCGTCTCGGTCTCGGCTACAGTGGTGTCGGCAGCAGCCACGGTTTCAGCGGTCTTGTAGACGAACTTCACGCTGCTCTCGGCATCGTCCGGTGCACCGGCAAAGCTGGTGTAGTCGTTCAGGCGGTCGGTCATCTCGTCCAGCACGGTCTTCAGGCCATGGAGCTGATCCTGATCCAGCGCGCCGGTCAGCTTGGAGATGCCTTCCTCGTTGAACTGGTTCAGACCGTCGTTCAGCTGGCCAGCGCCGTCATTCAACTGACCTGCACCGGTGTTCAGGGTGTTCACGCCGTCATACAGGGTCTTGGTGCCTGCAGCCAGCTGTGCGCTGCCATCCTTTGCGGAGTGGGCACCGTCCGCAGCGGTCTGCACGCCTGCGGTGTACTGGTTCACGCTGGAAACAAAGAACTGGATCTGAGAAAGGCTGGTCTTCAGGGCGCGGACATCGGCCATATCCTGACTGTTCTCCACCTGATACTTCAGCTCGGCCTTGGCGGTGTTCTTTGCATCGGCATTGGTCACCATCTCCAGAGCGCCGGTCAGCATGGAAGCGTCAAAGTTCTGCATCAGCTTCAGGGCTGCTTCCAGATCGTGGTTCGTCTTGGTCGCGGACAGATACAGGGCCAGATCCAGCTGGCTGTCCTTGAAGCTGGGAGCCTGCTCCCAGATGGTGCGCACCATCTTTTTGCGGCCGGCAGCAAGGGTCTTATCGTTCATGGTGAGGATGTTGTCGATCACAGCCTCGTAGTTCGACCATGTCATGTCCTCGTCGATCAGGCCGCCTTCCTTCAGGGTCTTGTTGGCAGAAGCCAGCACACCGTCCGCCACCTGCTGCGCACCGGCGTTCAGTGCTGCATTGTTGGCGCTCAGGGTGTCCAGACCGTTGGTCAGCTGGCCAAGGCCGTCGTCCAGAGCGGCAGCGCCGTTGTTCAGGGTGTTGGCACCGTCCAGCAGGGCCAGAACACCGCCTGCCAGCTGAGAGGTGCCGTCCACCAGCTGGGAAGCGCCGTCCATGAGCTGGCTCATGGCATCGTTCAGCTGGTTGATGCCATCGGTCAGGTCGTTGATGCTGCTCAGGTCAAACACATTGTCCGTGCCAAAGAGCAGCGGTGCTGGTAGCGCAGGCCACCATGACCTGCGGCAGGTAAAGTCTTCCACATCGGCTTCCACAGTCACGGTGTCCTGCAGATAGTCTTCGATGCTGTCCACCTCATCGGGCAGCAGGCCGGACAGGGAATCCTTCACGCCCGGCAGGGTAACAAAGGCGGCAACGCTGCTTTTGGCGGCGCTTTCGATCATACCGTGTTCTGCGGTCACGTTGGCAGCATCCCCGCCCAGAATGACGCCCACAGCGGTGATCAGCGGAGTGACGATGGTGCGGTCCTTGCCGTTCACGTTCACGGTGCCGGTCTCGTTGTTCTTCAGGTTGACGGTCACAGTCAGGTGGCCGCTCTTGCCAATGATGTCCTCAAGGGCAGCTTCCTGACCGTCCAGAGCGTAGGTCACCTTCACATCGATGGGCAGGGCCTTGTCGGTATTGCCCTTGTAGTAAACATCGGTGTCGTTGGTGTTCCACACCAGCTCTTCCCCGTTCTGGGTGAACTCGGCATCGCTCTCAGTGTTCTGGATGTCGGTCAGGGTGGTCTTGTCGGTAACGTTTGCAAGGCCGGAGGCGCTGTACAGATGCTCGCTGACGGTGGTGCTCTTGATGGAGCCGTCGCCGTTCATCACAGCATAGACGGTCTCGGATTTGGAAAAGCTGCTCTTACCAGCTGCAAATGCGGGCATTGCACAGCCTGCGGCGAGGGTGAGAGCCAGCGCCGCACTGGCGAAACGAAGCGATTTTTTCATAATGTAATTACTCCTTTTCAGACTTCTTGGCGTTGGCGGATTCGGGTACCATCCACTTGAGGGTGGTGTGGCGGATGATCCAGTCGCACAGCATCAGGGCTGCGGGCAGCATCACCAGAATGACCACCATGCTGATCAGTGCGCCGCGGGAGATCAGCAGGCAGATGCTCTTCAGCAGCTCCATCTTACTGATGGCAGCCACACCGACGGTGGCGGCAAAGAAGGTCAGGCCGCTGGTCAGGATGGACTGGCTGCAGTGCTCCAGCGACTGCTGGGCGGCTTCCTTCGGTGTGCGGCCAAAGGCGCGCTCCTCGTGGTAACGGGTGGTCATCAGGATGGAGTAGTCCACGGTAGCACCCAGCTGGATGGTGCCAATGACGATGCTTGCAATGAAGGGCAGCTGCGTACCGGTGAAGTACGGGATGCCCATGTTGATGGCGATGGCGGCTTCAATGCTGGCCACCAGCAGCGCCGGGATGGAAATGCTCTTGAAGGAAACGGCGATGATGACCAGAACGGCCATGATGGACCAGACGTTGACGTTCTTGAAGTCCACATCTGCCACTTCGATCAGGTCTTTCGTCATGGCACCCTCGCCGGTGATGACGCCCTCGGGGTCAACGGTCTTGATGAGGGAAATCATCTCGTCCAGCTGGTTGTTGATGGCGTCCGTGCCAGTCTTATAAGAGCTGTTGGCAAGGATCAGCTTGTAGCCGCCGGACTGCAGGATCTCCATGATGCTGTCGGGAAGCAGCTCGGTCTGGAAGCCCGGGCCGGTGATGGAATCCAGACTTACCACCTGCGTAATGCCATCCACGTCCTTGAGTTCATCGCACAGGTCGCTCACCTCGGTGGCAGTCAGGTCGTCATGCACCAGAATGAAGTGGCTGGTGGTCATGCCGAAGTCCTCGCCCAGCTTGTTGGTGCCCACGATGCCGGTCAGGTCCTGCGGCAGGGAGTCGAACAGGGTGTAGTACACCTCGGTCTTGTTCTGCGCGATGGCAAAGGGGATGAGGATGAGGATAAAGATAACCACGATGGGCACCGAGTGGTTGGAAACAAAGTAGCTGAGCTTTTTCAGCTTGGGGATCACGGTGCGGTGCTTGTACTTTTCCACCCATTTATCAAAGGTAAGGATCAGGGAGGGCAGGATGACCACGGTGCAGATGACACCGAGGGCAACGCCCTTTGCCATGACAAGGCCGATATCGCGGCCCAGCGTCAGACGCATGGCACACAGGTGCAGAGCTGCATGTGTCAGGCTGGAAGCGGAGATGGAGGTCATGGTCTTGCAGATGGCGCTGGTCATGGCCTCCTCGTTGGAAGAGCGCAGCTCCTTCTCTTCCTGATAGCGGTGCAGCAGGAAGATGGAGAAGTCCATCGTGACACCCAGCTGCAGCACGGTGGCCAGCGCTTCGGTGATGTAGCTGATCTGGCCCAGGAAGATGTTGGTGCCAAAGTTGTACGCAATGGGGAACAAAAGACCCAGCATGAACAGCAGCGGGGTGATGGTGCTTTCCAGCGAAAGGAACAGCACCAGAAGGCTGGCACCCACGGCGATCAGGATGTACATGGGCATTTCCTGATTGACCAGTGCCTTGGTGTCCTGCAGGATAACGCTCATACCGCCGAAGAAGCAGTCCTTGCGCAGCAGCTTTTCGATCTGAGCGACGGCTTCCATGGTCTCGTCGCTGGCGCTGGGGGCGTCAAAGCGGACGATCAGCATGGTGGAATCGTTCTTGCCGAACATGAACTGCTGCACATCGGCGGGCAGCATCTCGGTGGGGATGCTGGGGTCGATCACATCGCTGAGCCAGAAGGTCTGGGTCACGCCGGGAACAGCCTCGATGTCCTTCTTCATGGCGATTAGTTCGTTTGTGGGTAAGCCTTCTACCGTGATCATACCGGTGGAGGCCAGATGGAAATCGTCCTCAAGGGCTACCTCGCCGATCATGGAGTCCAGATCCTGCGGCAGGTAGGTGAGGATGTCATAGTTGATTCGGGTAGCAATTGCGCCGATTGCGGAAGGGATCAACAGCAGGAATGCTACTGTCAGGATCAGCTTGCGCAGCCGCACAATGCCCTGTGCGATCTTTTTCATGAGAACCCTCCATAGAAAATGGTTAAAAATCTTAGTAAAATGACTGGTGGTCATTTCCAAGCAAACACTATTATAACCATGACAAACCGGGTGTCAAGTACAAAAATGACCAGAAGTCAGTTTTCTTATCAACTGCCTGAAATTGTATAGCTTTTTTGACTTGCACTATCGGGAAAGGACTGCTAAAATGATTGAGACAACACAAATGAGCGAATGAAACCGAGCGGAAAAGAGGAATCGTCAGGGAATATGGGTACCGTGGAGGGCAAAAAGCAGGAGAAGCGCCGGGCACTGCTGGAGGCAGCCTATGATCTGTTTCTGGAGCGAGGTGCCGCAAAAACCAGCGTAGAGGATATCACCAGCCGGGCCAAGGTGGCCAAGGGCACCTTTTATCTGTATTTTCAGGATAAAGGTGCGGTGATGCAGGCGCTGCTGGGCCGGGTGAGCTACCAGCTGCTGAGCAACGCGTGCGAAGCGGTGGAAAAGCAGACAGAGCTCGAAAACTTCCCGGACAAGATGGTGGCGGTGATCGACCACATCATCGAAGCACTGCGGAAGGATACGCTGGTGCTCAAGTTTCTGGAGCACAACTTCATATGGCCGGGGCTGGACCAGATCGAAGCCAGCCGCGAAGCCGAGCCGCTGATGCGCAAGCTGCTGAATGTGGTGCTGACCAGCCCGGAAATGGCCGGCCGCACCGAGCGGGAGATCTACCAGCGCATCACGGCACTGGGCAGCATGTGCATGTCGGTGTGTTATTCCAGCGTGCTGGAGGGCAAGCCCGATGACATTGAGGCCATGAAGCCGGTGCTGTATGATATCGTCCGCAGGTCGCTGAAGGCGGAAAAATAAAAAATCACAGAAAAGTATTGCTTTTTTGCACAGGCTGTGGTAAACTATCTAAGTCGATATGACTTATGGACGGTTAGCTCAGCTGGTAGAGCATCTGCTTGACGTGCAGGAGGTCACAGGTTCGAGTCCTGTACCGTCCACCATACAGTTCGTACTCGAACCCGATTCTTTATGAAAAAGGGTTCGGGTACGTTTTTTGTTTATCGGAGGTTCTGCGGAGAGAGTACGCAGAGCAGTAAACGAGCAAAGGCAGGATATCACTATAAGGGTGGTATCCTGCCTTTTGCTTTGCATCCCCCTATACTGTGCGTTTCGGGTCAATCGCTGCGTATGTCCGTCCGTACGTACGCGGGAAAAAGGGAGAGTTCTGACATATAGCAGTGGTCTTTTGTCAAGCTGTATGGTATACTCAAACCAGTGAGCATGCTAAACGAATCGTAATGAAAGGGCGTGTTATAATGGGATATGGTTGGGCAACAGTTTTCACTTTGGCTGCATGGTTTGCAGGATTGGTTCTTGATGCAAATGTGACTTTTTTGGGTGACCTTGGGCTGAGAGCTGTGCTTCCCATTATCGTAATGGGGTGTTGCATTATGAAGCATACGAAAGATTGTAACTCAAAATAAGCAAAGACATATTAACCACACTATCATAGTAGAAAGAAGGAAAATTATGAACGCAACAGATGTTTTACATGATAATAAAGACAATATCTGCCTGACATCCTATTGTATGGATTGTATCCACCATGAGTATTTTCGCTATCAGGAAGATCATTTCACACATGAGCATTGTCAAATATGGGGAAAAGATGGATGCCATTCAATGTGCAACGATAAAGAAACTCAAACGGAATATAGATGGACGGATGAAAATCGGTGGGACTAAAATTTTCACCAGCAGGGTTTGGGGCAGGCACGTCCCAACAAGAAGCTGTCCCGGATGGGCAGAAAATTTCCAAGAATTGAAAATTTGTGGCCACGGGACGATTCTTACCCTATTGTCACCGTTGCAGCTGTAGTCATTTTGTGATACAATATTCCTGACAGGAGGTGTCCCGTATGATGCAGACATTCGTTCGCCCTTCCCGGGACCTGCGCAACCATTACGCCGAAATTTCGGAGATGCTCAAAGACCATGACCATGTGATCATCACGAATCATGGCCGTGGGGAATCAGTTCTCATCAACATTGAGGACTACGCCAAGTACGAGGAGTTCTTGCACCAGCGGTATGTTGCCGAGGCACTTGCCAAGGCAAAGCAGCAGGCGGCTGACCCCGACACGCAATGGGCAGACCACGAAAGCGTATGGGAGACGCTGGGCAAGCAGTATGACGTATAAAATCAAATATCTGCCCCTTGCTGTACAGGACCTGAACGATATCGCCCGATATCTGTCTGGCTTTTACCCTAAAACAGCTAGCCGCGTACTGAAAGAGCTGCGGGAGAAGATCACAAAATTGGGCGATACCCCGAAAATGTGCGAGATCTACCGCCTCGACCCTGCTTACCGTAGGATGGTCGTTGACCAGTATCTTGTGTTTTACCGCGTCAACGATGAAATAAAGACTGTGGAGGTCCACCGTGTGCTGCGAGGTGCGTGGAATCTGCCGCAGTATCTAGAATAAATCCAGGTTTGCCTGCCCTTGGCAATGCTCTGTCACAAAAGTCCTCAGACGGTTGTCTGGGGCTTTTTTGCTGCGCCATCCACTAACCCACGTCAGAGCAGGACGAGAACCGCATCTGTTTTCCCCGCAAGGTTTTCCATTGCATTTCATAGAAAAGTGTGTTTCAATAAAAAGAGCCATACGGCGATCAGACGCAGTGAGAAGGTGGGTGCAGGATGTTCAAAATTGCGATCGTAGAGGATCAGGAAGAAACACGGGAAAGCCTGAACCGGTTCGTCCGGCAATATGCGCAGGAGCAGGGCCTGCAGGTGGAAATCAGTCTCATCACAGACGGTGCCGAGATCGCAGAGCACTATACGCCGGGATTCGACATCATTTTTATGGATGTGGAGATGCCACGGCTGGACGGCTTTGGAGCAGCCGAAGCTATCCGGGCCGTGGATGCGGATGTGGTGCTGGTCTTTGTGACCAACATGGCACAGTATGCCATCCGGGGCTACGAGGTGGATGCACTGGATTATGTGCTGAAGCCGGTGAACTATTACCAGTTCTGCACCAAGCTTTCCCGCGCCATCCAGCGGGTGCAGCGGCGCAGAGGCGGGCAGGTGGTGCTGCAGCTGGCGGGCGGCGGCATCCAGCTGCTGGACACCGCTGATATCTATTATCTGGAGACCCACAGCCGGATGCTGTACTACCACACCTCCAAAGGCGAGTTCGCGGCACGCGCCAGCCTGCAAAGTGCCGAAAAGCAGCTTGCCGAGTATCATTTTGTCCGCTGCAACCAATGCTATCTGGTCAATCTGGCCTACGTCAAGGGCATTGAAAACGACTTTGCCCTTGTGAAAAACGACCGGCTGGAGATCAGCCGGAGGCAGCGTACGGCCTTTCTTACCGCAGTAGCGTCCTACATGGGAGGTGTGCTGTGACCACATCGCTGCTGAACAGCCTGCTCCGGGCGCTGCTGCGCTGGGGCGCGGCGCTGGTCTTTTGTCTGCCTTTGCGGCATCGCACCCATTTCTGGGCGCGCGCCTGCGGGATGTTGTTCCCGCTGCTTTTGCTGGCGCAGCTGCTGGACCCTCTGGCACAGTCCACAACACTGTGGCAGCAGCAGCTCCTGCTGCTGGTACTTTACGTTTCCTTTTTTGCGCTGCTGGGCGGGATGATCTATCTGTGTACGGATATCAATAAAAAGGGTGCCCTGTACTGCGCAGTATGGAGCCTGCTCATCGCGCAGTGCGCCTACGAGAGCTGGTGCTTTCTGGAGCTGCAGTTTACCCGGTATGGACACCCGCTGAACATGGCTTCCCCTTGGGCGGTTCTGGTACAGCTGCTGTCCGGGGCGGTATTCTTTGCGGCGGTGTACATCCTGCTGGCACGGCAGCTTCCTTATAAAGGAGAATACCACATCGGGCCCCGGCAGCTGTTCAGCGCGTTCTTCATTGGCATCCTGTTCATGGTGCAGGCCGCCGTGCTGGACAATGCCCGCGCCGAACAGACTCCGCTGAGCCTTACCGTTACCATTCTGATCGGGCAGTTCTATTTTATCACCCTGCTGTATTTCCAGAGCGAGCTGTTCAAGAAGTCTGCCATGGAAAAGGAGATGAGTGAACTGAATCTGCTGTACGAGCGTCAGCGTCAGCAGTATCAGGTGGCCCGGCAGAACGTGCAGATCATCAACAAGCGCTGCCATGAGCTGAAAGTGCAGATCGCCAATCTCCGCAAGCTGTCGCCCGAAGCGGTACCACAGGAGCGCATTGATGAGGCCGAGCGCGCGGCCCGCCTGTATGACGCGAACCGCAACACCGGCAATGAGGTGCTGGATGTGGTGCTGACCGAGAAGAGCCTGCTGTGCGAGTCCCGGGGCATCCAGCTGAATGCCGTGGCAAACGGCAGCTGTCTGGGCTTTTTTGAAGCGGGGGATCTGTACGCATTGTTTGCCAATGCGCTGGATCACGCCGTGGAAAGCGCCGTGCAGGTCTCCCGGCCGGAGTGCAGGGTCATCGATCTGCTGGTCTGTGTGCGGCAGGGTTTTGTGGTGGTGAACATCATCAGCCCGCTGCGCCCGCCGGAACAGCAGGCAAGCCGCTCTGCGCAATACGAGCTGAAGGTGATCCGTCGCATCGTGCAGAAGTACAAAGGCACTTTGACCTTGGAAGAGCAGGGAGAGTTTTTTGCGGAAAAGATCATCTTTCCGCTGCAAAAATAAGTTAAGAAAACGGCAGCCGCCGCAGAAGTTCCGGAAACGGAAGGACTGCGGCGGTTTTCTTTTTGCGGCTTGTTGGATACATCTGCTTGTGAAAAACTTACAAATATATCAGTTCACATTTGGCAGTCCAAAACCGAATGCGCACGCAAAACGACCGATTTTCGCACGCATCTTGCGAAATACGGCCACTCTGATAAAATAATGACAAAGAGCAAAAAACGAAAAAAATCACTGTACCACAGCAAAAACAGGAGGAATCGGATGCGTAGTATTGCAAAGCTCATGAAGGACTGGCAGTTCACCGGCCCGAACGGCGTTACCACCGCCGTAGAGCTGCCCCATACATGGAACGCCAGGGACGGTCAGGACGGCGGCAACGATTACTGGCGGGGCTGCTGCACCTACTGCACCCGCTTTGCAGCACCGGTATACGACCCGGCACAGCAGCAGGTGTGGCTGCAGTTCGAGGGTGTCAACGCCAGCGCCGCCGTGCTGCTGAACGGTCAGCAGCTCTGCACCCATGACGGCGGCTACTCCACCTTCCGGGCAGAGGTCACGGAGCTGCTTCAGGCAGAGAACCAGCTCACGGTGCGGGTGGACAACAGCGTCAACGACCGCGTTTACCCCCAGAAAGCAGACTTCACCTTCTACGGCGGCATCTACCGGGATGTGAGCCTGCTGGTGGTGAACAAAAACCACATTGCGCTGGGACACTTTGGCGATACCGGCGTGAAGATCACCCCGGCCCTGCAGGAGAACAGCGCCGACATCCAGGTGGAAACGCTGGTGGAAGGCAGCGGCACCGTGACGGTGGAGCTGCTGGATGCTGAGGGCCGCACCGCTGCAAAGGGCGAGGGCGAAAATACTTTTCTCCATCTGGATGCTCCCCACCTGTGGAACGGCATCAAAGACCCATACCTGTACACCTGTGTGGTTCGTCTGCTGCAGGACGGCAAGCCGGTGGATGAAGTGACCACCAAGGTGGGCCTGCGCAGCTTCTCTGTAGACCCAAAGAAGGGCTTTTTCCTCAACGGCAGGCCCTATCCCCTTCACGGTGTGTCTCGCCATCAGGACCGCAAGGGTCTGGGCAACGCCATCACCCGGGAGATGCATGATGAGGACATGGCGCTGATCCGGGAGCTGGGTGCAAACACCGTCCGGCTGGCCCACTACCAGCACGACCAGTATTTCTACGACCTGTGCGACCAGTACGGCATGGTGGTCTGGGCAGAGATCCCCTACATCTCCGAGCATCTGCCCAATGGCCGGGAAAACACCATCAGCCAGATGAAGGAGCTCATCCACCAGAACTACAACCACCCCTCCATCGTCTGCTGGGGTGTGTCCAACGAGATCACTATTTCCACCAAGGATAAGGCGGATATGCTGGACAACCACCGGGTGCTCAACGAGCTGTGCCACAAGATGGACCCCACCCGCCTGACCACGCTGGCCTGCTACGCCATGTGCGGCCCCTTCAACCCGGTGGCACACATCACCGATCTGGTCAGCTGGAACCTGTATCTGGGCTGGTATGTGCCGGGCCTGTTCCTGAATGACCTGTGGATGGACTTTTTCCATCTGGTATACCCCAACCGTCCGCTGGGCTTTTCCGAGTACGGTGCCGAGGGCATGCCCAACCTCCACAGTGCCCACCCCCGCCGGGGCGACCATACCGAGGAATATCAGGCCAAGTACCACGAGTATATGCTGAAGTGCTTTGACCGCCACCCGTGGCTGTGGGCGACCCATGTGTGGAACATGTTCGATTTTGCAGCCGACGCCCGGGATCAGGGCGGCGAGCCGGGCATGAACCACAAGGGTCTTGTCACCTTTGACCGAAAGACCAAAAAGGACAGCTTCTACCTCTATAAAGCATGGTGGAGCGAGGAAAACTTCGTCCATATCTGCTCCAAGCGGTTCACCGACCGTACCGAGAAGGAGATCGAGGTCAAGGTCTACTCCAACCAGCACACCGTCGCCCTGTATGCGGACGGCAAAAAGCTGGCAGAGCAGACCGGCGAGCACATCTTCAGGTTCCGCGTGCCGCTGCACGGGAAGGTGGAGCTGAAGGCCGTTGCAGGCGACTGCATCGACACCGCATCCTTCTGCAATGTGGCAGAGCCGAACCCCAGCTACAAGCTGGTGAAGACCAAGTCCAAGAGTGCAAACTGGGTATAAACAAGGACATTCCGCTGTCTGGCGGTTGTTATAAATGAAAAGGAGGAGAACCAATGAATACCAAGAAATCCAAAGTACGTTTGTGGTCGGTACTCACTGCACTGACGGCAATTTTGACCATCGCCGCCATCGTGAGCAACATGATCGCAAATCAGTACGCCACCACCCTGAACGTTGCTTTGAATGCATCGACCTATAAGATCATCAAGGGCAACACTACGGAAGATACCGAATACTTCAAAGCGGGCTTTGCTTCCGACGAAGAGCGCGAGGCTTATGAGGCAGAGCTGTGCGCCACCGTTGAGGCCGAGGGCGCTGCCCTGCTGAAGAACGACAACGCTGCCCTGCCGCTGGCAGACAGCGCCAAGGTCAGCCTGTTCGGCCATGGCTCTGTGGATCTGATGTACGGCGGCACCGGCTCCGGTTCCGTGGATACCAGCAAGGCCCCCAACCTGAAGGAAGCACTGGAAGCTCAGGGCATTCAGGTCAACCAGACGCTGTGGGATCTGTACAAGTCCGACAGCATGATGAAGAACTACAGCCGCATTACCCCGGCCTCCATCTCGGATACGCTGGAAGCAAACACCCAGTACGCTGTCAATGAAGCTCCGTGGAGCGCACTGTCCAGCGCCGAGAGCAGCTTTGCCGAGTACGGCGATGCTGCCATCGTGGTGTTCTCCCGCTCCGGCGGTGAGGGTGCAGACCTGCCCAGCGGCACCAACGGCACCAACGACAGCTGGATCTCCGGTTCCGAGGGCAGCGGCAACTATCTGGAGCTGTCTGCAGAAGAGATCGAGCTGCTGAAGAACCTGAAGGCACTGAAGGACAACGGCACCTTCAAATCCATCGTCGTCCTGATCAACAGCTCCAACGCACTGGAAATGGACTTCCTCAACCCTGCCATCTGCGGCGAGGACTACGGCATCGATGCCGCCATGTGGATCGGTGATGTGGGCCAGACCGGCATCAATGGTGTGGGCCAGCTGCTCGCCGGCACTGTGACCCCCTCCGGCTCTCTGGTGGACACCTATCTGTACGACAATCTGGCAAACCCCGCCATGTACAACTTCTACACCCAGGCTTACCCCAACGCGGCAGAGTACAACCTGCTGACCGAGGGTGCGGATGTGCAGGGCATGTACAGCGTCTATCAGGAAGGCATCTATCTGGGCTACCGCTACTTCGAGACCCGTTACGAGGATGTGGTCATGGGCACTGCCAAGGCAGGCGACTATGACTGGGCCACCACCGTTGCCTATCCCTTCGGCTACGGCGACAGCTACACCACCTTTGCTTACAGCAACTTCAATGTGACCGAGTCTGACGATGCCTTCACCGTCACCCTGAAGGTCACCAACACCGGCAAGACCTATTCCGGCAAAGAGACCGTGCAGGTCTACTTCCAGTCTCCCTACACCGACTACGACAAGGCAAACGGCATCGAGAAGGCCGCTGCAGAGCTGTGCGGCTTTGCCAAGACCGATGTGCTGGCTCCCGGCGCTTCCGAGGATGTGACCATCACCGTGAAGAAGAGCGAGCTGCGCACCTACGACGCAAACAACGCCAAGACCTACATTCTGGATGCCGGTGACTACTACTTCACCGCTGCTACCGATTCTCACAACGCTGTCAACAACATCCTTGCTGCCAAGGGCTACACCGTGGCCGGCACCAATGGCCGCATGACCGAGGACGGCGATGCTTCTCTGGTCTGGAAGTGGACCAACGAGGCACTGGATGCCACCACCTATGCAGCCAGCGCCAACGGCACTGCCATCACCAACCTGTTTGATGAGTCCGACCCCAACAAGAGCAGCGATGCTCCCGGCAGCGTGACCTGGATGAGCCGCTCCGACTGGACCGGCACGGTTCCCACCCAGCCTGCAGCTCTGACCGCCAACGAAACGCTGGCTGCTGATCTGGCCTTTACCCAGTACGACGGCGCCGAGGCCGACAGCGTCGAGATGCCCACTCTGGGTGCCAAGAACGGCCTGACCCTCGCTTCCATGATCGGCAAGGACTTCGACGATCCCCAGTGGGAGACCCTGCTGGATCAGCTGACCTTCGATGAGATGGTCAACACCATCACTCTGGGCTTCCACAACACTGCAGCAGCTGCCTCCATCGGCAAGACCGCTACCAAGGACGAGAACGGCCCGCAGGGCCTGACCGCTGCCCTGACCGGCGGTGCATCCGCCATGTGCTACACCTCCGAGGATGTCATGGCTGCCACCTTCAATGTGGACCTGATCAACGAAGTGGGCAAGTGCATCGGTGAGGACTGCCTGGCAATGGGTTACTCCGGCCTGTACGGCCCCGGCATCAACATGCACCGTACCGCCTACTCCGGCCGTAACTTCGAGTACTACGCCGAGGATCCCTTTGTGGCCGGCACCATCTGCGCTGCCGAGGTGCAGGGCATCCAGTCCAAGGGCGTGTATGTCTACCTGAAGCACGTTGCCCTGAACGACTCCGAGACCAGCCGCCGTGGTGTCAACACCTGGCTGAACGAGCAGACCGCCCGCGAGATCTATCTGGAAGTGGCCGATAAGGCCATCACGGATGGCGGCGCATGGTGCGTGATGACCGGCTTCAACCGCTGGGGCGCAACCTGGTGCGGTGCCAACTCCAACCTGCTGAACGGCTTCCTTCGCGAGGAGCTGGGCATGCGCGGCATGTGCATCACCGACTTCTCCGGCTCCAGCCAGTACATGGATCTGGTGGACGGCCTGATCGCCGGTTCTGACATCTGGGACAGCCCGATGCCCAAGATCCACACCACCAAGGCTGCCAACTACGAGAACGATGCCTACATCGTGACCCAGATGCGCAATGCAATGCATCACATCCTGTACACCGTGGTCAACTCCAACGCCATGAACGGCTGGTCTGCAAGCGATACCCTGAAGACCGTGCTGCCCTGGTGGCAGACTGCGATCTATGCACTGATCGCCGTGCTGGCTGTGCTGACCGTGCTGTGCGCATGGCAGCTGAGCAAGGCCCTCAAGCGCAAGAAGGAGCTGGCAGACACCGCTCCTGCTGTTGACCAGAAGTAATTCCGGTCTGCACGATCCCTGGACCCCATGTTACGGCAGCCTGCCCCGAAGGCGGGGCGGGCTGCCGCTTTTTATCAAAGACAAAAGGAGAGACCGCAATGGGCGAACAAAAAAACAACGGCGTCGAGTGTGAACCGCGCCAAAACCTACCAGCTGGTGCTGGTTTCCGCTGAACAACGGCGCGACCAACGTGTACTATGTGCTGGTGCTTTCCTACATCGCGACCTTCGGCAGCAAAGTGCTGGCCCTGAGCATGCTGTTTGCTTCGGTGATGGTCACCGGCATGCGCCTGTTCGATGCCGTCACCGACCCCATCATTGGTGCCCTCATGGACCGCACCAACGGCAGGTTCGGCAAGTTCCGGCCCTTCATGGTCATTGGCAACCTCATCATGGCAGCAAGCATTCTGGTGCTGTACTGCCTCACCCCGCTCATCCCCGCCAGTGCCATGGGGCTGCGCTACGCTGCGTTCGTTGCCCTGTATGCCGTGTGGGTCATCGGCTACACCTTCCAGACCAGCTGCACCCGCTCCGGCCAGACCGTGCTGACCAATGACCCCAAGCAGCGCCCCCTGTTTACCATCTTCAACACGGTGGGCAGCCTGCTGGGCATGGGTGCCATGCAGTTCTTTGCCCCCATCCTTGCCAAGAACTATGAGGGCGGCTACGCTTCCGCCGGGTTCTTCCGCACGCTGGCTCCGGTGGGCATCGTCATCTCCATCCTGCTCACCCTGCTGGCCGTCATCGGCATCTGGGAGAAGGATCAGCCCAAGTACTTTGGCATCGGCGGCGAAAAGACCGAGAAGATCCAAGTGAGCGAGTATATCCAGATCATCAAGAACAACGACCCCATGCAGCGGCTGATGGTGGCCGGTGCGGGCTGCAAGCTGGCACTTTCCATCGCCACCAACACCACCGTGCTGTGCATGCTGTACGGCTGCATGATGGGCAACTACGACGGCCTGTACCTGCCCATGATGGTGCTGGGCTATGTGTGCAGCGTGCCCTTCTTCCTGCTCACCGTCCGCACCAGCCAGAAGGAGGGCCAGAAGGCCAGCTTGATGAAGTACGTCAGCGTGGCGCTGGTGTGCTATGTGGGCGTGCTGGTGCTGCTGCTGCTCTGGGGCCGCGGCGATGCCTTCACCCTGTCCATTCTGGGCGAGAACGGCCTTTCCATCAACCTGTACACCATCCTGTTCATCGCTTTCTTCGGCATCGGCTACGGTGCCTACTACGCCACCGCCGATATGCCCATTCCCATGGTGGCCGACTGCTCCGACTACGAGACCTACCGCAGCGGCAAGTATATCCCCGGCATCATGGGCACCCTGTTCAGTCTGGTGGACAAGCTGGTGTCCAGCCTGTCCGCTACCGTTGTGGGCATCGCGGTCAGCTTTGTGGGCCTGCAGAGCCTGCCCACCCAGTACGACCCCTACACCCCGGGCATGAACTGGGTGGTCATTGTGCTGTTCTGCATCATCCCCATGGTAGCATGGGCGGCTACCCTCATCGCCATGAAGGGCTACACCCTGACCGGTGCCAAGATGAAGGAGATCCAGGCTGTCAACGCCTGCCGCCGCGATGCAGTGGCTAAGGGCATGAAGCTGGAAGAGGCCATGGACAAGTGGCAGACCATGGAGCAGCTGCCGGCGGAATACCGGAGCTGAGACGCTGTATGGAACTGAATACCGATCTCACCGGCAAGGTGGCTGTCGTCACCGGCGCAAGCGGCACGCTGCTGCCCACGCAGGGGGTCTGGCGTTCGAGTTCCTAATTCTCCACCACAAAAAATCCTCAGACATTCGTCTGGGGATTTTTTGTTTGGTGGTGGTACAGGACTCGAACAATTTCTCCCCGGATACAGGCAAAAAACGAACAAAGGCAGGGTATCACCATGAGGGTGGTATCCTGCCTTTTGAATCTTTGTGTGGAAAACCTGCTTACAGCAGCGGGATGCCTGCCTTGGCGCAGGCTTCGCGGGTGGCTGCGTCCCAGACGCTGGCCTGCACTTCGCCAATGTGGGCGCTGCCCAGCAGCAGCATGCACAGGCGGCTCTGGCCGATGCCGCCGCCGATGGAGTAAGGCAGCTCACCGTTCAGTACGGCCTTGTGGAAGGGCAGGGCGCGGCGGTCGTCGCAGCCAGCCATGGTCAGCTGCTTGTCCATGCTTTCAGGGCTGACGCGGATGCCCATGCTGCTCAGCTCATAGCTGCACTGCAGCGGGTCGTTCCAGAACAGCAGATCGCCGTTCAGATCCCAGTCGTCATAGTCGGGGGCACGGCCGTCATGGGGCTTACCGCTCTTCAGCGGAGCGCCGATCTTCATCAGGAAGGTGGTGCCGTGCTCCTTCACAAAGGCGTTCTCACGCTCCTTCGGGGTCAGGTCCGGGTACTGGTCCTCCAGCTCCTGCGTGGTGATGAAAGCGACGTTGGGGCTGTGCAGCGGCAGCTCCTGCAGCTGGGGGAACATGGCGTGCAGATTCATCTCGGTGGCGCAGACAGCGGACACGATGGAGCGCACCACGCTCTTGAGGTAAGCCTCGTTGCGGTCTTCCAGACGGATCACCTTTTCCCAGTCCCACTGGTCCACATAGATGGAGTGCAGGTTGTCCAGATCTTCGTCGCGGCGGATCGCGTTCATATCGCAGTACAGGCCCTTGCCCACACGGAAATCGTAGTCCTTCAGGGCCTTGCGCTTCCACTTTGCCAGTGACTGCACCACCTGTGCCTCAATGCCGCTTTCCTTGATATCGAAGGTGACCTTGCGCTCGACACCGTTCAGGTCGTCGTTCAAACCGGTGGATGCTTCCAGAAACAGCGGAGCAGACACGCGGTACAGGTTCAGTGTGGCGCACAGGGTGTCGGCAAACAGACGCTTGACCGTACCAATGGCGCGCTGCGTGTCGTACAGGTTCAGCGCGGGCGTATAGTTTGCCGGGATGATGGTTTTGCTCATAACAAAATACCCCTCTTCTGTTGGATTCTGGCCCTGATTTCCCAGTACAGGGCACGG
>ENA-OQDC01000193-OQDC01000193.1-human-gut-metagenome-genome-assembly--contig:-NODE-193-length-48850-cov-5.945324_pt1 | contig 48850 bp, 40 predicted proteins | sample MGYA00242770_ERZ504601 | MGnify/ENA primary metagenome ERZ504601 (study PRJEB26092, sample SAMD00036305) | human gut metagenome | host: Homo sapiens | study: EMG produced TPA metagenomics assembly of...
AAATTCGATAATATTGTCATCAGGTAAGTTTAAAACGATTAATTTGGTTGTATTACCAGATTTGCATTCAAAATAATTAGGACCACTACCGTTACTTAACCGTCCTGCTTCTGTAATTTTATAAGTTGTCCCTTTGAATGAAATAGTATTTAAATCGTTGTTTATTATAAATGTACCAGAATTAGTGACAAATGTATAAGTAGAAGCACTTGCAGTACAAGTTAGAAATAGCATAATGCTTATAATTATATATTTCATAGTGAGTATTATTTGAAAAGTAATAAACTATTTTCTCCAAAAACCGCCAAATAAGAAAAGTCTGATATATTCAACAAGAAATCTTTTTCTTCTTTAGTTGTAGCTTGTCTTAGAGATTCTGATATTGAGATTAATTTAATTTCATCTATAGTATTCCATTTACTTCCTTGTTTAATTCCTATTAACCCTAAAGACGTTATCCCATTAGATAATTTTCTAACAATAACTTTAGTTCCAAGCGTAAAGCTTTCTCCTTCTGTTTGTAAGCAAAGAGCTTCTGTTGTAACAATATCACTATTTACAACACTAATATTGGGTATTGTAGGTTGTGGAAAATTAAAGTTGAAATTAGATTCTGGTATAGAAATATTTGGACGTGGCACAGCTTCGTAGGTCACAAACTGTGAATGGGCTGCAATGGAAAATAGGCAGCTAATTGTAATCAGAACAGATTTTTTCATTGTATCTAAAATAATATGCCCATCTGCTCCCTTGAATAAGCTATTAATAAAAAGCATCGGGGAACTCATAATCAAATTACTTCTTGATTATCAATGCTTAAATCTTTATGCAAATATATTAATATTATTCTTATCAAATAAACATAAAAGGAATGAAATGTATGAATCCCTGATTTTTAACAATCTGGAAAGGATTTGAAACATATATACTCTTTATGCGGCTATATATTTGGCTATTTACAAACAGCTATCTCCAGTATGAATTATAAGAGTTGAGATTGTTCTAAAATCTAAAAACTTATGGGTTTGACCTGTTACTATAAGGCTGAAATGCCCAACACAAATAATCGGACTTTAGATGTTTCAGGAGTTTAAAATTTAGGTAGGACAAACTTTGATTTGGGTATATAAAGCTAACCTTGTTCTTGGTTTGTCCTACCTGTAGTTTAGAATTTATATGTTACAGCATTCCTTCATCAGCAAAACTGTAGTATTCTGTATCTGAAAGGATGATATGGTCTAAGATTTTTATCCTCATAAAATTAGATGCTTCCCTTACCTGTTTAGTAAGCCTTATATCCTCTGGGCTTGGCTTTAAGTTTCCACTTGGATGATTATGTGCCAGAATTAAAGCTACGGAATTTGTAAGTAGTGCAGCTTGAAAAATAAGTCTTATATCTGCAATCGTTTCTGTCAGCCCTCCCTCTGAAATAAAAGTATATCCTAAAATCTGGTTGGCTTGATTTAGGAACAGGACTTTGAAATATTCCTTGTAGCATATCGTTCCTTTCTTATATGTAGAAAGCATATATCTATAAGCATCCTCTGAACAGGTTACTTTTTGCTGATTCTTGAATTTGGATTTGTAGGAAAGCTTCACTTCTCCTACTTTATAATCTATATTCATAATTGTAATGTTTAATGGTTGGTAGAAATAAAAAAGGACAACTAATTTAATAGCTGTCCTTTCTTCAATATTAGTAATATGTGTGTTATTTCTTGGAATAATGGTATCTCATAGAGAATATGTAAACCTCTATTATATCATCATGCACGGAGTAAACAATTCTGTGCTCTGCATTGATTCTTCTTGACCATTTTCCTGCCAGTTCATATTTAAGTGGTTCTGGTTTTCCTATTCCTGTGTATGGGTGTGCGGCAATATCTTCCAATAAGTTTTTGATTTTATTCAATATTGCTTTGTTACCGCTTTGGGCAAAGTATAGGTATTCTTTTCTAGCCTGTTCTGATAATGTTATTCTGTACATGCTACACGTTTTAAGAAGTCCTCTATGCTTTCACCTTCATTCTGGGATATAGAATTACCGTTCTTAATATCCTCTTCACCTTTATGTATTGCTTCCATTGTATCGGGTGACGACATGATGTATTCCGTTTCCTTTAGCGAGTTATATTCATCCAGAGAAATCATTACTACTCCTTTGCCATTCCCACGATTGACAACTACAGTATCATAATCGTCAATGACCGCATCAATGTAGCTTTTCAAGTTGGCTCTTAAATCTGTGTAATTGGCTGTTCTCATAAATCCTCCTTTGTTATAATGCAAAGATATGTACTTATTTGCGTACTTACAAATATAAACGGTTAATTATTTGATATTTAAGAAAAGGACACCCATGAAGAATGCCCTTTTCTCTCTCTCAATCAATAAAGCTCATTTAATCAATGAACCATTTATATTTCTCATCACCATGTAAAGCTGAATTGATTCCTAAAGCCATTTCTGTAGCATTAAGAGAACGGTCTAAGAAAGCGTCGATATATGAGCTTTTATTGGCGGTAGTGAGCAAATTGAAGAATTTCCACATATTAAGCTCACTTCCAAAGCTACCAAAGTTTTCATCATTAATGTATGCTTTAGCTACACTGTTTATCTGCGTATCAGTAAGTAACATTCTGGGTAGTGTTTTCTGGTAGCCTGTTGGCAAGCATTGATAAAGTCGCATTCTACCTATTATCTGGCAGAACTGGTGTTCACTCATAGATGTGTTACCTAATTGCTGCATCAGATAAAGATGTCTGGCTGGATTATAGTTACTGAAAAGTTCCAGTGCTGCACGATAAAGTTCTGTAGTGTTACTTACTCTCAAATCATCCTTGTAACCATCAGTAAATATGCACATGTTACAGCAGACTTGATTCTTGAATCCGATAGCCAAACGGAAAAGTTCAGGAACTTTCTTTGAATATAGATTCATTTAGTTGTAAGCTCTTACTCCTACGATGGAAAGATTCAGTTTGTTTCCTCCTACTGTTTCATAGATAGTAGGAATATCAATGCTGAATGCTGCTCTTTCATAATAGATAGTCTTGTCAGATTCCAATAGTTGATTGGCTGGCTTATGAATTGCTTCTGGGATTCTTCCTTTAATAATGTGGCTTGTTCTGATTGTAGCCTGTTCCACCTTTTCACCACTAAAGAAAGATTGTGCTGCATCCTGTATTGTTTCCACAAACTGAGCATGATTGATTGTAAGCTCATTGTCTTTAGAGAACACTGGAGTAATGCAATCATGTCTAAGATGATTCAAAGTTACTTCCTGTGTGTTGGCTTCGATAAAATGATTAGCTGGCTTTACTGGCTCGTCCATGATAATGGTAGCTTCTTCTGCATATTCACCCAGATTCATTCTCTCACGATTCTGTGCCATAGCTGGCATAATAACTAAATTTCTCATAATGATAAATTGTTTAAATGATTATTGATTGAATTAACTCCAGAGCAATGAATCGCCATGAAGCAATGAATTGCTTCGATTCCCTCTTGGTACGATTACAAATACTCTTGGTACATTTATAGGTGTGATACGATTAGGCTATTTATATTATCTATGTATTTGTGTATCATCCTATAAAGTCTATCAATGATGTGAGGTGAATAGTAAAATTTATTATGAATCTGGGGGTGGGCAGTGTCTGCCAATTTTCATTTTTCCTTTGCTTGGTGTGAGGGGGTATAAAATTGTGGTATGCCCCCTCTTGTAATTTAAATATCAAATTTCACCTAAAGCTAATTTAATAGATTTGATAGTCCGTAAACGTTTCAGTTCTTGTATTCCCAGCTTACGGCGAGCTCTTCCTAAAATAGGATATTTATGTTCTATCTCAATTGTTTCAAGGTTTAAAGTCATAGGATTCTTCATTATTTCGCAATACCGTTTGTGTAAATCTCTAAAGGTAGGTTCTTTAATTAAATCCTTAACAAACTTCTCTGGAGCAATATGCCATTTCCCTTTTGTTACAATCATTCTATTTTGTCCGTATGTATCTCTTAGAGATTTATCTGAATTATAAACAACATTCGTTATCAAAAAACTGTATAATTGCAGTTTCCCTATCATATCATTAACAACGAACTTACCATATTGATATGATAGGTATGATTCATTGCCAATTTTATGAATTTCACTGACTTGTTGTTTAATGGACTGATTCTGAAAGATTGGAGCTATTAAGTAAATCAGCTCTTTCCTGTGCAGCTTTTATTTCATCCTGTACAATATGTTCCATTTCTTCATAAGTAGTATAATGGTCTGTAGGTTTTGTATTAAATATATGAACTATTTTATTTCTGAAAGGATTGGTCTTGGTTCTTATTCTACCTGCTATTTGAGGTATATCCATATCAATGCTTACTAATGTATGTCTGTTTTGGACATTACTAACAACAAAACAAATCCCTGATTCAGAATGAAAGTCCACACCTTCAAATGATTTTGAAGTTATAAAGTTGAACTTTTTGGGTGTATCAGTTGAACTGGATATGGTATATCCTTTCAATGTCATTCTATTTTTATCATTATCTGCACATATAATCCTGTAATCATCTTCCGTTAGCTGTGTTTGTTTTAGTATTGCTTTTATCTCTGTAACACTATTGATAAAGAAATATGCTTCCCTACTTTCAATGCCGTTTACATTCAGATAGCCTTTAATCTGATAGGTTTTGATAAACTTGACTGCTACCATATAAGGTTTGTCCGTATGATAAGGATAAACGGTAATTTCATCCGATTCACTCCAATTAGCAATGTATTCTGGAATACCGTTGAAAATGGAGGGTTTCAAAGCCTTTGGAATAGGAGTAGCAGATAGAAAACAATATGATTTAAACTCTTTGAAATGAGCCAGTACACCGTTGATGGCTTTATCTCTGAATGAATATTGCTTTAGAAAGTTATGGTACTCGTCAACCATCAGTTTGAAATCTACAGGATTGATAAATTCCATCAGCTTATCTATCTTGTCGTAGGTACAGATAATCTTCTTCACTCCCACAGAAGATAAGTAGTCCTTTAATTGCTTCTTTAATTCTAAAGTGAAATTTCCATATAAGCCAAACAGGTTATAAACAACAGGACTTAATCCTGCTTTGCGTTCATGTTTCTTCCAAAACTTCACATTACCATCAGCGTCTTTAGTTGGATAGCATTTGTTCTCAATAAGTTCAGTGGTTGGAACTGCGATAATATAATTCTCGCTATTAGTAAGTGCTATGGTAGTAGCACCGCAACCCGTCTTGACCTTATTAAAGATGCAGTTTGCAGGAAATTCCTCCATGATAAGAAATCCATCTTTCTCTTGAATATCTAACTTGGTCATCATATATTGTTGGATTTAAAAAATCTGTTAGCAGTAATCATAATTATAGAACTTCAAATATGTCTAAAGTTCATAAAAGGTATAAATTGAGGTAGTTCTATAGGGCTGAAATGCCAAACTGCAAAATTTGAAGTAGAGAAGCCCACCTGTCACATGGGCTTCAAATTAGTTAAGCAGCCTGTTTTTCCTGCATTTCACAAATAAACAATACTAATTCAGCAACCAAACAGCTCTCTTTCTCATGGCATTCACTCATCTTATATGTCGTTATGATTGATGCTGGAATTTTAGCCAATGCGTCAAGAACAGTTGCTAAATTGAACTGTCGGATAGTTGTATTAATGGAATTGATGGCATATCTTTTGCCTTTTTCCTGCTTTCCAAAGACTATTTCAACCGATTCTATTAGTTGTTCTGCTTCTTCTTCCGTTCTCTTTAATTCAGGAATATCTTTTACATTTAAGCCCATAGCCAACTGCATTGTTTGTGTCTGTTTTAATTTTACATCAAAAAACGACATGGCAGTATTCATAGGAATGCCGTGCTTCTTAGCAAAGTTATAGATAGAGTTGTAAGTTTGATTCTTGGATGCAATGGATGCAAAACCTAAAGATTCAACATTGTTGGGTTTACGGCTATAGAGGGTCGTATTTCCTATGGCTTGTCCGTACTCTTGTAGGGATTTAAATTGGTGTATTTCCACATTCTGTAAGATTTCATCCACTTCAAATCTCCAATAAGTATCGGCAGTATCGCATGGAACATAAACATTTGGAGTATCTTTAGGAATGATATTTCCATGTGCATCTTTCAATTCTATTCCCTCATTCCAGAATATATCAGCATTTCCTAAATGGAAAATTACGTCCAGCATTTTCTCTTTATCTATAAGAGAAATCAGGTCTGCTTTATCTTTTGGTCTTTTCATGTTATAGATGGAATATCCCAAAATTATGTTTTCTACTGTGCCATTGATATTGGCTTTTACTGTTTTATAAGTTGCTTCTTGTTTCATGTCATTATTATTCACATTGTTTACTACTACGTTTGTGGTCTTAACTAATTTGTTCTTTTCTGCCATCCTTTTTTTTGTTTTTACTTTGTTAAACCTTATGTAATCTTCAAGCCTATGCGCACTTGGCTTTCTGATTACGCTCAAAGATATGATGTTCTCATCTGGTCGATTGGTAAAGAATATCAGTGTGTTTTAGTGAGTTTTTACCAACCTTTTACCTTTAGATTTAGCATCATTCCTTTTTAAAGCGATGCAAAAGTAGAAAATTAGAATTGGGGGAAATGGTAAAAAATAGGACAAAGAAAAAGGCAATTCTTTACCGTTTGTAAGAACTGCCTTTAAGTATAGAGAGTTTAATTTACCAAAGTTTTGTTCCACCTATATTATAAGGTGATGATTTAAATGTTTTGTAATCTAATAGAGCTTCTACCGTATCATATTTTTTGAGAAATGAATTTAATCTGCTTCTTATATTGTTGGCATCAGTCGTAACATCATCAGTCTTTATCAATTCAATAGCTCTCAGATATGATTCAATTAAATTGGCTTGTGGTCTTGTTGAAACTCCTTTTTGGGTGGATTTTAAATGGGTGCTTTGTAGCAGTTGATATGTTCCCCATATATAGAGAGATTGAGTGGGGTCAATCATTTTCTTGCCTACTTTTTTGTTTCCGTAGATAATGTCCAATTCCTTTTGAGCTTCCTCCAAATTGCTTACCCCTAAGTATTGGTGTAAGTATTCATTCAGACGATTTTCAAACCAGCAATCTTTGTTATTGATAAGTATTGGGGAGTTACCCCCTGCTGCAATCTTTATATCGGTAATAAGGTTTTTTCCATTATTTTGCTTGGGCTGATTGAGAGCAATGTAAAGTTTTAACATATCTGGTCTGACTTCATGAATATATTGTTGATATTGCATATCGTCATATTCTCCCTCTGATATTTGGACTTCTTTTATTCTGTTCCTATAGAGAAGTGCAGCCATGAATATCAATGCACATGAAACCAAATTTTCATTATGAAGTTCCGTAACATACGAATTCATGATTGTTGCAGGATTAAAATTTTCTGGAACGGTTACTACTATATTCTCATTGGTAGCCAATGCAAATTTTATTGCGTCCACCCCCCAACCATTTTCAGATTTACACTGGTTGGCAAGTTCTTTTTCTTCTGGTGTCAAATTGAATGCTTTCTTGGTGTAAACTTGGGTCAGTTCATTGGATATGTCGTCATAAGTGAACCCAAAACATCTATTTAGCTCTGGATATAACTTCTTTATCGTTGGAATGTCAAATGTAACTTCAAGCATAATGTTAAATTCTTACTTTTCCCTTTAGAGAACTATCAATAATATGTGCATTAGGAGCATATTCTTTACATAGAGCATTTACTATCACTTTATCTGCTTCTGTAGCATAAGGGCTTAATGTAATTGTTAAGTTATCAAACACGTCATCCTTCAGGTCGATAAAGAATGAATCTATTATGGGAAATCGTTCTTCTTTTACACTAGAAAAAATATAAGTTTGATATTTTTCGTCTTCAATATTTATGTTATCATTTGGTAATATAATAAGCCTAAACCTGCATTCATCTTGAAATTCCCAATGTTTGTGCTTGAACCTGCCAACGTTTTCAAAATTTTAAAGAAACGTTATTAGAATTATTTTGTATGAGTGAATTATATATTTGATTTAAATCATCTGTATATTTAATTTTCTGATAAAAAAAGTTTTCATTCCAAAATGTATTAAGTATAGTGTATTGAGTGGTAAACATTTTTGTTACAGGAATGATTGATGAGAAATTTTGTTCATTAGTTTGTATATGGTATTTTTCTAATTCTTCTTTAGTAACGATATGCTTTTTAAACATATCCTTGTCTAATGAAATTCTAACACCTCTAGTTGTTGGTGTGTACATTCTCCATAATGGAATGCTTTCATTCTCATTATAAGTCCAACAAGAAACAAACATAAAACCTCCTAAATGGATTCCTACATTACTTAATGCAGCTTCTTCAATGTCATCCATCTTATCTAATCGTTTAAATCTAATCGTTTTATTTTTAAGAATTAGAGCCAAACTATCTATAGAAGTATATTGGTGTATTTTCATGCTAACAATTTTTTATTCACTTACAAAAGTAAAAAAGAAAATCCCACTCACAATAGCTGCAAATGGGATAATCATAGTTTGTAAGGCTTAGTAGTTGGAATCTCCTGTAAATGTGTCCATGAGCTTGTCCATCTGTTCACCTATGCACTTATCTATCAGTTTGGCATAATGGTTGGTCATTCTGGTATTGGTGTGACCAAGCATCTTAGAAACGACTTCCAGCGAGATATTATTGGCTAAAGTAACCGTACTTGCGAATGTGTGGCGGCTTGTATGAAATGTGATTCGTTTTTTGATGTCGCACAAAATGGCTATATCCTTTAGGTATTTGTTTATATCTGCTGGGTCTTGGATAGGAAGTAATTTCTCTCCACCTTTGTACTTATCCAGTATCAGTTTGGCAATAGGGAGTAGGGGGATGCGTGATAGAACTCCAGTCTTAACCCTGCGTTTCTTAATCCAAATTCTGCCTGTATTGTCCTTTTCAAAATGTTCTGGTGCTAAGGTTTTGATGTCGATGTAGCTCAATCCAGTGAAGCACCCAAAGAGGAACATATCCTTTGCTCTCTCCAGTCTGGGTAGGGGAGTGTCAAAGTTGATAATCTTTCTTAGTTCTTCTTCATCCAAGAAATCTATTTCTACAGGCTCACGTTCTATTTTATAAGTGATGAACGGATTGGTAGTCATATAGGAATTAGCTACTGCAAGGTTAATTATCTTTTTGAGTAGCTTTAGGTGTTTGGTAGATGAATTTTGAGCCATTCCTTTATCTATTCTTAGGAATGTATGAAAAGACTGGATAAAGTTCAGGTTCAGTTCTCGTAAGTATAAATCCTCTCTTTTGTATTTCTGCTGAACAAACTCTTTAAGTAGTCTTACAGTGTAGACAGAAATCCAATAAGTAGCTTTAGAAACTCCATTTCCAACCAGCTTTTCCTGTTCTCTGTTATGTCCTTCAAAGACTTCAAACAGGCTTTTTTCGTTCAATGCTTCTACTTTGTCTGCAACAGCTTCTTTTAGTAGCTCTGCTGTAATTAGGTAGCCCATCTGAAGTAGCTCAATTTCTTTCTGGTATATTTTGTTTCTTAGCTGTGTAAGATAGCTGTTTACTAATTGAGCTTCTTCACTCTTACCTTTTACTAACTGTTTTTCTCTATTCCAGTCTGTAGAACGTGCATATTTACCTGTGCTGAAATAGATTCTTTTTCCGTTTGTGGAGATAGAAACCTCAATAGGTGATAAACCTTTCTTGTTTTGCTTACTTTCTCTCAATGAAAAGTAAACCATCGTACAATGTTTTTCCATATTAAAATGATTGTAAAATGGAGTATATCTCATTGTACTATAGTTGATTATATAAGTTTTTGCAGCCCATTTTTGAAAATGGCAAATTGGGCTGCAAATGGGCTGCAAAAATCACTTTTTTAGTGCTTAATTAAGTGGCAATTGTTCTGCTTTGGGCTTGACTGTAATAGCCTTTGGAGGAACCATATTTTAGGTTGTTATAGTATCATTTTTCTTCTTACCTGATAAGACAAGATAACCAAAAAGAAGGCTATTAGAATATCCCTAAACTATAATTTACGGCAAATAAAAAAACTCCTGCAACCATTTAGATTACAGGAGTTTATATATTTGATTAAGTATAGATTACTTATTCAAAGCAGTAGCAACGTCAACTGCACAAGCTACTGTACAACCTACCATCGGGTTGTTACCGATACCCAGGAATCCCATCATTTCTACGTGAGCAGGAACTGATGAAGAACCAGCGAACTGAGCATCTGAGTGCATACGACCCATAGTATCTGTCATACCGTAAGAAGCAGGACCAGCAGCCATGTTATCCGGGTGAAGTGTACGACCTGTACCACCACCTGAAGCTACTGAGAAGTAAGGCTTACCTGCAAGAACACGTTCTTTCTTGTAAGTACCTGCAACCGGATGCTGGAAACGAGTCGGGTTAGTAGAGTTACCTGTGATAGATACGTCTACACCTTCTTTCCACATGATAGCTACACCTTCGCGAACGTCGTCAGCTCCGTAGCATTTTACTTTTGCACGAGGACCGTCTGAGTAAGCGATTTCTTTCACAACTTTCAGTTCGCCAGTGTAGTAGTCAAACTGAGTCTGAACGTATGTAAATCCGTTGATACGAGAGATGATCTGTGCAGCGTCTTTACCCAGACCGTTCAAGATACAACGCAAAGGTTCTTTACGTACTTTGTCTGCTTTAGCAGCGATTTTGATAGCACCTTCAGCAGCAGCGAATGATTCGTGACCTGCCAAGAATGCGAAACATTTAGTTTCTTCGCGCAGCAACATAGCAGCCAAGTTACCGTGACCCAAACCTACTTTACGGTCATCAGCAACTGAACCCGGGATACAGAATGACTGCAAACCGATACCGATTGCTTCTGCAGCTTCAGCAGCGTTTTTGCAACCTTTCTTAAGAGCGATGGCGCAACCTACTACGTAAGCCCATTTTGCATTTTCGAAACAGATAGGCTGAGTTTCTTCACAAGTTTTATAAGGATCAAGACCATATTGTTCGCAGATAGCGTTAGCTTCTTCGATGTCTTTGATACCGTTAGCGTTCAAAGCAGCAAGAATCTGTTTGATACGACGGTCCTGGCTTTCAAATTTTACTTCTCTAATCATAATGTTCTTTCCTCCTTATATTATTCGTGACGTGGGTCAATATGTTTAACTGCACCTTGTTCTGCTGTGAAGCGTCCGTAAGTACCAGTTACTTTCTTCAAAGCTTCGTTTGCGTCAGTGCCTTTCTTGATCTCATCCATGAACTTGCCCAGGTGAACGAATTCGTATCCGCAGATTTCGTCGTTCTTGTCAAGAGCGATAGTTTTGATATAGCCTTCAGCCATTTCCAGGTAACGAGGACCTTTTGCCAAAGTACCGTACAGAGTACCTACCTGGCTACGCAGACCTTTACCCAAGTCTTCCAGACCAGCACCGATCATCAGACCGCCTTCAGAGAAAGCTGACTGAGTACGTCCGTACACAATCTGCAAGAACAATTCACGCATAGCTGTATTGATAGCGTCGCACACCAAGTCAGTGTTCAATGCTTCCAAGATGGTTTTTCCCGGCAGGATTTCAGATGCCATAGCAGCTGAGTGAGTCATACCAGAGCAACCGATTGTTTCAACCAATGCTTCCTGGATAACACCTTCTTTTACGTTCAGTGTCAACTTGCAGGCACCCTGCTGAGGAGCACACCAACCAATACCGTGAGTTAAACCAGAGATATCTTTAATTTCTTTTGATTTAACCCATTTTCCTTCTTCAGGAATTGGAGCTGGACCATGATTAGGTCCTTTTTTTACAACACACATGTGTTCAACTTCGTGTGAATAAGTCATATTCTTTACGTTTTATTGGTAATAAAAAATAGGTATTTCGTAAACCTTGAATTAGGAAATTTCTTCCTTAATCCATTCGCAAAGTTAGTCGTTTTATTTCGTTCTGCAACGGGTAAAACCAAACTTTTTGTTACATTTTAATGATATTTTTTTCGGCTTAGGCTGTTTTGCAAAGTCTGGTTGACAAAATGTTTTTCATCTTCTGAAAGAAACATGTATCTTTGCCCTGAATACAGCGAATATACCCTTTATGGGTTTACATAATTATAGGTAACAATTATTAGGTGTAGAATGGAAATGAATCAGATTACGGTTTCGGATGCGGATTTGCGCAAAGGAGCGGAAGAAGGAATGGATGCTTTTTTGAAAGTATTTATTGATAAATATCTGGAAGTGACAGGAGGAAAGATTAATGCAGATACCATGCCGTTACTGAACGGGTATCAGCATACATTGTTGGGTTATCATTTCTTTCGTGAGGAGGTGATGGAAGGAGGTTTCGTGCAGCTTATCCAGAATGGATACGGACCCTATATCTTTGATAATCCGTTTGCCAAAGCGATGCGTATGTTTGGGGCAAAAGATTTCTCTAAGTTGATTTACGAAGCAAAAAAAGTTTACGATGCCCATCGCGCGGATTTGGAAAAGGAACGTACGGAAGAGGAATTCATGACCATGTATGAACAATATGAAGCTTTTGACGACTTGGAAGAACAATATATGGAAGAGGAAGAGCAGATTACCGCACAGATAGCAACGTACGTAGACGAACATCTGGACAGTTTTGCTCAGGTGAAACAGATTTAATAGTTTATTTGTGTTAAAATAACACTGCTTTCATGCAGTCATTTTTTTCTTTTCTTATTTATTTTGTGAATTTTAAATCTAAAGAACTGATTATAAACTAAAGATAAGAGTAGAATAGAGTATGAAAAAAACAAAAATTGGCAGTCGTTTTTGCTGCATTATTAACAATGGTGGGGTTTAGTTCTTGTTTGAACTCAGAAGATGATGGTATAACAAAAATCGTTGATTACGCGGAAGTTAGTACAAGTACTTATGGCAGTTTTAATTCGATGTATGGTTGGGTGTGTGTGCCTGATGGAGCTTTGACAACTGCTCCGGAATCTCAAATGGCTTATATTGCTTACCAATATGAAGATGCAGATTTGCAGTCTATTATGAGTGGTACATCTACTTCTAAGAATTTGCCGGTTACTTTGTTACAGGATCCGGTTTATCTGAAAAGATTGGATTGTCTGTCTACAGCTGTGCCGGAAGCGACAAAAACTGTGTCTATTTATTCATTGGGAGAGAAGGATGCTCTCGTGTGGGGAGAAAATAAGTACTTAATTTTGGCACCTGCTATTTCTTTGAAAAAAGGAACAACGAGTGAAAATCTTTCTACAGAATTGGCAAACCATCGTTTGACTCTTTACTATTTATCTAGTGAGGACGATGAGACTGCAGAAACGTTAAAATTATATTTACGTTATGAAATTGCAGGTGTCGGAGGTTCTACAACCGAAGAAACAGATGACAAGGAAAGCTGGGCAAGTGATTATAATATCCAGTATACCAATGTGTCTTATGTGAATTTGCAGTCTATTATTTCAATGTATAAAGCAGCACACGGTGGAAGCGAGCCGGAAAAGGTGGCTGTGGAATATGAGTACAATAATAGTGGTTCAACTATTCCGACAATTGCAAAGAAACAGACAAAGACTGTTACTTATAATTTGTACAAAAAAAACTTCTAATAATTAATAGAAGAACTTTTATATCACAAGAAAGCTGCATTGTAAAGTCCTTTTGTAAGGCTTTGCAATGCAGCTTTTTCTTTCTGAAAAAAACGCAAGGACGTTTGAATTAAAACGCAAGTGCATTTAATATAAAACGCAAGGACGTTTTAGTTGAAACACAAGGACGTTTGGTCTCAAACGTAAGTGCGTTTTTTGAAGGTATCAAAACCCTTCATAAAAAGCGGCTTTTTTCACTTCGTTTTGCGCTATTTTTCAATGAGATTTGGTTTTTAGGAATACCGAATTTTAAATAGCTTGAAAAGATACCTCCCTCTTTCCTTAATCTCATACTTTTTTGTAAATTTGCAATTCGTTTCATCGCATAATGAAAAGAATTGGGAATGAATTATAAAGAATTGTTCAATAAAATGGCTTTTTGCTTTCTTCTCCCAGTCGTTTTTGGGAAAAAGAAGCTACGGAAGGGCAGGGAAGCCGGATGATGTCGGAGTACGTTTATCCGTTTATCGGATTGTGCGGACTGTCGGAATTTATAGGTACGTTTATCGGGCGTGACGTCAGCACGGAGTTTTTTCAGTGGGCTTTGACTCGCTGTTGTGCCATTGCGGTATCGTTGTTTGGCGGTTTTTTTGTCGCAACTTATCTGCTGGATAAAATCAGCTGGAACTTGTTCAACAAGTATATTCCAAAGGAAACTCTCCAAGTATTTGTGGGCTATTCCATGACGGTGCTGTTTGTGCTCGATATTGTAAATGGACTGATTTCCATTGAGATACTTCACTGGATTCTTCAGCTCTATACGGTGCTCGTGGTGTTTGAAGGCGCACGACGCTTTTTGGAAATACCGGAAAACAAGTTGACTTCCTATACGGTTGTCGCCTCCATTCTGATACTGGTTTCTCCGGTGATGATAGAATTTGTGTTTAATAAATTGTCTGTAATTTTGAATTGATGAGACCTGTTTCAAATAATATTAATATCAAGAACAAGCGGGCGTCGTTCGATTATGAATTTATCGATACGTACACGGCCGGAATTGTGCTGACCGGAACGGAAATCAAGTCCATCCGGCAGGGAAAGGCCAGTCTGGTAGATACTTTCTGTTTCTTTTCCCGTGGAGAACTGTGGGTGAAGAACATGCACATTGCGGAGTATTTTTATGGCTCTTATAACAATCATACGGCTCGTCGTGACCGTAAGTTGCTGCTGACAAAGAAAGAATTGCGCAAGTTGCAGCGTACCTCTGATGAACCTGGTTTTACAATTGTGCCTACCCGCATGTATATCAATGAGCGGGGACTGGCTAAGGTGGTCATTGCATTGGCCAAGGGTAAGAAACAGTATGACAAACGTCAGACGTTGAAGGAAAAAGAAGACAGACGGATGATGGACCGTATGTTCAAACGCTAAATTAAATAAGGTGCACGAAAACTATGCAGACAAAGACGATACAACAACTGATACGGGAACGTATCCTGGTGCTCGATGGAGCCATGGGTACGATGATACAGCAATATAATCTTTCGGAAGCAGATTTCCGTGGAGAACGTTTTAAGGATATTCCCGGACAATTGAAAGGGAATAATGATTTGCTGTGTCTTACTCGTCCGGAAGTAATAGAAGATATTCATCGGAAATACCTTGTGGCAGGTGCCGATATTATTGAAACCAATAGCTTTAATGCCACTTCGGTGTCAATGGCCGACTATCATGTGCAGGCTTATTGTCGGGAAATTAATCTTGCGGCAGCATGTCTGGCACGCCAGATGGCCGATGAGTTTACAGCACTGACTCCGGAAAAGCCGCGCTTCGTGGCGGGTTCCGTGGGGCCTACCAACAAAACTTGCTCCATGAGTCCGGACGTAAACAATCCGGCTTTTCGTGCGCTGACTTTCGATGAATTGCAGGCGGCTTATTGTGAGCAGATGGAAGCCTTGCTGGAAGGGGGAGTGGATGCCCTGCTGATTGAGACTATTTTTGACACGCTGAATGCCAAGGCGGCTATTCGGGCTGCTGAATTGTCGATGGAAAAAACCGGACGTAGGGTACCTTTAATGCTGTCGGTTACCGTGTCGGACATTGCCGGACGTACGTTGTCGGGACAGACGTTAGATGCCTTTTTAGCTTCGGTGGAGCATGCGGACTTGTTTTCTGTCGGATTGAACTGCTCATTTGGTGCCCGTCAGTTGAAACCTTTCCTGGAGCAGCTTGCTTCACGTGCGCCTTATTATATCAGTGCTTATCCGAATGCCGGGTTGCCGAATTCGCTGGGACAATATGACCAGACTCCCGAAGATATGGCTGCCGAAGTGAAGGAGTATATCGAAGAAGGACTGGTGAACATTATTGGAGGATGCTGCGGTACGACGGAACAATACATTGCTAAGTATCAGGATTTGATACAAGGAGTACAGCCCCGTGTGCCTGTGAAGAAGCATGCACATTTGTGGTTGTCGGGATTGGAGTTGCTCGAAGTTTCTCCGGAAATCAATTTCGTCAATGTAGGTGAGCGCTGTAACGTGGCAGGTTCACGTAAGTTTTTGCGACTCATTAATGAGAAGAAATATGATGAGGCTTTGTCGATAGCCCGCAAGCAGGTGGAAGACGGCGCTTTGGTCATTGACGTAAATATGGATGATGGTTTGCTGGATGCCGCACAAGAGATGACTACCTTCCTGAATCTGGTGGCTTCGGAACCGGAAATAGCCCGTGTGCCCATTATGATTGACTCTTCCAAGTGGGAAGTGATACGTGCCGGACTGAAATGTGTGCAGGGAAAATGTATTGTCAACTCTATCTCCTTGAAGGAAGGAGAGGAGGTCTTTATGGCACATGCCCGTGAGGTGAAACAGCTTGGAGCGGCGGTCATCGTCATGGCTTTTGACGAGAAGGGACAGGCCGATACGTACAGTCGCAAGATTGAGGTATGCGAACGGGCATATCGTATTCTGGTAGATAAGGTAGGATTTGCGCCTGAAGATATTATTTTCGACCCTAATGTATTGGCCGTGGCTACGGGTATCGAAGAACATAATAACTATGCGGTCGATTTCATTCAGGCTACCGGATGGATACGCAAGAATCTGCCGGGGGCTCATGTCAGTGGAGGGGTGAGCAACTTGTCGTTCTCTTTCCGTGGCAACAACTACATTCGTGAGGCCATGCATGCCGTATTCTTGTATCATGCCATTCAGCAGGGAATGGATATGGGAATTGTCAATCCGGCTACGTCTGTATTGTACACGGATATTCCGCAGGATATTCTGGAACGGATTGAGGATGTTGTGCTGAACCGTCGGCCGGATGCTGCAGAGCGTTTGATTGAAACGGCGGAACGACTGAAGCAGGAGAAAGAAGGTACAGCTTCTCAAGAAGGAAATGCATCGGCACAACTGCTGTGGCGGAATAATACTACGGTGGAAGAACGGTTGCAATATGCACTGGTGAAGGGACTTTCGGATTATCTGGAGGAAGACTTGCAGGAGGCGCTTTCACGTTACCCGAATGCAGTGAGCATCATCGAAGGACCGCTGATGGCAGGTATGAACCATGTAGGAGACTTGTTTGGTTCGGGAAAGATGTTTTTGCCTCAGGTGGTGAAAACCGCACGGACCATGAAAAAGGCGGTAGCTATTCTTCAGCCTTATATCGAGGCAGAAAAAGAAGAAGGTGCCCGCAGTGCCGGAAAGGTGCTGGTAGCTACGGTGAAGGGCGACGTGCACGACATCGGAAAGAACATCGTGTCCGTGGTCATGGCATGCAATAACTATGAAATTATAGACTTGGGTGTGATGGTGCCTGCCGAGAAGATTGTAGAAACGGCTATCCGTGAAAAGGTGGACATCGTAGGACTGAGTGGACTGATTACTCCTTCGCTGGAAGAAATGGTGCATGTGGTGACTGAACTTCAGCGGGCCGGACTGGATATTCCGGTGATGATTGGCGGGGCTACCACTTCGAAATTGCATACGGCATTGAAGATTGCTCCGGTGTATCACGCCCCGGTGGTATACATGAAGGATGCTTCACAAAATGCCTTGGTGGCTGCCAAGTTGCTGAATCGTGAGCTGCGTCCGGCTTTTGTGGAAGCTTTGAATGAAGAATATCAGGCTTTGCGTGAAAAGAACCGTCAGAAAACGGTACAGACGGTTTCACTTGCGGAAGCTCAAAAGAATAAACTGAACCTTTGGGATTAATTATTTACTCATCGTATTATGAATGTACAGATAGAAGAAGGCTGGAAAAAAGCACTGGCGCCGGAGTTTGAAAAAGATTATTTTGTCCGGTTAACCGATTTTGTCCGTCAGGAGTATCAGCAGACTACGGTATATCCTCCCGGAAGATTGATTTTCAATGCATTCAACCTTTGTCCTTTTGATAAGGTGAAAGTGGTGATTATCGGGCAGGACCCCTATCACGGACCGGGGCAGGCGCATGGCTTGTGTTTTTCGGTGAACGACGGGGTGGCGTTTCCTCCTTCTTTGCAGAATATATTCAAGGAAATTCATGATGATTTAGGTATGCCGATTCCTGTCAGTGGCAACCTGACTCGCTGGGCCGAGCAGGGTGTGCTGTTGCTGAACGCTACCTTGACGGTGCGTGCCCATCAGGCTGGTTCACATCAGCGCAGAGGCTGGGAAGAGTTTACGGATGCGGCCATTCGTGTGCTGGCGGAGCAGAAAGAACATTTGGTGTTTATCTTGTGGGGTTCTTATGCACAGAAGAAAGGAGCGTTTATTGACCGCAACAAGCATCTGGTATTGACTTCCGTTCACCCGTCTCCTTTGTCGGCTTATAATGGTTTCTTTGGAAACAAGCATTTCAGTCGCACCAATGAATACCTGGTGTCTCATGGGGAAACTCCTATTAATTGGTAAGAAATAACAGATTAATAAATACACAAAAAAACGGGTGAAACTTGATACTTCAAGTTCCACCCGCATTGATAAACTAAAAATTAAGTTTTATACGATTCCTTGAGCCATCATAGCGTTAGCTACTTTCATGAAGCCGGCTACGTTAGCACCCTTCACATAGTTGATATAACCATCGGGTTCTGTACCGTATTTCACGCAAGCTTCGTGGATGTTCTTCATGATGCTCTTCAGTTTTTCGTCTACTTCTTCCTGGCTCCAGCTCAGCTTGATAGAGTTCTGAGTCATTTCCAGACCTGATACAGATACACCACCTGCATTGGCTGCCTTACCCGGAGCATAAAGAATCTTAGCTTCCTGGAATACACGGATTGCTTCTGGAGTAGAAGGCATGTTGGCTCCCTCTGATACAGCAAATACGCCGTTTGCTACCAGTGCTTTCGCATCATCACCGTTGATTTCATTCTGTGTAGCAGAAGGAAGAGCGATGTCTGCTTTTTCATTCCATGGACGAGCACCAGCTACATACTTGCAACCGTATTTTTCTGCATATTCACGGATACGTCCGCGGTAGAGGTTCTTCAATTCCATGATGTAATCCAGTTTTTCGCGGTCGATACCATCCGGATCATAGATGTAACCGTCAGAGTCGGACATGGTAACTACTTTAGCACCCAACTGAATCAGTTTTTCTACAGTATACTGTGCTACGTTTCCTGAACCGGATACCAGACAAGTTTTACCCTTGATGTCAATGTTACGAGTTTTCAGCATTTCCAGCAAGAAATAGATGTTACCGTAACCTGTAGCTTCCGGACGAATCAGTGAACCACCAAATTCACGGCCTTTACCAGTCAATACACCGCTGAATTCGCGAGTCAGTTTTTTGTACATACCGAACATGTAACCTACTTCACGACCGCCTACACCTATATCACCGGCAGGAACGTCTGTTTCAGGGCCGATGTGACGCCACAATTCCAGCATGAATGCCTGGCAGAAACGCATTACTTCTGCATTTGACTTGCCGCGTGGAGAGAAGTCAGATCCACCTTTACCACCACCCATCGGAAGAGTAGTCAGTGAGTTCTTGAAGGTCTGTTCGAATGCCAGGAACTTCAAAATTCCCAGGTTTACAGAGCTGTGGAAACGGATACCGCCTTTGTACGGGCCGATAGCGTTGTTGTGTTGTACACGGTAACCCATGTTGGTCTGGATGTTACCTTTGTCGTCCATCCAAGTGACACGGAACTGGTATACGCGATCAGGAATACACAGACGTTCAATCAAGTTTACTTTGTCGAATTCAGGGTGTTTGTTGTATTCCTCTTCGATAGTTCCTAACACTTCTTCTACTGCCTGATGGTACTCAGGTTCATTGGGGAATCTTCTTTTCAGATCTTCCAGAACTTTAGCTGCATTCATAATTAAAAAAGATTATCTGTCTTATTTATTGGTTTTGAAAAATCACAGTAATATGTTTCTTTTTGTTTGATGTGCCAAAAATATAGATAAAAATTTATTTATGCAACAATAAATCAAGAAAAGTGAGAAAAAAGCGTCAAAAATCCCTTTTTATCTATTTATTCGTGTTTATTTGTTTCTGCTTTTAAGTGATTTAATTACAGGGATAAACACCAAAGCTCCTGATATGAGAATCATAATGACAAGCGGACCGTCAATTTGGGGAGTAGAGGTGAGTACTAAAAAGCAAAGTGCAGCCCAGCATAAAGTAAGTACGACACATTGTGTATGATTGAGTGGTTTTCTCATGGTTTATAGAAAAATAATACACGGAGGAACGGTGGCAAGAGTGAATGTTTTGGCTTGCGGCTGCTCCTCCGTGTAAGGTAAAATAAATCAGTAATGTTTATTGTGCTTTCTTCTTCTTGTCGACAATGGCATCAATGCAAGCGATAGCTGTGATATTGACAATATCGCGTACAGAGCTTTCAATGTCGGTGAAGTGAATTGGTTTGTTCAATCCCATCTGAATCGGGCCGATTACTTCGGTTTCACTCATGCTTTGGATGAGCTGGTAGGTTGCATTAGCTGAACTCAGGTTGGGGAATACCAATGTGTTTACTTCTTTTCCTTTTAAGCGTGTGAAAGGATATTTTTCATCACGAAGGGCATTGTTCAAGGCAAATTTCACTTGCATTTCACCGTCAATAGCCAAATCCGGGTATTCCTGATGCAGCTGGTTGATGGCTTCGTGTACCTTTGCCGGACTTCCTTCTGCATCGGAACCGAAGTTAGAGTAAGACAGCATGGCCATTACCGGTTCCTGGTTGAAGAAACGTACAGCTTTAGCCGATAGTTTGGCAATGTCTATCAAGGTATCGGTGTCCGGATGACGGTTAATCAATGTATCGGCAATGAAATAAGTTCCTTTCTTGGAGTTCAGAATATGCATGGTACCGAAATGTTTGTACTCCGGCTGGATACCGATAACTTCCTTGGCAACCTTGATTGTGTTTGAGTACTTGGTGTACAATCCGGTTACAAAGGCGTCTGCTTCGCCGGTTTCTACCATCATCATACCAAAGTAGTTGCGTTCGAACATCTTATCGTTTGCTTCCTGGAAGTTGGCTCCTTCGCGGGCACGCTTTTCGCAGAGGATTCGTGCATAGCGTTCACGACGTTCTGATTCACGGTCGTGACGCAGGTTGACAATTTCAATGCCTTCCAGACTCAGGTCAAGTTCCTTGGCTAATTTTTCGATGCGTTCTTCGTTACCCAAAAGAATCGGATGACAGATACCTTCTGCTTTGGCTTCTACTGCTGCTTTCAGCATGTTCGGGTGAATACCTTCGGCAAATACCACACGCTGCGGGTTGCGGCGAGCTGTTTCATACAACTGGCGGGTCAGCTTGTTTTCCTGTCCCATCAGTTCTCTCAGGTGATTCTTGTATTCATCCCAGTCGGTAATCTGTTTGCGAGCTACACCTGATTCCATGGCAGCCTTAGCTACGGCCATAGATACTTCGGTAATCAAACGTGGGTCAACCGGTTTCGGGATGAAGTATTCAGGTCCGAAAGTCAGGTTGTTCACATGATAAGCTTCGTTGACAACGTCGGGTACAGGTTTCTTAGCCAAGTCGGCAATGGCATGTACGGCTGCCAGCTTCATCTCTTCGTTGATGGCAGTGGCACGCGTATCAAGTGCACCACGGAAGATATAAGGGAATCCGATGACATTGTTTATCTGGTTCGGATAGTCAGAACGTCCGGTTGACATCAATACGTCCGGGCGAGAAGCCATAGCATCTTCGTATGAAATTTCCGGAGTCGGGTTAGCCAAGGCAAATACAATAGGATGAGAAGCCATGCTGCGTACCATATCCTGACTCAGCACGTTACCTCTGGAAAGGCCGAGGAATACATCGGCTCCCTTGATGGCTTCTGCCAGTGTGTGGATGTCAGTACGGTCGGTTGCAAAGTATCTTTTCTGTTCGTTCAGGTCTGTACGGTCTTTAGAAATCACCCCTTTACTGTCGAGCATGACAATGTTTTCCAGGCGTGCACCGAGAGCTACATATAATTTAGTACAAGATACGGCAGATGCACCGGCACCGTTGACTACGATTTTTACCTCTTCAATTTTCTTTCCAGCTACTTCCAGCGCATTCAGCAATCCGGCACTGGAGATGATGGCTGTACCGTGCTGGTCGTCGTGCATTACCGGAATGTCCAGTTCTTCCTTCAGTCTCTGTTCTATTTTGAAGCATTCAGGAGCTTTGATGTCTTCCAGATTGATACCTCCGAAAGTAGGAGCAATGGCTTTTACCGCTTCGATAAATTTATCCGGGTCTTTTTCATTTACTTCAATATCGAATACGTCGATTCCGGCATAAATTTTAAACAGCAGTCCCTTTCCTTCCATTACGGGTTTCCCGCTCATGGCACCTATATCTCCCAAGCCCAATACGGCTGTTCCGTTAGAGATAACGGCTACCAGATTACCTTTGTCGGTATAGTCGTATGCAGTATCCGGATTCTTCTGGATTTCCAGACACGGCTCTGCTACTCCCGGTGAATAAGCCAATGATAAATCTCGTTGAGTTTGATAAGGTTTGGTGGGGACTACTTCTATTTTCCCCGGTTTGCCTTGTGAGTGATAGAGCAAGGCTGCTTCTTTCGTTATTTTTGTCATATTTCTTCGTTTTTTAGTTGTTTCAAAGAATAATGTATCGCGCAAATGTAGGAATAAAATAACAAATGGACTGTTTTTTTCTGAAAAAAACTATAAAATGAACTGAGGTCATTTTGGAGTATTGAAGATTTTTTGTCGATAGTTTTTGTCGATTGGTCTGATAATATTGGCTATATGTAATGATATTAGGGCATTATGGTTATTCTTAGTTAAAGCCACTTTCCGGACCTTGATTTTTTTTCTATATTTGCACGATAAAAAACTAAAGAAGGGTGTAAAGTTTTCAGAGGAAAGCTTTATAAAATAGGATTAGAGAGAGTAAAAACCAAATTTTATATATGAATATAAGTATGAGCACAAAAAGAAACAGAAGTTTTTCTTCTAGCCGAGTGGCATTCTATGCATTGACTCTTTCGGTGCTGACTGCATGTGGAGGCGGTCAGGGGGGTATGAAAATGGGTGATGATGAATTTGCGGTTGAGACACTTGTATCTGCATCCAGCAATCAGACGACCCAGTATCCCGCCACAATCAAAGGTTTACAGGATATTGAAATTCGTCCGCAAGTATCAGGCTTTATTGTGAAATTGTGTGTGGATGAAGGTGCTACGGTTCGCAAGGGACAGGCTTTGTTCCAGATTGATCCGACACAGTATAAGGCTGCATACGATCAGGCTAAAGCAAGCGTAGCTTCAGCAAAAGCTAACCTGGAAACTGTTACATCAACTGAAGCAAACAAAAAGATGCTGCATGAGCAGAAAATCATCAGTGATTTTGAATACCAGACAGCTGTAAATAACCTGCTTTCTGCTAAGGCAAGCCTGGCTCAGGCTGAAGCTTCTTATGCGGCTGCAAAACAGAATTTGGGCTTCTGTACCGTAACCAGTCCTTCAGACGGAGTTATTGGTACTTTCCCGTATCGTGTAGGTGCATTGGTTAGTCCTTCTGTGGTTGAACCGTTGACAACAGTTTCTCAGATTGGAGACATGTACGTATATTTCTCAATGACTGAAAAACAGTTGCTGGCTTTGACTAAAGCTGGTGGTACATTGAAGGAACAATTGGAAAAGATGCCTGCTGTCAAATTGCAGTTGTCTGATGGAACAATGTATTCAGAAGAAGGTAAGATTGATGCCGTAAGTGGTGTAATCGACCAGACTACAGGTTCTGTAAGCATGCGTGCGATTTTCCCGAACAAGCAGAATATCCTTCGTAGTGGTGGTATGGCCAACGTGGTATTCCCATACACTATGAGCGACATTATCTTGATTCCTCAGACTGCTACTCAGGAAATCCAGGACAAGAAGTTTGTATATGTATTGCAGTCTGACAATACCATCAAACATACAGAAGTACAGATCTCTAACTTGAATGACGGTAAACACTACATTGTGACAGGTGGACTGAAACCGGGTGACAAGATTGTAGTGGAAGGAGTACAGACTCTGAAAGACGGACAGAAGATTACTCCGATTACATTAGCTGAAAAAGATGCTAAATTCCAGAAAGCGTTACAAGACCAGCGGGATGGTAACATTCAGACAGCTTTTAAATAATAAAAAATGATTCTTATGGTGCTGGGGGAATGTGCTTGATGAAAACCCTCGGGACTGTAATTATAAATGGTATTTAAAGAATGAAACTAGATAAATTTATTAACCGTCCGGTACTGTCAACCGTAATTTCTATTTTGATAGTAATTCTGGGTGTGATTGGTTTGGCCACCCTGCCGGTTACACAATATCCGGACATTGCACCTCCTACCGTATCGGTAAGAGCAACTTATACAGGTGCGAATGCACAGACTGTGTTGAACTCAGTGATTGCTCCGCTGGAAGACCAGATTAACGGTGTAGAAAACATGATGTACATTCAGTCTAGTGCCTCAAACAATGGTTCAGCTGATATCAGCATTTATTTTAACCAGGGTACTGACCCGGATATGGCTGCGGTCAACGTACAGAACCGTGTGTCTATGGCACAAGGTCTGTTGCCGGCAGAAGTTACCAAGGTGGGTGTGACCACACAGAAACGTCAGAACTCTATGTTGTTGATTTTCTCTTTGTATGATGCAGAAGATAAGTATAACATTGAGTTTATTGAAAACTATGCCAAGATTAACTTGATTCCGGAAGTTCAGCGTGTAAAAGGTGTGGGTGATGCCAACGTGATGGGTCAGGACTACTCTATGCGTATTTGGTTGAAGCCGGATGTGATGGCGCAGTACAATTTGGTTCCGTCTGATATCTCTGGCGTATTGGCAGAACAGAATATTGAAGCTGCACCTGGACAGTTTGGTGAACGTGGTAATCAGACTTTCCAGTACACCATTCGTTACAAAGGTCGTTTACAGCAGACTGAAGAATTTGAAGATATTGTAGTGAAGGCTCTGCCTAACGGTGAAGTGCTCCGTTTGGGAGATGTAGCCCGTATCGAATTGGGACGTCTGGCTTATACCTTTAATAATACAGTAAACGGTCATAAGGCTGTAACTTGTATCGTATTCCAGATGGCAGGAACCAATGCGACAGAAACAATCAACAACTTGCTGGATGTAATCAGCAAGGCTGAAGAAAGCTTGCCTGCCGGATTGAAGATTAACGTGGCTCAGAATGCCAATGACTTCTTGTATGCGTCTATCCACGAAGTTATCAAGACTTTGATTGAGGCGTTTGTGCTGGTGTTCATCGTAGTATATGTGTTCTTGCAGGATATGCGTTCTACATTGATTCCGGCTATTGCCATTCCGGTAGCCTTGATTGCTACTTTCTTCGTATTGAAACTGATTGGATTTAGTGTGAACTTGCTGACACTTTCGGCGATGGTGCTTGCCATTGCGATTGTGGTCGACGATGCCATTGTGGTAGTGGAAGGTGTACATGCCAAGTTGGACCAGGGGTACAAATCATCTCGTGAGGCTTCTATCGATGCCATGAGCGAACTCGGTGGTGCGCTGGTTTCTATTACATTGGTCATGATGTCCGTGTTTATTCCGGTAAGTTTCATGGGAGGTACAGCCGGTACATTCTATCGCCAGTTCGGTATTACGATGGCGATTTCTATCGCATTCTCTGCGTTGAACGCGTTGACACTTTCTCCGGCATTGTGTGCTATTTTCCTGAAACCGCATGATTCAGAACACAAGCAGAAAAAGATGAGTATGGTTGATCGTTTCCATACCTCTTTCAATGCTGCATACGATTCATTGCTGAAGAGCTATAAGAAGCGTGTGGTATTCTTTATTCATAAGAAATGGCTTTCATTCGGACTGGTGGCTGCATCTATCGTATTGTTGATGTTCTTTATGAAGACCACTCCGACTGGTATGGTGCCGAATGAAGATACCGGTACTATCATGGGTGCTGTGACATTGCCTCCTGGTACTTCTCAGGAACGCGCTATGGAAGTGTTGGCCAAGGTAGACAGCCTGGTAGCTGCAGAACCTGCCGTTCAGTCTCGTACTATCATTTCTGGATATAGCTTTATTGGTGGTCAAGGACCTTCTTACGGTTCTGTCATCATCAAGCTGAAAGACTGGGAAGAACGTTCCATGATGCAGAATTCAGATATTATCTATTCTACTTTGTTCTTGCGTGCACAGAAAGTTATTAAGGATGCACAGGTATTGTTCTTTGCTCCTCCGATGATTCCGGGTTATTCAGTATCAAGTGATATTGAGTTGAACATGCAGGATAAGACCGGTGGTACGCTGGATCACTTCTTTGAAGTGGTAAAAAGCTATACAGCTGCACTGGAAGCACGTCCGGAAATCAATTCAGCGAAGACTACCTTCAACCCGAGCTTCCCGCAGTATCAGCTTGACATTGATGCGGCAGCTTGTAAGAAGGCAGGTATCAGCCCGAGTGATATTCTTTCTACCATGCAGGGATATTTTGGAGGTTTGTATGCTTCTAACTTCAACCGTTTCGGTAAGATGTATCGTGTAATGATTCAGGCTGAACCGGATGCTACTAAGAACATGGAATCGTTGAACGGAGTGAAAGTACGTGGTAGCAATGGAGAAATGGCTCCTATCACACAGTTCGTAAGTATGAAGAAAGTATACGGACCGGATATTATCAACCGTTTCAATCTGTATACTTCAATGAAGGTGATGGTGGCTCTTGCTTCTGGTTATACTTCAGGTCAGGCATTGCAGGCTATTGCTGAAGTGGCTAAGGAAAATCTTCCGATGGGATTCGGTTACGAATTGGGAGGTATGGCACGCGAGGAAGCACAGACAAGTGGCAGTACAACAGGTATTATCTTCGTACTTTGCTTCGTCTTCGTTTACTTGCTGCTGAGTGCCCAGTATGAAAGTTACATCCTGCCGTTGGCCGTATTGCTTTCTGTTCCGTTCGGTTTGATGGGTAGCTTCATCTTCGTCAACGGATTTAGTGCATTGGGAAGCATTCCTGCATTGAAGATGATTTTGGGAACCATGTCAAATGATATTTACATGCAGATTGCCTTGATTATGTTGATGGGTCTGTTGGCTAAGAATGCCATCTTGATTGTAGAGTTTGCTCTTGACCGTCGTAAACAAGGTATGAGTATTTCCTGGGCAGCCGTATTGGGTGCTGCAGCCCGTCTTCGTCCGATTTTGATGACTTCATTGGCCATGATTGTCGGTTTGATTCCGTTGATGTTGGCTATGGGTGTAGGAGCTCACGGTAACCGTACATTGGGTGCTTCGGCTATTGGTGGTATGTTAATCGGTATGATTTTCCAGATTTTCATCGTTCCGGTATTGTTCGTGGTATTCCAGTGGTTACAGGAGAAATTCAAACCTATGGAATGGGATAGCCTCGATGAAAGTGAAGTGGAAGCTGAAATTGAACAGTATTCTCCTAATACGCATAAATAAGATTGATAATGAAAAAACAGATAATAGGAATGATGTGTCTGGCTGCTATGATGAGCAGTTGCCACATTTACAAAGCTTATGACCGTCCGGAAACGATAGATGCCTCAGGCGTCTATCGTGACCCGGCTTCGGCAACCGATACACTGGCTGCCGATACGGCCAATATGGGAAACTTGCCTTGGAAAGAGATTTTCCGTGATGCCAAACTGCAGGCCTTGATTGAAGAAGGACTGGCTAACAATGTAGATATGCAGGCGGCTGCTCTCCGTGTACAGGAAGCGAAAGTGATGCTGACTGCCGCTAAATTGTCTTATTTGCCTTCCATTAATCTGGCCCCGCAAGGAACTGTTACCAGTATGGGAGGAGGAGATTTTGTGAAAGCATACCAACTTCCAGTGTCTGCCAGCTGGGAAATTGATTTGTTCGGCAAGATTTTGAACACCAAACGTGGTCAGAAAATTGCGTATGAACAGAGCCAGTATGCGGAACAGGCTGTACGTTCACAGATTATTTGTGGTATAGCTAACGTGTACTATTCTTTGCTGATGCTCGACCGTCAGGTGGAAATTACGACCGAAACGGCTGCTATCTATAAAGAAAACGTACGAGTAATGGAAGCCATGAAAATTGCCGGTATGACAACCGAAGCTGCTGTAGCACAGATGCGTGCTGCCAGTCATCAGGTAGAGGCTTCATTGATGGATTTGAAACGTCAGGTGCGTGAAACAGAAAATTCACTTGCTGTACTGTTGGCTAAGGCTCCTCAGACCATCGAACGCAGTACATTGGATGAACAGGTTATGCCGGAAGAACTGGCAGCGGGTGTACCGATGCAGTTATTGGAAAACCGTCCGGACGTGAAGATGGCTGAAATGACGCTTGCGGCTGCTTATTATACAACTAATTCCGCACGTGCAGCTTTCTATCCGGGCTTGAACATTACAGGTATGGCAGGATGGACGAACGGATCAGGTATTACTGTGTCTAATCCGGGCGAATTTATGCTGCAGGCTTTGGCTTCATTGGCTCAGCCTATTTTCAATAACGGTAAGCTGATTGCCAACCTGAAGGTTTCAAAGGCAGAAGAAAAGATTGCTCAGATGAATTATCAGCAGACTATTCTGGAAGCAGGAAAGGAAGTGAGCGATGCTCTGTATCTGTTCGATACACAGAATAAGAAACTGGTGGAAGACCGTGGACAGGTAGAGCAGTTGGATAAGGCAGTGACTTATACCAAGGCCTTGTTCCAGAGCGGAGATGCCACTTATCTGGAAATCCTGACCGCACAGCAGAATCTGCTGAGTGCACAGTTGTCAGAGGTAGCTGATAATTTCCAGCGTATGCAAGCTGTCATCAACTTGTACAGTGCGTTGGGAGGAGGAAGAAATTGATTAACCTTAAAATGAGAAAACTATGATAAGTCCTTTAGCTTATGTAGATCCGTCAGCCAAATTGGGTAAGAACGTGACGGTTCATCCATTTGCCTATATCGACAAGAATGTAGAGATAGGCGATGACAACGTGATTATGCCCTATGCCAGTCTGATGAGCGGCACACGTATGGGAAATGGAAATACAGTTTATCAGGGAGCTGTTGTGGCAGCAGTACCCCAGGATTTTGCCTTTACAGGTGAAGAAACACTGGCTATTATCGGCAATAATAATGTGATTCGTGAAAATGCCGTGATTATTCGCGGTACACATGCTTCACATGCTACGAAAGTAGGTGATGGCAACTTCATCATGAGTGGAGCCCGTCTTTCTCATGACGTGGAAGTGGGTAACCGTTGCATTATCGGTAACGGTTCACAGGTTTCGGGCAACTGTATTATCTATGACAATGCTATCCTTACTTCCAATGTGTTGATGCAGGGAAATACACGTCTGGGAAGCTACTCAGTAGTGCAAGGCGGATGCCGTTTCATCAAGGACATTCCTCCATATATTGTAGCAGCCCATGAACCGATTGCATTCTATAGCATCAATACAAAGGTGCTGGAGCATACCGGTTTTTCTGAAACCATTATCAAACACATTGCACAGGCATATCGTATCCTTTATAAGGCAAATACTTCATTGCATGATGCATTGGGACGTATTCGTGAACAGATTCCTAACGGACCGGAAATTGAAAACATTATCCAGTTTGTGGAAACTTCAAAATTAGGAATTATTCATTGATGTAGATAATGGCAGGGCGAAGAAAGGAAAACGACCGTGAAGAGTTAAAGTTGCGTGTGGTGGAAACAGCCTCCAAATCTTTTATGACTTTGGGGATTAAGGCTGTCCACATGGACGATATAGCAAGTTCGCTTTCTATATCCAAGCGTACGCTTTATGAACTGTTTGGAGATAAAGAAGAACTTCTGCTGGAAGTTTTCCGTTTTTATCGTCATTGTATGAATGAGTATATGCAAGAGATTGCTTCCAGCGCGAATAATGTGCTGGAAGTAATCCTTACATTTTATGAGCGTAAGTTCAATGAGTTGTGTTCGGTAAACCCTCTGTTCTTTCGTGACTTGCGCAAATATTCCAAGGTGTTGGACTATATACACGATGACCGTCGCAGGGGAGATGCTGATGCACTGGCCTATTTTCAAAAGGGGGTAGAGCAAGGTATTTTTCGCAGCGACATTAATTTCCAGATTATTAATCAGGCCATGGCCATGCAGATGGACTTGTTGATTTATTCAGACATTACAGACCATTATCCGCTGGCCGAAATCTATAGTGAAATCACTATTTTACACATGCGGGGGATTACCACGGAAAAAGGTTACCGCATGGTCGATGATTTCTTGAAGAATATTCGAGAGAAACATACCAGATAATTTTGTACTTAAACTCCTCTATCTTTGATTTCTCGAAGATAGGATACGGTTCGGCAATGCTTGCGCTCAAAAGCAAGCTTTTGGCTTGGTATTGCTCTCACCTTTCACTATCTTTGATTTCTCGAAGATAGGATGCGGTTCGGCAATACTTGCGCTCAAAAGCAAGCTTTTGGCTTGGTATTGCTCTCACCTTTCACTATCTTTGCACCCGGTTTTAGAGGAAAGTTCATGAAGAATAAATTGTTATACACTTTTCTGTTCACCCTTCTGGTGGTGGCAGGTCTGTTTGCCATGCATTTTTTGCCGTCTGTTTCTTTTCGTGGCGAACCTTTGAGAAGGGTTGATTTGCTTTCAGACATTCGTATAAAGAAGGAAATAGCAGAACCTATGGATTCTGATACCTTGGTGTTGCCGCTTCCCGTAAAGCCCGCTTTTGTGGATACCTGCAAGAGTGGAATGGTCTGCATTGAAGAATATGCCGATTCTGCGGGGCGTGGAATGGAGTATTTCTATGAAGCTTTGGGAAAAGTTTCTTCTTTGGACCGCCCGGTACGTATTGCCTATTTCGGGGACTCATTTATTGAGGCCGACATCCTGACCGGTGACTTACGTGAAATGTTGCAGAAGCGTTTTGGCGGATGTGGGGTGGGATATGTGCCCATCACAACGAAAATAGCTGGTTTCCGTCCTACGGTACACCATTCGTTTGGTGGATGGGGCAGTCACTCCATTACAGATTCCACGTATTTCGACCGTTCCCGTCAGGACATTTCCAATCATTATTTTATTCCTTCTTCAGGAGCTTATGTAAGCCTGAAAGGTGAGAAACGCTTCTTGTCGCATATTGATACCTGCGAAGTGTCTACCTGTTATTTCCTGACTTCCGATTCTTTGCGGTTGGCTGCATCTGTCAATGGAGGAGAGGCACAGCCATTTTCTGTGGGTGGAAAAGAAGAGTTGCAGTCTGTGTCTGTGAACGGACGTATCGGCTCTGTGCGCTGGAAAGTGGAACAGCTGGATTCTACAGCTTTGTTCTATGCCGTGACGATGGATCCGCGTCAAGGTGTGGTAGTCGATAATTTCAGTACCCGTGGAAGCAGCGGACAGCAGTTGGGTAATATTCCGATGTCGATACTTCGTCAGTATAACCGTCTGCGTACATACGATTTGATTGTGTTGCAGTACGGGCTGAATGTGGCTTCGGATGAGGTGATGAACTATACCTATTACAAGGATGCCATGAAACCTATAGTAGAGCGTTTGAAAACTGCCTTTCCAGAGGCTTCTGTCCTGATTGTCGGGGTGGGAGATAGAGAAAACAAGGATGAAAACGGTGAATTGCGTACCATGCCGGGGGTGAAGCGTCTGATTCGTTACCAGCAGGCACTTGCGGCCGAAACGGGTGTGGCATTCTGGAATATGTTCGAAGCCATGGGAGGAGAAGGGAGTATGGTAGAGATGGTGAACCACAAGCCTCAGATGGCCAATTATGATTATACTCACATCAATTTCAGGGGAGGAAAGCACATTGCCGGACTTTTGTTTGAAACGTTGATGTACGGCAAGGAACAGTACGAAAAACGAAAAGCTTATGAAATGGAGTGAGATACGTTTTTGGGGGATATTCTTCGGGTTCCTTTTGGGGGCATTGCCGCTTTTAGCGCAGGATGCATTGCCGGAGAAGTCGCGTCCGGACCGTCATTCCGGTCATGTGTCCGACAGTGAGGCCATGCAGCAGCTGATGCGCTTTGTGGAAGTCAGCAATCCGATGCCTGCCGGATTTAAGGGAACAACTGAAAATACGATTACAGACCCTACGCATGAACTGGAGCCTTTCTGGCAGAAGCTTTCTGTGCTCGACCGTCCGTTACGTATCGTGCACATTGGCGATTCTCATGTGCGGGGGCATGTGTATCCTTATATTGTACGGCGTCAGCTGGAAGACGATTTCGGACGGGAGGCCGTGCTCGATATGCAGGTGAGTTACCGTACTTCGGGACTGGCGCAGGAAACGGGAGCCGCAGGGATTGTATACCACATCGTAGGAGTAAACGGAGCGACTTGTGCTTCTTTTGCTACCCCTGAGAACATTCGTCAGATTATCGAACTGAATCCGGACCTGGTTATTCTTTCGTTCGGCACCAATGAAGCACATGGTCGCCGTTATTCTTCGGCGGAGCATCTGGCGCAGATGGACAATCTGTTGGGAGAACTGAAGAAAGGATGTCCGCAGGCGGTGTATCTGCTGACTACTCCTCCCGGAGCGTATGTCCGTAATGGCCGACGGGGCGCAAGAGTAATCAATCCTCGCACGAAATTAGTGGTAAAGACAGAACTGGATTATGCGGCTTCGCGGAAACTTGCTATATGGGATATGTATCACGTGGTAGGAGGTGAACGTTATGCTTGTCTGAACTGGAGTAACGGAAACTATTTCCAGCGCGACAAGATTCATTTTACGCAGGACGGATATATTTTACAGGGATTATTATTGCACGAAGCGATTATCAAATCATACAACAATTATGTGGAAACTCAACTGGACGGAACTTGGAATTGACTGGGACAGACTTAAGGATGTGCTGACGTACGATGCGTCGCAACCGATGATTTTCAACAGTGGCTTCTTCTTGCTGCTTTTTCTCGGATTCAGCCTGATTTACCTGATTTTGCAGAAAAAGACTACGGCACGTCTGCTGTTTGTTACCTTGTTTTCTTATTATTTCTATTATAAGAGCAGCGGGTTTTATTTCTTTCTACTGGGTATTGTCACGGTGTCCGACTTTCTGTTAGCTCGCAGGATGGAGCAGACTGTACAGCCTTGGAAACGGAAGCTGCTGGTGGTATGCAGTTTGTGTATCAATCTCGGATTGCTTTGTTATTTCAAGTACACCAATTTCTTTTATGAGATGCTGGCTCCGTTGTGGCACGGGCAGTTCGAGCCGCTGGACATATTCCTTCCGGTGGGAATTTCTTTCTTTACCTTCCAGTCGCTGAGTTATACTATCGACGTGTACCGTCGTGACCTGAAACCGCTGACAAACTTACTGGATTATGCGTTTTATGTGTCCTTCTTTCCGCAGTTGGTGGCAGGACCTATCGTCCGTGCACGCGATTTTATCCCGCAAATCCGTCAGCCCTTATTTGTATCGTCTGAGATGTTCGGACAAGGCATCTTTTTCATTGTAAGCGGCTTGTTCAAGAAAGCGGTGATTTCAGACTATATCAGCGTGAACTTTGTAGAACGTATATTCGATAATCCGGGATTGTATTCCGGACTGGAAAACCTGTTTGGTGTCTACGGATATGCCTTACAGATATACTGTGACTTTTCGGGCTACAGTGACATGGCCATCGGTATCGCCTTGTTGCTGGGATTCCGTTTCCCGCTTAACTTCGACTCCCCTTATAAGTCGGACAGTGTGACCGACTTCTGGCATCGCTGGCACATTTCCCTGTCGTCCTGGTTGCGCGACTATCTTTATATCTCCCTGGGCGGTAACCGAAAGGGAAAAATCCGTACCTACATCAACCTGATACTGACCATGCTTTTAGGTGGTTTGTGGCACGGTGCTTCGTGGAACTTTGTGGTGTGGGGCGGATTGCACGGAGTGGCACTGGCCTTGCATAAGTTCTTCCGTAACCTGTTGGGCCGGCCCAAGCAATATCGCAGCCGGGGAATACGTAAATTCTTTGCCGTGGTGCTGACCTTCCATTTTGTGTGTTTCTGTTGGATATTCTTCCGGAATTCCACGTTCGAAGCTTCGGTGACTATGATTCGCCAGATATTTACAGCCTTCCATCCGGAATTGCTGGAGCAGCTTTTGACGGGCTACTGGAAGGTGTTTGCACTGATGGGAGTGGGCTTCTTGCTTCATTTCTGTCCCGACAGCTGGCAGAATGCATGCAGCCGGGGCATGGTGCGTACGCCCCTCATAGCGCAGGCACTGATAATGATTGCACTGATTTATCTGGTCATTCAGGTGAAAAGCAGCGATATTCAGCCGTTTATCTACTTCCAGTTCTGATGCGTGAGGTTGTATAGGCGTGTAAGGGTACAACTATTTTAGTTTTCACTCCCTATTTTTTCAGGAAAAAATTAGGAGAAAAGACTGAATAATTGTATTTTTGTCACGCTTTCGAAATATCCTTTCTCAAAAAGGACGTTAGAAAGTGTGCTTATTGATATTTGCGCCCGTAGTTCAATGGATAGAATAAAGGATTCCGGTTCCTTCGATTGGGGTTCGACTCCCCACGGGCGTACATAAAGCTTATTAGACTGAAAAAGAACGGTTTAATAAGCTTTTTTGTTTATAGATACCAGCCTTCAGACAGCGCGATTTGTACTTTCGGAAAAAACGCTCCTACGTTTGTGCTAAAACGCCTTTGCGTTTGATATAAAACGTACTTGCGTTTCATGTAAAACGCACTTGTGTTTTAAGTAAAACGTACTTGCGTTTTGATTGAAGCGTCAAAGCGTTTTCCGGTAAATGCAAAAGCCTTTTTTGAGGGTGAAAAAAATCACTGTTTAAAGTTGACTGAGAGATGAAAAACTACATGTTTGAAATTTGTGCGAACTCTGCAGAGAGTTGCGTGGCTGCCCAGCAGGGAGGTGCTCATCGGGTAGAATTGTGTGCCGGCATGCCGGAAGGTGGAACTACTCCGTCGTTGGGCGAGATAAAAGTGGCCCGTAAGTTGATTGACATCCGTCTGCATGTCATTATCCGTCCGCGTGGAGGAGATTTTCTGTACACGCCTTCAGAACTGGAGATTATGGAAGAAGATATTCGGGCTGTTCGTCAGGCGGGAGCCGATGGGGTAGTGTTCGGTTGCCTTACACCGGAAGGCGAGCTGGACAAGCCGGCCATGCAGCGTCTGATGGAAGCTTCCAAGGGACTTTCGGTGACTTTCCACCGTGCGTTTGATTATGTCAAGTCACCCCGTGAGGCACTTGAAGAACTGATAGGCTTGGGGGTGAACCGTGTGCTGACTTCTGGTCAGATGCCTACGGCCATGGAAGGGGCACCCTTGCTGGCTGAACTGGTGAAGCAGGCGGGCGACCGCATTATCATCATGCCAGGCTGCGGAGTGAACGAACATAACATTGCGGAACTGGCTCGTGTGACGGGAGCCGGTGAGTTCCATTTTTCGGCGCGCGAACAAAAAGAAAGCCGGATGCTTCTTCGCAATCCGGCTTTGTCGATGGGAGGTACGGATATGGATGAATATGCTCATCCGGTCACGACTCCCGAAAAGGTGCGTCGCACCATTGAGGCGCTTACAGTCCGTGGATAACATGGAGCAGTTGCTCGCCCATGCCGATGGTGTATCCGTGTGATTCGAAGACTACACGGTTGAACGTATCGCCTAGGATAATCACCGGCAGGGTGGGTTTGCTGCCCAGCTTCATATTTTCAGCAATCATTTTCAGAATGCTTCCGTCCTTGTCTATACCGAACACTACGTTCGACGGAAGGTTGGGGAATTCCTTGCGGTCGAATTTCTTATAGGCCGCTTCGTCAGTGAAGAGCAGTACAATCGTACGTCCCCATTTTTCAAATTCCGCTTTCTTTACTTCGATGTCTTTCAGGGCATGGTTGGTCGGTTCCTGACCTACGCCCAATACGCCGACAATGTAATATCCTCTTCCTGTGGTGTTGAGTACAGATACTTGTTCATCTGTGTCCGGACGGGTGTAGAGTGCTTCGGAATTGAAGCTGCCGATGACACGTACTTCTTCCGTATTGTTGCGCATGCAGAGAGGAGTTACCGTGGTCTTTCCTTTGTCGACAGAGAAGAATGAAACCTGGCTCAATACACCTCCGTTGGCCATACGGCTACCCGTTACCATCATGTAATAACCGGTCGACATGCTGCTTCCGTTTTTCAGCAGAGAAGCCCAGCTGGCATCTTCCGGATGGTTCTGCAACTGGAATGTGCCGTTGTCATACTTCGACAGGGTGAAGTGAGTGTAATATTTCGGATTATCCAGTCGAGGAATAGCCTGGTAAGTAGCTTTCAATACACCTTCCGACAGACTTCCACCTTCTGAACTTTCAAAGTCCACCAATACCGGTTTTCCGTTGAGGCGGTAGCAGATGTTGCCATTTACTTCATCCTTCCAGGCGGGGATACCTAAGCTACGGGCAGCAGCTACAAAGAAAATGTCTCTGGACTGTGAGTCAGTCACGCGGCTGCGCCATACGCCCTCGGGTGAGGTAATGGTGAATATCGTACTCAGGTCGTTGCGGATAGACAGGCTGTCCTTACACCATTTCACGAGCACCTGTGGGTCGGCTTTGATTTGTGCGGCCAGTTCGGCAGACAAGGCTTTCTGCAGGTAGGTACGGTAAGGAGTCAGCATTTCAGTGGCAATGCGCGGTGCAAGCACTTCTTTTACGTCAGCTTTCGCATCGGTAGCATACAAATGGTCTTCCAGGATACTGCAAGGTGTGTCGCGCAGGTCTTTATCAGCCAGTGTGCTGAGCAATTCCAATGCACGGGCACCCTGTCCTTTTTCCGCAGCATTCGACAGGAACTGCATGATGTCCGCATGGTTTCCTCTGGAATTCAGAATGTATGTGCTTGTCTGGTTCACATCCAGTTTCAGTCCTTCTGCAAAAGCTTTGGCCTTTTCTTCGGTCGGGAAGCTGGCTACGTAGGCGTTGCGGATAGAATCTTCCTGAGCCATACGCAGGGTATTTTCCTTACGCTGTGCATCGGTTACTTCCGGGAAGTTGGCTTTTTCAGCCGGTGGCACAATGTGCAAGGTATCGGTAAATACATCTCCCGGACGGTGAGAAAGCGTCAATGTGACTTCTTTATCTTTTCCGAAAGAAACTTTCTGCAAGCCGAAGTGGTCATTTGCCGAAGCGTACACTACCATGTCGCCCAATCCGGCAGAAAGAGACGCTTTTCCTTGTGCGTCGGTCGTTTTGTTGGCTACGGTGAAGAATTCAGCGTAATTGTAAATCTTAAACTCTACGTGTGCACCTTCTACGGCTTTACCCTGAGCATCTACCACTGTAACAGTGACAGGGGCACTCTGTCCGTAGTTGTCGATGATGTTGATTTCCGTATAGTTGGCAGTAGTTTTCATCACTTCTTCCGGTCCGTCGTATGCACCGAATACTTTGGTGTGCATCAGCATACCTCTGCTGGCAGGAGCGTTGAACCATCCTAAGTTCAGTACCGGTTCTGGTTCGCAGGCACCGAGGAAGTACCATTTGCCGTCCACCCAGGCTTCTACCCAGGCATGGTTGTCGTCAGTATGTGCCCAGCGCGGGGTGTACACCTGACGGGCAGGGATACCTACGGCGCGGAGAGCGGCTACCAGGAAGGTCGATTCTTCACCACAACGTCCGTAAGCCGTTTTCACAGTAGCCATCGGGGCACTGGTACGGATGTCGGTCGGGGTATAGATTACTTTTTCATGGCACCAGTGGTTTACTTCCAGCACGGCATCGTACATGGACAGTTTTTCCACACGCGGCATCAGTTCCTGGCGGAACACTTCACGTGCATTGTCCAGGTTTTCGTTGTTCACTCTGACAGGGAGTACAAAGTGACGGAATATCATGTCGGGAATTCCGGCTCCCCATGAAGTCTCTTTGCGGTTCTGAAGTGCCAGACGTACATTTTTCAGATAGAACTCTCCGGAGTAATCGGAAATATCGCCCGGAGTCATGTAGGCATACAGGAACATCATGGCTTCCCGTTCCTCCAGCGACATGTCTTCATTGAAGATGTCAAAAAGATTTCCCCGGTTAAGAATCTCCTTCTTCTGTCCGAAATCAGCTTCCACTTTGTTGCGGTAGTCGGCTTCTTTCAGAAAATGATTGGGAGAAGTCGAGGTACACGAGGGGAAGAGGCAACTGAGCCAAAATGCAAATGCGGGTATAAGTAGTTTTTTCATGTATGTAAAAAAGATTTGGTAAATACGGAAATAAAAAAGGCACGGAAACGAGAAGTTCTTCCCATGAGGGGTGAACTTCTGCGTTTCTGTGTCTTTTGGCTTAAAATGTAATATGCACTTAGATAGGTTTATATTCTACAAATGCTTCCATAGCTTCATAGCAAGCCAGGCCTAACTGGTCGTAAAGTGAAGCTGTTCCACGGTTACGGTCTTCACTTCTCTGCCAGAACAGACGCTCGTCGTTACCTAAGAACGGTGCACTTTCCATCTGAGACTGATGTTTCAGGATAGAGTTACGTTTTGCACGAAGTTCTTCCGGACTCAACGGTACGGCCATTTCGATGTTTTCAATTTCCCATTCTGCCCATGCGCCACGGTACATCCAGATGCGGCAGTCGTTCAGCCATTCCGCACCGGCATTCTTTTCTTCATCAATAGCGGCAAAGACAGCGTCCGTACATACGCGGTGAGTACCGTGCGGGTCGGCCAGGTCGCCGGCTACGTAAATCTGATGAGGTTTCACTTCGCGGAGCAGGTTGAGCACGATTTCTACGTCGGCTTCGCTGATCGGGTTCTTTTCCAATCTTTCCGGTTTCATAGAACGGGAGGTCAAGGAAGTGACAGCGGCTGAGTGGAATATGATTGAACGTACAAGCGGTACGAGCTTCTCCACGACGAATCAGACCTTTGATGGTCAGGATGTCGCGTGTATCCATGTCGCCTTCTTTCTTGGTAGAGAAGAACTTTTTGATTTCAGCATATTTGTCGCAGATGACTTTATCTTCGCTGTTTTCAAACAACTGGTTAAAGCCGTTGATGAAATGCATGAAGCGTACTACTTCTTCATCGCCTACGGCAATGTTTCCGGACGTTTCGTAAGCCACGTGTACTTCATGTCCCTGCTGCACGAGACGGCGCAATGTACCTCCCATGGAGATTACATCGTCATCCGGATGCGGAGAGAATACCACCACGCGTTTCGGGAACGGTTTGGCACGTTCCGGACGATAGGTATCGTCGGCATTCGGTTTGCCACCCGGCCATCCGGTAATGGTGTGCTGCAGGTCGTTGAATACCTTGATGTTGGCATTGTAGGCAGAGCCGTAAAGAGCCAGCAGTTCGCTCAAACCGTTTTCGTTGTAATCCTTGTTGGTCAGTTTCAGGATAGGCTTGTTAAGGGTTGTACACAGCCATACAATGGCACTTCTTACCAGTTTGTCGTTCCATTCGCAGCTGGTTACCAGCCATGGACGCTGAATACGGGTCAGATGGGCTGCCGCAGCCAGGTCTACGCATATGGAAGTGTTGGTGTGAAGCTGCAGGTAAGATGCCGGCAGTGTATCGCTTACTTTGTCTTCTACTGCGCTTCGAATGATGTCTGCTTTGTCTTCACCCCAAGCCAGCATATAGACTTTTCTGGCTCCCATAATGGTGTTGATACCCATGGTAATGGAGCAGGGAGGAAGGTTGTCTACGCCGATGTTGTGTGCAGCTTCAGAACGAGAAGTTGCATCAATCAAAATCAGGCGGGCTAGTAGAACTGGCGTGTGAGCCCGGTTCATTCATACCGATATTTCCTTCACGACCGATACCCATAATCACGATGTCGAGGCCTCCGAAAGTCTGAATACGTTGTTCATACAAGCGGCAGTGCTCGATGATAGCTTCCTGAGGAATACTGCCATCCATTGTGAAGATGTTCTGGCGGTCGATGTCAATCTGCGAAAGGAACAGCTTGTTCAGGTGGCTGAAACTGCTTCCTGCCCCTTCTGTCAATGGATAATATTCATACAGGTTGAAGAATACCACGTTGCGGAAACTTACGCCTTCGTCCTTATGCTTACGAATCAGTTCGGCAAACAGCGGACGCAGGGAGGCACCTGTGCCTATGGCAATTGTACAGAATTTTCCTTCACGCTGTCTGTCCTGTATTTTTGCGACGATTTCATTGGCAATCTGTACCACACCTTCTTCGCTTGTCTCGAAGATGTTGGTCGGGATTTTTTCCAGTCGGGTAAGGACAGAACGTTCCACTGCATTTCCCGGACGATAGTAACGTGGGGAAACGCGATTCAGTGAAATTTGAGAGCTAAGATTGGTTCTCATGATTCAGCGAATTAAAGGTTGTTCTTTTCAATATCTTTGAAGTACTTGTAGGTACCGACTTTCAGTTCGTCAGTAGCTGCTTCATCGCATACGATGATACCGTGCTGGTGCATCTGCAATGCACTGATAGTCCACATCTGTGTGATACCGCCTTCTACTGCATGCTGCAACGCACGTGCCTTGTTGTGTCCGTTACAGATAATCAGCACTTCTTTAGCAGAAAGTACAGTACCCACACCTACGGTCAATGCTGTTTTAGGCACTTTATTCACGTCGTTGTCGAAGAAACGTGAGTTGGCGATGATGGTATCAGTAGTCAGTGTTTTCACACGTGTGCGTGAAGTTAGTGAAGAGCCCGGTTCGTTGAAAGCAATGTGACCGTCAGGACCGATACCTCCTAAGAACAGGTCGATGCCGCCGAACTTTTCAATTTCTTTTTCATAGTTGGCACATTCAGCTTCCAGGTCGGCTGCGTTACCGTTCAGGATGTGAATGTTTTCCTTGCAGATGTCAATATGATTAAAGAAGTTATTGAACATGAATGAATGGTAGCTTTCAGGATGAGATTCCGGCAAGCCTACGTATTCGTCCATATTGAAAGTCACTACATTCTTGAATGATACCACTCCCTTTTTGTTTAATTCAATCAGGGCTTTATACATGCCCAGAGGAGATGAACCTGTGGGAAGTCCTAATACAAACGGTTTTTCTTTGGTAGGATTAGCTGCGTTGATTTTTTTTGCAACATAGTTTGCTGCCCAGTTGGACAGAGAACTGTAATCGGGTTCAATGATTAATCTCATGGTGGTTAGAATTTTGAATATTGAAATTAAATTAACTAGTTCTTTTTGATAAGAATTTTCTTACTCTATGCAAATATATCAAAGCTTATTCAGAAAGGCAAATAAAAAAATAGTTTTTTTATGCATGAGTTTTTAAAGAAAAATCCTACATTTGTAAATGTTTCTATAAAAAATAACAAATATGGGTCAGACTCTATTGAAGAATATACAGAAAGGCGTAAAAAGTGCATTGGTAAAGCAGCGTATCATTACGCACTTGATTTATGCAGGCAGTACTACGATTACAGATTTGTCCAAGTCGATGGGATTAAGTGTGCCTACCGTGACGAAGTTTGTGGATGAAATGTGTAAGGAAGGATATGTGAACGATTGTGGAAAACTGGAAACCAGTGGAGGGCGTCATCCAAGTTTGTATGGACTGAATGCGGACTCTGCCTATTTTATCGGGGTAGCCTTAGCGGTACAGTCATTAAGTCTGGGGGCAATCAACTTTAAGGGGGATGTGCTTCAAACCAAGATGGAAATTCCATTTAAGCTGGAAAATACTCCGGAATGCTTGGAACGTATCTGCCAGGAAATAGAAACATTTATCGATGAACTTCCGTGCGATAAATCAAAGATTCTGAATATCTGCATTGGTATGACCGGTCGAGTAAATCCGGAAACGGGCTGCAGCTACACGCATCTGACTTTCGGTGACAAGCCTTTGGCTGAGATGTTTACAGACAGATTAGGAATTAATGTGTACATTGATAACGATAGCCGTGCGATGGCATACGGAGAATACATCATGCGCTCAGAGAAATGTCCGAAGAACCTGATTTATGTGAATGTCAACTGGGGTTTGGGACTTGCTATCATCATTGACGGTAAACTGTATTCGGGAATGGCTGGTTTTGCAGGTGAGTTTGGACATAACTACGGATATGATAACCAGCAGATTTGTTATTGCGGGAAGAAAGGCTGTATTGAAACGGAGGTATCCTGCTCGGCTTTGTATCGCAAGTTTATTGCCCGTCTGCGTCAGGGAGAAAACTCTGTGTTGCTGAAAGAGAAATCCATCGATGAAATAACTTTAGCGGATATTATTTCTGCTGTTCGTCGTGAAGATGTGCTGGCCATTGAGCTGGTAGAAGAGATTGGTGCAAAACTGGGACGTCATATTGGTGACCTGATTAATGTGTTCAATCCTGAACAGGTAATTATCGGAGGAGAATTCTCGAAGGTAGGAGAGTATTTGTTGCCTCCGGTTATTTCGGCAGTCCGCAAATATACGCTGAACTTGATGTATAAGGATTCGGATATTGTATTGTCGGAACTGAAAGAAAAGGCAAACGTCATCGGAGCTTCTCTGTTGTCAAGAAGCAAGTTGTTTGCATTGGAATAAAGAACTTTAGTTGAGATAAAAAATCCCCGGAAAGTGAAGTTGTACTTCGGTTTTCCGGGGATTTTTCTTTATAGGGATGTATCTTGCAAACTTTGACGGCATATCTCCCAGTTTTCGTTGAAGGCGGCCATGGAGGGAAACAAGATGTTGGCACCTTCTTGCAGAAGCACGTTGTCTGGAAGCGGACCGGTGTTCAGTGCAATGGTGAAGATACCGGCAGCTACTCCAGCTCTGACTCCTAACGGCGCATTCTCAATGACTACCGCTTCGTTGGCTTGTATGCCGGCTTTCTGCAAAGCCATCAGGTAAGGTTCGGGATTGGGTTTTCCGTATTTTACATCGAAAGCAGTCACCATCAGTTCCCGCTGGAAAATGCCTGGGAAATAATGGTTCAGTTTGTCCAATAAGGAGAGTTGTCCGGAGCCGGTTACAACCATTGGAATCAGTCCGGCGGCTATTATCTTTTTCAGGACCTCGAATGCACCGGGCATAGGGTCGGCTTTGGGCAACTGATTGAATATATCGCTCTTGGTCTGGTAGATTCGTTTGATTTCTTCCTCATCGGCCTCATAGCCTCTTTCTCGCTGGCTGACGATGTTGATGGTTGCCGCACCGGTACGTCCTTCGTGGAGGTAGGCTTCCTCTTTGCTAAGGCTCATTCCGTATTGCTTCATTGCCTCATGCCAGGCGGTGGCATGGTTCTTCATGGAGTCGAACAATACCCCGTCCATATCGAACAATACGGCCTTTAAATCAATGCGTGTATAATGATGGGTGGTAAGATATTGGTTGATTTCTTGTTGGAACATGATGATATGGTTTATAATATTCAGGCACGCATTACATGAATGCACTTTCCTTGTAGAAGAAAGAGTGCTTTTCATGTAATTCGTGCCTGTCAATTAAAAACGGAGAGTGATAATCCCTCGTTTATTTATTTTTTCAGACGAGCCTGGATAGCTTCAGATTCTTTTTCGTATCCCGGCTTGTTCAGAAGAGCAAACATATTTTTCTTGTAAGCTTCTACGCCCGGCTGGTTGAACGGATTTACTTCGAGCAGGTATCCGCTGATTCCGCAAGCCTTTTCGAAGAAATAGATAAGCTGTCCCAGGTAGTATTCGTTCAGTGAAGGAACGCTTACACGCAGGTTAGGAACTCCACCGTCTACGTGTGCAAGCTGTGTACCGAGTTCGGCCATCTTGTTTACTTCGTCGATGCGTTTGCCTGCCAGGAAGTTCAGTCCATCCAGGTTTTCTTCATCGCTCGGGAAGTGAAGTTCGTGGCTTGGAGTTTCTACAGAAACCACAGTTTCGAAGATGCTGCGTTCACCCTGCTGAATCCACTGTCCCATAGAGTGCAGGTCAGTAGAGAAGTCTACAGAGCTCGGATAGATACCTTTCAGGTCCTTGCCTTCAGATTCACCGTACAGCTGTTTCCACCATTCCATGAAGTAGTGAAGTTTCGGCTGGAAGTTTACTAAGATTTCAATTTTCTTTCCGCTCTGATACAGTTCGTTACGAGTAGCAGCATACAAAGCAGCCGGGTTTTCGTACATGTTTTCGTTGGCACAAACTTTTTCCATTTCGCAAGCGCCGGCAACCAGCTGGTCAATGTCGATTCCAGCTACTGCAATAGGAAGCAAGCCTACCGGGGTCAATACAGAGAAACGTCCGCCTACATTGTCAGGAATGATGAATGATTTGTAACCTTCTTTGTCGGCTGTTGTACGGGCTGCACCTTTCTTGGCATCTGTAACAGCTACGATAACCTTGCGAGCCATTTCCTTACCTCTCTGGTCTTCACACTGCTTTTTCAGCAGACGGAAAGCAAGAGCGGTTTCAGTAGTTGTTCCAGATTTAGATATGTTGATTACACCGAATTTTTTGTCTTTCAGGAATTCAGTCAGTTCGAACAGGTAGTCTTCGCTGATGTTGTGTCCGGCAAAAATAATAGTAGGCTGTCCGGCTTTTTTCTCCTGCAACCAGGCAAAGCTGTTTGACATGGCTTCGATGACTGCGCGTGCGCCCAGGTAACTTCCTCCGATACCAGCTACGATTACTACGTCGCAGTTTTCGCGAAGTGTCTGTGCGGTAGCTTTCAGGTCATCCAAGTGTTCCTTTGTGATGGAAGAAGGTAAATGCAACCAACCCAAGAAGTCATTTCCTAAGCCTGTGCCTTTTTCCAGCGTTTCCATACAAGCTTTTACCTTTGGTTCATAAGAAGCCAATTTTTCCTTAGATATAAAATCTAAAGTCTTTTCAATGTTCAGTTTAATGTTTTCCATAACTGTTTTCTGATTTTATCTAAATGAGTCAGTTAATAATTTGATTTCTATCATTGGTGATATACGTTCGTAAAGAATATTATAGACAGCATCCACAATGGGCATATTGACATGCAGGTGCTTGTTCAGCTCCTTGATACATTTGGTGCCGTAATATCCTTCGGCAATCATTTCCATTTCAATCTGAGCACTTTTTACAGAATACCCCTTACCAATCATGGTACCGAACACGCGGTTACGGCTGAAATTGGAATAAGAAGTCACGAGAAGGTCGCCCAGATAGGCTGAGTCGTTTGTACAGCGGTTTACGGGATGTACGGTATCTAAGAACCGGTTCATTTCCTGTAAGGCATTGGACACCAGTACGGCCTGGAAGTTGTCTCCATATTTCAGACCGCTGCAGATTCCGGCTGCAATGGCATATACATTCTTCAGCACAGAAGCATATTCAATGCCGGCTACGTCCGTATTGACCGAAGTCTTGATGTAATGACCGGCCAGTTGCCGTGCAAACATCTTGGCTTTTTCAATGTCTTTGCATCCCACGGTGAGATAAGAAAGCCGTTCCAATGCCACTTCTTCCGCATGACAGGGACCTGCCAGTACGGCTATGTTGTTTTCAGGAACGTCATAAATCTTATGGAAATAATCGGATACGATAAGGTTTTCGTCGGGTACGATACCCTTGATGGCAGTAACGATGAATTTATCCTTCAGCTTGGTTTTTAGCTTTTTGAGGTGACTTTTCAGATACGGTGAAGGTGTGACAAAGATCAGGGTATCCGACTCTCTCACTACCTTGTTGATATCTGATGAAAAGTTGATGCATTTCATGTCGAAACGCACACTTGTCAGATAGGCTGGATTGTGACCCAGACGCTTGAATTCTTCAATTCGGTCGTCACGGCGCATATACCAGTTTATGGATTCAGCCTGGGTTAAAATGATTTTAGCTATAGCAGTGGCCCAGCTGCCTCCCCCATAATCGCTATTTTCCCGGGTAATTTCATACTCTTATATTTAATGAAAAACAGATATGAAGGACAAGACATGTGCTTTGTCCTTCATACACTTTCATTCATTTATTTAATCTTTTCTATCCAGCCAGCTACTTCGTCTACTGTGGGGTTGGCAAGTTCCAGTTTGTATTTCTTGTTGATGCCACAAATGTCCTGATGAAGTTTCTGCGGATTCACGTCCTTCATGTCAGTCACGAGGTTGTATCCGGCTTTCTGAATTACCGGAACCCAGTCTTCTGCGATTCCTAATTCCATGAATTTAGCAGGCGCATCTTTCGGGATTACTTTTTCCGGACGCATCTGCGGGAAGAACAACACTTCCTGAATGGTACTCTGACCAGTCATCAGCATTACCAGACGGTCCATACCGATACCCATACCTGAAGTAGGAGGCATACCATATTCCAATGCACGAACGAAGTCCTTATCGATAATCATTGCTTCGTCGTCTCCCTTTTCGCTCAGTCTCATCTGTTCTTCGAAGCGTTCCAGCTGGTCAATCGGGTCGTTCAATTCAGAGTATGCGTTACACAACTCTTTACCGTTCACCATCAGCTCAAAACGTTCTGTCAGATCCGGATTGCTGCGGTGTTTCTTTGTCAGCGGAGACATTTCGATAGGATAGTCAGTGATGAAAGTCGGCTGAATGTAGTTGCCTTCGCAGAATTCGCCGAAGATTTCGTCAATCAGCTTACCCTTACCCATGGTGTCATCAATTTCCATGTTGAGTTTCTTGCAAACTTCACGAATCTGCTCTTCGTTCATGCCTGTCAGGTCATAGCCGGTGAATTCCTTGATAGAATCCAGCATGGTTACACGTTTGAACGGAGCTTTGAAGTTGATTACGTTGTCGCCTATCTGAACTTCTGTAGTACCGTTTACATCCAGACAGATTTTTTCAATCATGTTTTCTGTAAACTTCATCATCCAGTTGTAATCCTTGTAAGCTACGTAGATTTCCATACAGGTAAATTCCGGATTGTGTGTACGGTCCATACCTTCGTTACGGAAGTTCTTACCGATTTCATACACACCTTCGAAACCACCCACAATCAGTCTCTTCAGGTATAGCTCACTGGCAATACGCATGTACAATGGAATATCCAATGCGTTGTGGTGAGTGATAAACGGACGTGCCGCAGCACCTCCGGCAATAGACTGAAGAATCGGAGTTTCTACTTCGATATATCCTTTCGAGTTGAAATACTCTCTCATAGAGTTGTAGACCTTGTTCCGTTTCAGGAAGATTTCTTTAACTCCGTCGTTTACTACCAGGTCTACATAACGCTGACGGTAACGGAGTTCAGGGTCTTCAAACTTATCGTAAGCCACTCCATCTTTGTATTTTACAATCGGGAGCGGACGAATTGATTTCGACAATACAGTCAGTTTCTGTGCATGGATAGAGATTTCGCCCATCTGGGTACGGAATACAAAACCTTCGATTCCTACGAAATCGCCCAAATCCAGCAAGCGTTTGAAAACTACATTATATAAATCTTTGTTTTCATCCGGACAAATATCATCGCGGGTTATATATACTTGTATACGGCCTTTAGAATCCTGTAATTCAATGAAAGACGCTTTTCCCATTACACGACGAGACATGATACGTCCTGCAACGGATACTTTGCGAGGTTCAGCATCATCTTTGAATTCGGCTTTTATGTCAGTCGAAAAAGCGTTGGTTACATACTCGGCAGCAGGGTATGGTTCAATCCCCATTGCTCTCAACTCATTCAGGCTGTTGCGTCTGATTATTTCCTGTTCGCTTAATTCTAATACGTTCATTTGTTAGTATATTAACTCATTCTGGGCACAAAAATAAGAAACATTTTGCAAATAATCCCTATTTATAAGGTTCTTTTAGGATAAAAAGCCACGACTCTTGCGTGAAAAACAGACAGGCTTGGTTAAGGAGGTGCATCAGGCTGGGGTTGAAAATAAAAGCATTTCATGTCTGGTGAAAAACGGTGAAAGGCACAGATTCAATATAAGTAAAACGCAAAGGTGCAAATGGAAAGATATAAAGGAGATTTTTATGTTTCCCATGGCGGAACCGTACGTTTCCCTCACGGAAACCGTATGTTTCCGCCACGGGAAACGTAAGTTTCTGCTTCGGAAAACATAAAATGCCGTTCGGGCTTTGCCGGTTTATGCAGGCAGGTTTTGTTTTTTATCTTATTCCACTCCGGCGATGTCTGCTGCTTCGGGTACTGTGCTCAGAAGCACGTGACATTCGTCAGGAGCATCTGTGTTTCCGTACGGGGGATAACAGCTGTTTCGTGAAGCCGGAAACCGCAATACAAAATCATGACTGGGGAAGACTTGTTCCGGCAGCCAGAACAAAATCTTTCTTCTGATGTATTATAATAAAAGGATTGATATTTTAGTAGAAAAGAATTTGCAGGACAGTATCAAAAAACGACCGTTTTTTGATACTGTTCCGCAAAGTTAATTAGTTGAAACAAATAGAAAAATATTTAATCATTCATTTATGTTATATTAACTTTTTGTATCTGTAAAAAGTGGCATAGGATATATTCATTTGTGAAATAATATCCTTATTGTTCATTCCTTTCTTCTTCAGTGTTCTGATTGTATCCACCACTTCCGGTCTGGAAGGTCCGGCAGGCCTTCCAAGTGTCTTTCCCTTATTCCTCGCATTCCTGATTCCCTCAATGGTCCTTTCCCTTCTGTTTGATATTTCCATTTCGGCAAACACTCCTGCAAACTTGATGAATATCTCTCCGAAGGGCGTGGAAGTGTCTATACCATCCGTTATGGATATGATGACCACCTTCATTTTTTTTCAGCTTGTATGATACCATATTATTTATATAAATATACCTGTATAAGGAAAATATGTGGTGACTTTCTATGGAAAATGTTGAGGAGGAATTATATTGAAAGCAATCTTGATTGTAGATGATGATATACATATCGGAAATCTGTTAGAGGAGCTTCTGAATCGTGAGGGC
>ENA-OQDC01000194-OQDC01000194.1-human-gut-metagenome-genome-assembly--contig:-NODE-194-length-48778-cov-9.404103_pt1 | contig 48778 bp, 72 predicted proteins | sample MGYA00242770_ERZ504601 | MGnify/ENA primary metagenome ERZ504601 (study PRJEB26092, sample SAMD00036305) | human gut metagenome | host: Homo sapiens | study: EMG produced TPA metagenomics assembly of...
CCGCCGCAATCTTTTCTTTCTGCCCCTTCGGCACAAATGGATAAAGACGGTCATAATTTTCACTGTTAAATTTATTCTTTGCTTTCGTGGTTGCCTTCTGTTTGCCATTATTGACCGTCATCTTTTCTTCCGGCATCTTCATCCCTCCTTTGTTTATGTAAGTATATCACTGTTTATCTTCTTACGCAAGTATATTTGTGTATTTTGCCTATTGTTTTTATACTTGCGCAAGTATATAATGTGGTTATAAGATAAAACAATGAAAGAGAGGAAACGAATATGAAAGAACTTCTTGAAAAAATAAATGCTGCTGAACTGGAAGCAAATAGGATTGATAAACTGTGGGAAGCGGACCCGGACAATGCAGAACTGGAAGCCCAGTGGGATGCCGCATATAAAACAGAAGGTGCCGCTTTCGCAAAGGTAGTTTCAGAACTTGTCAAAATCACTTCCGGTCAAATTGACCGTTCCACGGCAGCTTCAATGCTTAGAAGCAAACGTGCGGAAGTCGAAAAACTGTTCTCATAAATTCAACTGTGGGCGGCCCTGCTGCCGCCCAGGAAGGAAGGCAAACAATGACAATACCCAAATATGTTCAAGAACTCATGCAGCGTTCACAATATGAATTTAATCATCATTATTACAGCAAATACAAGGATAATTATGCCGTTGGATATACCATAGAAATAGAAAAAATCCTCTACATACGGTTATGCTGAAACCCTCCTGGCTGAAATAGAACGCCTAAAAAAATGGGTAGAACGGCAGGCGGGCGGTGAAATGATAATACTTGAATTTCCAAAGGAAACCCATTACAGAAGGCAATATGCTGTTGTGACCATCTTCGACCCTGTAATGAAGTACCTTGAAAGCTATATCCCTTCGGAAGAAGAACGCAAAGCAAAGCGGAAACGTGTATATTCATAACCCACATAAATAAGCACACCGGGCGGCAGCGTCCGCCCAGGAAGGAAGGAAAACATGAACAATAAAATATTAGAGGAACACGGAATTGAATTGAATAATCAGGGAATTGCTGAACTCGACCGCATTCTTGATTGTGTATGCTTAAACTGTAAGCATAGGTGGGGTGACAACGGCGGCCCAAGGTTTACATGCAAATATTGCAGAATATTTGACAGTAGCAGCATACGTTTTCGGAATAAGGATTAGGCCCTATGTTTTCCCAGAAACGTTAAAAAGCCCGCAAGCGGTAATCTCTCCGCCTGCGGGCTTTCTTCTATTCCTGTTTCATTCCGGTTTCGCTAACAGGTAACTTCAAAGGTACAGCCATAAAATCTGCAACAAACATACTGTGTGGGCTATTTATCAGCCTTTCCGTTTTCGTTTGATTTTCCCACCACCTGCCGCCCAAAGCGGCTATTCCCATTTCTTTATCCGCCCATATTTTTCTTTGTTCTTCACGTTCCATTTAATCGTTCCTTTTCTGCTATGCCCTTTAATCATCAAACTATGTATTTATTATAACACGTTTATAGGTCCATACGCAAGAGAAAGCCCGCAAGCGGTAACTTCTCCGCCTGTGGGCTTTCTCTCTGTTCCTGGCTTATTCTGGTGTGTTTGGCAGGCTATTTCACCACTGCCCCTTCCTGCAAAATTACAGTGACGTTTGCGGCAGTCTGTTCCGCCACCTCTTTTGCAATGGTTCCCACCTTTTTCCCCTGTTCGTCATATGCATTGACCGTTCCATCTGCATTGTCTTCCAGTGCATCTTCCGGCACATCATTTGTGGGAATTGCCACGGTTCCTGCCGGGGCCTGGGTGTTGATTACAACGGATGCTGCCGGGGCCGCCTGCTGCGCTTCCTTCTCTCCCGCCTTCATGGCTTCATATGCCGCCTGTACAATGGCCTGCAACTGTTCATCCGTAACTTTCAAGCCTGCTTCCTCCGCAACCTCTTTCAGCATTTCCACAACCTTTTCCATCTTCTCCGCTCCCGTGGAAGACTTCATAAATTCCCTGGCCCATACAACAAATTTTTCTGCCATCTGGCCCAGTTCAAACAATTTATCTGTAATTGTCTTCGGAATTTTTGGAAACACATATTTCCCCAATACAAAAAAAGCTACTGCAATACCCAGGTTGATTGCTGCAAAAATAATGTCATTCATGTTCTTTCCTCCTTCTTAATTCGGCAGCTTCAATGTCTGCCCTGCGTGGATAGTATCACTTGTTAATCCGTTCAGTGTCTTAATTTCTTTATATCGGCTTCCGTTTCCTAACTGGCTGGCCGCAATAGCCCACAAACTGTCACCCTGCCGCACGGTATATGTACGGCTCCCGGATGCACTGCTGCTGCCGGATGCGCTGCCAGGGATGCGGATTACCTGGCCCACGCTTATTCTGTTCGGGTCCGCAATTCCGTTATAGCTGGCAAGTGCCTGGTATGTGGTTCCGTACTTCGCCGCAATGCTGGAAAGCGTGTCACCGCTCCGCACCGTGTACGTCTGGCCCCCGGATGCACTGCCGCTGCTGCCGGATGTGCTGCCGCCCTGGCCGTACCGCAACACGCACCCCCATGGATAGTTATAATAGGACCGTGTGCAAATCTCTTTCCCGGTCTGGTCACCGCTTGCGCCGCCCACGGCAGTTCCTTTTTCATTGATTGATGCATGTACAATGGTTCCGGCTCCATCCGTGACCACCAGGGCCGTGTGATGCGTTTCGTTCAGAAGTACATCACCTTTCTTCATTCCTGCCCCTGTTGACAGGTTCACGCTACTTGTTACATCTTTGAAACCATTATTCAGAAACGCCCGTTTCATGTTCCCTGTATAGGTTGCGCCACCCTTTGATTTTACCGGAACCCCAGCCCGTTCATAAGCCGTGATAACTAATGAACTGCAATCATAATCCGGCCCCCAGCGGTTTGCCTGGTCATAACCATGGCTGTTGTCATTTGCAATTCCTACCATCCATTGAACTGCTGTGTCAATTACTCCCATCTTATTTCCTCCATTTCCCGCCGTGAAGTTCAAGGCGTTTGTTTTGTTGTACACATTGTTTCTTCTGCTGCTGTAACGGCCCATCACCCTATCCGCAAGGGCGGCAGCATGGATGCTGGAAAGTGTGACCGTTCCCGCCGCTGCTGCCACTCTCTTTGACGCTCCGGCCCCTCCCTGGTTTTCCAGGTCCGCAAAGTATACAAGCGCTTTCGGGTCTTCAATCCCCAGTTTAATTCCATGGTCCACATACGCTGCCACATCAGCTTCCGCCAGGTCATCTTGTGCCGCTTTCCCGGATGCCGTGGTCAAAAGGGCGCTTATAACCGTTTTTTCCGCCGCTGTCACGGTCCTGGTTCCCCAGTCTGCCACCGTTGTGATTTCACGATAAAGGGCAGCCCCCAGAATGGTTGCTGCCCTGCTCTCCATCTTGCATATTGTTTTCAGAAGGTTCAGTGCCCGTGTTCCGTGCCACTGCACCTTTCCCACGCTCACTGCTCCGTTGTCATCAGCATTTACAGAACCGTAATTTCCTTCATTTTCAAAAATGATGTTCTGCGCTGCTGCCACAATTTCTTTCTTTAATTGTTCAGTCATGCTTCCTCCTTACTGCGAACTTAAATTCGCTATATCTGACATTGACAGGCTCACGCCCAGTTCTGGTTCCTCTTTTCGGATTTTCAAGAGATTTTCAGCTTTCGACTTCCAGCAGTAGAACGCTACCGCAATGACGGACACGCCACCTACAAATGTCAAAAGCGTGGCAAGCTGGTAAAAGTCTTTACATATCACCACCCATACCCCCAGGGCAAATGCAGCATAGTAGGTGACCATGATAGAAAAGACAATTATTTTTGTTGCCTGCAATTTCTTTTCTGGATGCCGTTTCCTCTCTATCCTCCGCCTTCTCCTGGCTTTGTTTATGTTTCTGGCATTCGCCAGGACCATGAAGAAGGCGCACGTTATGACCCCGGCCAGAAATATGATAACTTTCATAATGTGTCAATCCTCCGTTTCTTCGTCTTCCCGCACCACAAGAAAGCTGTTTTTTTCCAGGCAACGTTGATATATTTTTTCGATATACTCATACGCCAGTTTTACTTGCCCGTTTTCCAGGTTTCGTTCTCTCACATACTGCAAATAGTCATCATGCACTTTGATGATATGGTCAAATTCTTCCTTCGTGTGCTTCCTGCGGTTCATGGCACTATTGGCAAAATCAAGTATTTCCGTGCGCTGGCTGTCAACCTTATGGGTTTCAAAGTCTTTTGCCAGCTTTTCAAAATCCTGCTGCAATTCCTTATTCATCTGTTTTCCTACCCATCCCAGCAGCCAGCGCACGGGCTGAAATTTAATTCCCGGTGTCATGTCAATTACTATTCCTATTCCTGCCAGCCACATCACGGCAGTTTTTAGCAGTTCCACCAGTTCATCCGGCCCCATTCCTGCACCCCCTTCCTTAAATTTTGGCATACAAAAGGCAGCGCATATTCTGCGCTGCCTGGCATCATAATTATTGTGTTTCTGTGGTTGCTCGTTGAAGGAAAAACCATCCTTCATATTCTTCACTGCTTCCGTACTCTCCAAAAATCGTTCTTTTCAGACTGTAACTGTCGCAATGCTTTAAAATCCCCAGGTATGAACTAATGGTTTGCTTTGCTTCTTCCACCGTTACTTCTCCGGCTGCGTATTCCTTTTGCAGCTTTTTCAGATTGCGTTTCATCTTTAGGGCTGTACTCTTTCGCAATTTAATGTGTGTGTTCCAAATCTTATACCCGCAAAATTCAACGCCCAGTGTAATAGGCCGGATGCAAGTTTTTTCATTCAAATCCAACTGCAATTTTTCTTTCAAAAAGGTATCAATAATCCTTTTCCATTCGTGAAGCTGGTCCTTGTCTTGATGCAGGATTATAACATCATCCATGTATCTGACATAGAAATGTATTCCCAACGTTCTTTTGCAATACTGGTCCAGTTCATTCAAATACAGGTTAGCAAACATCTGGCTGCTTAGATTTCCCACTGGCATACCTTTTTCGCTCACCCGGTCTGACCGTTTCACTTCTCCAGGACTTTTCCCAGGCGGCAAACCAAAATTCGTTTCGCTGCTGTTTACAATCTTATCAAGAAGAAAAATCATGTCATCATCACGGATTTTCCGTTTCAGTATTCCCATTAACACATCATGGTCAATCCTGTAAAAATATTTGCTAATATCCAGCTTCAAGAAATAATACTTTTCCGGCTTCTTCCCTACCTGTCGCAACCAATAATGCAGGCGCTTCACGGCCTTGTGCGTTCCTCTCTCTTTAATGCAAGCGTAACTATCCGTGATATAGCCTTGCGCAAATACCGGGTTCAAAACCTGGTAAATGGCCCATTGCACCACCCTATCTTTAAAAGGCTGCGCCATTATCAACCGCTTTTTCGGTTCGTATATATAAAATTCTCTATACTTTCCAAGCGTGTAGGTCCTTTCAATCAATTCTTTTTGCAGCTTCACCAGGTTATCTTCCAAGTGTGCAGAGAAGTTCAGCACTTCATATCTGTACCGTTTGCAAAGTCTGGCATTAAGGTAAGCCCGGTACAAATTATCATAGTCAACCACCTGTTCAAATACATTTTTTAGTGTCTTCATAGCTTTCCTTTGGTGTTGCTTTCACGTTTTTCGCTTTCGTTACTCAAGGCTTCGCAACCATTTATTTTTCTGCCCTTTGGCAAGGAAATAAACCCCTTTATCCTCCTGCACTGGCCCGGACCCCGCAAGGCCCTGGCATCTGGCTTGAAGGTAGAGCGGAACGGAAACCTCTGCCGGAATTGACGTTGGAACGGGGTTCGTTAATATTGAGGGCGAACACGCCCGCACCGGAACCATTCCAATAACTGCCACCGAGAAAAGGCAACTGTAATCTATTCCCCTTTTTTCCTCTTTCTTTGGCACTTATAACATAGTGCCTGGCCGTATCTTTGTTCTGAAAAATCCTTAATTTTCTTTGTGATAGTGTCAGAACATTCACTACACTGGTATGTTTCTTCTGGTCCTTCTGCTTTTACCGGAACTTCGGCGGCATCCTGGGTCAATGTCTTTTCACGTGTGGCCTTAATCCATCCGCCCACCATTTTCCCGACTTCAACCGTCATCTTTGACCATACTTCATATTTTTTGGGTGGTAAATATCCCAGTTCATGTGCCATTCTGATATAAACTTTCAGTGCTGCCACTTCAATATCCAATTCCTGCAATGTGGTTTTTTGGTATATTTCTTATTTGCGGCTATGATATATCGCATGATGTTATCCAGGCATCTTTTCATGTCCTGGGCCAGTGAAAATTTTTGAGCCTTCGGAAATTGTTCGATTGCCGGGTATGCGTACATTATCATGTCATACACCTTTTGTTGTATTATCAGTTCTTCTTTCTTCGGGCTTTCGCTTTCACTCATTTGTCTTTTTTCATCCCTTCTTCCCGGTTTGAAGTGATTGAAATTATACCACGTTTTTCCTTTCCGGTACAGTGCAAAATCTGAAAATTGAAGCGACCCTGGCCCGCAAAGCGGACCAGGGAAAAATCGCTGCTATCGCAGCGAAAGCAGAACACACGTTCCAGATTACAGATTTACAAAAGCGGAACGGAAACCTAGGCCGGAATGGACGCTGGAACGGGGTCCGTGAATACTGAGGGCGAACACGCCCGCACCGGAACCATCCCAATAACCGCCACCGAGAAAAGGCAACCTTTCCCCATAGTTCCTCACCCATAATCCATCACCGTTCAAATTGCTGTCTGTCGGGAAAAGACCCAGTGCCTTGACAAGCTGCGGCACTGTCACACCGGATGCAGCCGCCACGCTTTCCAACGGCTGATATAAGTATGCGTAATATGCATCAGTTTCCCCGCCAGTGTAAGAAGGTTTATCCCTCTTTGTGTCAAGAATGGGATTTCCAACACTTGCAGCGGTTTCGTTTGCATTTCCGGCAGCACTCCCGTTAAATTTCAGTGTTCCAGCGGTTCCCGGCTCCACAAGGCTTCCATCCGGTTTGATTGCTTTCCATTCACGGCTTGTTTTGCTCATATCGCAATCCGCCTTCATGGCGTTACCGTATGGAATTATCTGGATTTCTCCGGCGTTTAATCTTAATCCGCTACACCATTCCCAAACATTGCCGTTAAGGTCCGCAATTCCTCCTGTTGTAAAGTCATCATACCAGGTGACCGGGCCGGACCCTGTGAGCGTTCTTGTGGTCTTCCCTGTGCTTCCATCCACTGCCGCCTGTATGCCCTTCTCCCACGGGCAAGAAACATCCTGTCCATAGTTGTTGTTTCCATGCGGTATTTTCCCGCTTTTCTTGCAGCGCAATCCCAGCGCCGTAAAAACTCCGCTCTGGTTCAAATGCCACCCGGCCCCCTTCTTCCGGCAGGCCTCTAAAGCCTGGTCAAAGTTTATACTTGCCCTGGGGTCACGCAATGGCAGAGAATACGCCCGGTCATGCAGCACAACATTTTGAAACTTTGAAACCCATATGGCATCCTTTTCCACGCCATCCACAATCCAGAACGGCAATGTTTCCTGTGTGCCGCCAGCAATTAAGTCTGAATACTTCATTTTCGGCACACCAACCGTGATACTGGGCATCCCAATATCATCAAAAATCACCTTGTTATTGCTTCCGAAACTTTCAACCGCCAGCGCCAAATCATCAAAATTACTCATGTCTTATCCCTCCATCTTCCATAAAATCAGCGTACATTTATTCATATCAAAAGGCACCGGAACGGAAACTGTCTGGTATCTTCCTTCGCCCTCCTGCTGCCCTTCTCCCATTTCCATGACCACTTCGCCTTCCACGGTTTCATATGCCCTTGCAGGGATGACCACCTGTGCTACATACTTTTTGGCGTTTTCTCCCACACCAATTACCAGGCCATCTTCCGTGTCCAGGCAAATATCCAGAACGGTTTCGTAATCTCTTTCACGGCTGGCAAGGTTGATGGTCAATTCATCATCACCAAAAGTGATTTTTTTAGAAGTCACCTGGTAATCAATGTGTTTCCCTTCCTCTTTCTCCATCACCTGTATTCCTGCTGTTTCTGCCGTTCTCATAACCTTATCTTCCATAGCGTTTTCCCTCCTTATATACTTCGCTGGTCCTTGCTGCGATAATTTCAGCAGCTTCCCTTTGTTCCGGCGTTCCCCTGCCATTTACACCATAGGACCGCAAAACCGCCCGTTCCTGCTGTTTCCTTTCTTCTGATTTCACAAAGCTGTGCCCATTCATCTGTAAAATCCTCCTTTCACAAATACTTTTAAATTCACGCTTCTGGCGCTGCCAGTAAATGCGATTTTAAAGCCGTTTTCCAATTTACCCGACACGACCACTTCACCAGGAAAGCCGCCAGAATATCCCAGCACATCAGCAGAAACCGTATAATTTTTATGGTTCCTTTTCCTTTCCAGCGAAATAGTTTTTTCCGAGTTATTGAAGGGGAACGTTTCATTATTTGTCAGTGTGACTTCCATCACATCCCCCGCCAGGTCTTCCGCTTCCTGCCTGTTATGCATGGCCCCAATAAGTGCCAGGGCCGCCATTTCCGTTCCCTGGATGCCCCATGCCTGCATATTGCTGAAATTCTGTGCGTTCTGCGGCGTTCCTTCCTGCAACACTTCCCCTTCAACTGGTTTATGGGTTATCGTTCCATCATCATTTTTACTTTCCGTGTAACGGTCTTCAAATTCCGTCACATGGTCCTGCCATTGCAACCATTCCATCTGTCTTCCTCCTATCCTTCTACTTCTTTAACAGAAAACGTAAACCGATACAAAACGCCTTCCTGCACCTGGGAAAGTTCAATTTCTTCCGACTTCTCCGCCCATAGCTTCCCGCCATAGTTATAAAGCTGCACTTTTTCAACGGTTACGGTCTTTCCGGCCTGCGGCGTAATCTGTATGTATACAGCCACCCTTCCATCTTTCAGCCGTTCCCTTCGGTGTATCTTATATTCTTCTGTCTTCCCGCTTATAGTTACCTTTGCATATGCAATACTGCGGTCAATAAAAACTTTGAAGTCTTCCATTGCCTGTGCCGTCAACATGGTTTAGTACCTCCCTTCTTAAATCCTGCGTTTACTTCCACAAGGTTTGATTTTATAGTGAAATGCAGCCATTTCCGCCGCATTACCCACGGTATTTCCTTCCGTTTGCTCATGTGTGTTCCGCTGCGGTACTGTTCCGGTCTGCGGACTATGATACTTCTGGGCATCCGCTTTCAATAAGGCATCCACCCTTTTATCATCCATGCCAGATTTTATGGCCCGTTTTGGGGCCGTTCCGGCCTGTGTGGTCTGGTATACCTTCTTTTCCGTCATGGCGTTCAATTCCTCTGTATTGTCCGCCACTCTGGCCCTTCGGTTTCTCTGCGGATGTTCCCCTGCTTTTATCTCTCCGGCCTGCGGGCTTGAATATCCCATCATATCCAGCGCCGTTTCTACATCCATGTGAACTGTTCTTTGATTGAAAATGATGTTCCGCTGCGGAATAGTACCTGTTTGCGGTGAAGCAAAGATAAATCCGGCCCGTTCTGTTCCTACAACCACCGTTTCCCTTGCAATCCCGGCCCGTACATTCCTATATGGATATGTGCCCGCTTTTATCCTCCCGGTCACTGGCGTATTGTAAATAAAGAAGTCTGTGTGCGTTCCCACGTCCACTTTTATGCTACTTTGATACACCACCCCATCAAGCCAGGAAGACAGCCTTTTATACATCTTGATTGCCCGTACAATCTGCTGATAACTGGCTGTAATGTGCTGGTTCGTCACATCACATATCACCTGGAAGTGATGCGGTTCCCCTTCATAGTCAAACCATTCTTCCACTTCACTATATGGGTAGATGCCGCCCAGGGCCTTTTCAATGGCATACTTCGTTCCCATCTTCTTATGTACTTTCACACTATCCCTTAGAATGTTCCTTTTAGCTTCTATCGGATAGCTGTAATCGTACCAGTCAACATGCATGTCGTATGCCAAAATATCCACCAGGTCTTCCGGCAATTCATCAATCCTGGAATATATCAGCACATCCCGTATGTGGCCGGAAACCCCCAGCAATTCATCCGCCAGGCCACGTGCCAGCGCCACCATTTTTTTCATCATGTTTCAAAGCGCCTGGCAGGAATTGCAGAAGGTCCATGTTGTAAATGTCGTTATTCATCCTCAATTCCCCCGTTCTGCACATTCATGGCATCACGGTTCAAGCGTGCAACGTGGTTTTCTTCTACCACCTCAAATTCTGGTTTTCGGATTACAACACGTTTTACTCCCGTTTCCATCAGATACGCATTTAAGATAGATGGGTTGATATCCCGGCCCATTTTTTCTATCTGCCATGTAATATATTTTTCAACTGCTGCCCTGGCATCCGCTTCGATAATACTGAAACTGGCCCGGCTATATCTGGGAATATAAAAAGTCACATCAATATCAAACGGGTTTTCCTCCGGCGTTGATACCCGCACCAGGTCTGTAAGCGGCCGCACATCATCAGCGTTCAAAGCTGCTTCAATCTCCTTCAGCACGGTTTCCGTTGGCTGCTGCCCGCCTTGTAGAAGTACCCGCACATCCACCACGCCAGGTTCCGGGGTAGTGGCCGCAACATCCGCAATCGCCACGCTGGTAGACTTTGCAAAATACGCATACCCGTTCACAGGTCCTGCTGTGGAAAAACTTTCCATGCTTTCCCGCATACGTTCATAATATTGTGTGTCGTTCTCCTGCTCCGCCCCTCCCGTGGTCTTTGTGATATTCTCCACTTTCAAGAAATAGTCATATGCATCCACAATTTCTTTCACCTGTCCTGCTGCCAGGTCATTCCCCACGGTTCCTGCTGTCTGGCATTGCCCATGCACATCACCATAAAGGCTTCCTGCCGGAATTTCCAAGTCTTCCGTTGTTTCAAAGGTGATGGACCCATCAAACGTTATCCTTGTGCCCTTTTTTATGATGATGCTTTGCGGCTGTACGGCAGAAATATAGCAACGGAATGTTGCCGTTGCCGGGCTTGCTTCCAGGCGCTTTATATCTTTGAATAACTCCGCCAGACTGTCCAGGTATTCCCCTTCTGCGTATCTTGGCACGTTCTTTTTTGCTGTATCATTTATCAGTACCCGTTGTTGTATAACAATGCTGGAACACCATGCAATAAAAAGACGTTCCGGGGAAGCAGGATAAACTTTCCGGCCCGTCATTAACTCATAAAGTGCAATCATGTTGTTTTCAATAATTTCTGCATCCGTTTCCAAAAATTCAATATCCGGGTATGTCCGGCTATCCATTTTCCTTCACCCCTTCCAACTCAACCACGACAATAAGTTTTCCCGTCAAATGGTCTGTTTCAAATCTCACTTCCGATATTACCGCCCGTGGTTCATACTTTTCTATCTGGTCATAAACCGTTCCGACTGCCAGGTTTTCCATAACATTCATTGGCCTGCCATAAAAAGCGCCCGGTATTCCCAGTTCCCGCAACATAGGGCACGATTGTTGTACCGTATCAAGTATTATGGCAACATTCTGTAAAACTTCTTGATGCACATTTGCTGGCGCAAGGTCTATATTTTCTAAAAGTTTCCCATCACCTTTTATCACTTCCAATATCATCACCTCTTTGGGTATTCTTTTAATGTGACTTTTACTTTGGCTGCCCAGCAATTCCCCTTATTATCAAATATTTCCAAATCGGTTGAAACATCTGTACATACCCATTTGTATGTGCCGTAAACCTGTCCGCCCAGCACCAGGCGTTCCGCCTGCCCATTCCTAACCATGGTTTGAAGTTTCTTGACTTCCTTCAACGGGTTTGTTCCAAGAAATACACTGAACTTCATGGAGAAGGAAATGCTTCCCGGCTCCGGCCCTAAAAATTCCAATAGGTCTTCTTTTAAATGTCGGTCATGCGTGGCATACTTTGCGCTGACTTTCCAGCTCATTCCGTCAAAGGTTTTCACCGTTTTGTCAGAAACAGAAAAAGCCAGATTTCCGAAACTGCCTATCTTCCCCATTACATCACCTTCCCTAAAATAAAGCCGTCACCGTCACCACCCGGCACATAGATGCATACAACCATATCATTGACTTGTGGAACCCAGTCTGTCACATATGCTGCATGGCTGTGTCCTTCTGCTATTGCCGTTTTTCCGCCTTCCTGGTCACTTCTCCCAGGTACAATGCTTCTGGGGCGGCGTATCACTTTTAATGGGGCAGAAATTATGCCGCCCTTGTCATCAAATTTGACCCTGGCGGCATTTTTATCCGGGTAATAGGTTTGTACCGTACCCACTCTGATTATCTTCTTTAGAACGTTTATAACGCTTTCTTCCTCCGCCCTCAATCAATATCCCTCCAATACCTGTTCCAGTTTAATATCCGTTGTATACCCTCCTGTTAGGGTATGGCTTGCGCTGGTTACCTTATACTTTTTATCGAACTGCTGGAAGCCTTTTAATTTAACAGTAATCCCCGCCACCAGTTGAACATCCCCCACCATCTTGAAACTGGCAGTAAATTCCTGGGCATTTTTTTCCCGCAACCGCTTCATTGCCAGTTTCTTTGCATCTTCTGTGCTGGCAACCCTTTCATTAACTTCCAGGACTTGCCCCGTTCCCACGCTGCTATCTGGCGTGTATGTATATTCAATGGTCTGTTTCTTATCACTGTCTGTATAAGATACGTGGCAGCTTGTGTATGCTGCATCCGTCAACTTCGTTCCCAGCTTGAACGAAATAATATCACTGCTTCCATAAGCAATAGTTTTCACCACTGGTTTGCCGTCATATTCTGCTTTGTCAAATATAACCACTGTCATTTTGGTAACTTTCAGCGCTTTCCCGGCAGCATGACAAAGGTCCTGCAAAAACCGGATATCCGATTGCTGCACCTGTTCTTTTTTATCATATTGCGGATTGTCTGAACTTTCATAAAGAAGTTTCATCCCCGCTTCTTTGGCTATCTGGTCCGCAATGGCTTTCAGACTTATCTTTTCCCAGTTCCTTGATTTCTTTTGTATTCGTAAGGTGGATGTATAGGGAATAGATGTGGATTTCAAAGTGCATTTCCACGGCGGCCCGCTCACATCCACACTGTCTATTTCAAAAGTTCCACAATCCAGCATGGCATCTTTTCCGGTGTCATTCCAGTTTTTTTGCACAATGGCAACTTCCACGGTCTTAGGTTCGGCCCCTTTTGTGATAACCTCTTTCGTTTCCGTAACCGTGGTGTTTACCGCTCCACCAGTAGTTATTTTGAAAACCTGGCCCGGATAAATCAAATTAGGGTTAGGAATGTTATTTTCCTGCGCAATCTGCGGGTATTTTGTGCCGCTTCCCAAATACCGTGAAGCAATGGCCCATAATGTATCACCACGCACTACCACATAATTGATAACCTCTTGTTTTGTGACCGTTTTGGTCACTGTTTGATTGCTCTTTATAACAGTGGGTTTCACATCCAGCCAGCTACCGTTCACATTCCGTTCCCGGTCATCATATGTCATCTGAAAATCATCCGTGTTATCTTCTTCATTATCGGTGTAGGATGCTGACAGAAGATGCTTCACCAGGTTTTCCGGCACATCCACATTTTTAAATTTCAGCCGCAATTCCACACGCCTTGCATCACTCAATCCAGCAGCCCCCTTTTCCATGGCGGCAACTGCATATCCACTTCGTCTTCCACCTCTGGGATGGTCAAAACCACCCCAGCAGGGAAAACGATTGTTGCAGCGTGTTTGACGTTTGCTTTCAGCAGCTTATCCAGATGCAGGACACTTCCCATTTGTTCATAGGCTATCTTATCCCACATATCTCCGCTGATAGTTGTATACTGTTTAATCATATTGCATACGCCTTTCGTCATCCGCTTTTTTATCCATAAGGTCTTCCACCTTACGCAATAAATCTTCATTGTTTCTTTGCAGCGTTTCTTCCAGGTCCTCCGGCTGGTCACCTTCAACAACCACTGTCGGATTATTATTGATTGTGACATAAGTGTTTCCGCCGCCCATCCCATACGGAACCTGTGGCGGTTCAACTTCCGTTGTTTCGTTCCGCACGCTGTTATAATAGTTCTGTAACTGATTGTTGTTTACTGTGCTTACATTCTGCACATCCTGGGCCGCCCTGGTTGCTTCCATGGCCGTTCTGGCCTGCTGCTGCCGCTGCATAATATCCTTTGTCTGCTCTGCGGTATAAACAACCCTTCCAGGGGCGTTTGTGATTAACTCCGGCCCTTCTTCGCCAGCAATAAACGTGTCTGGCGTGTTACGTGTACCTTTCGCAAAAGTCGGCAGTGTTGGGATATTGATGCCCTTTCCTCCCACTCCCGGCACCCAGTCAGGAATTTTAATGCTGTTCAGCGCCGAAATGGCACCGTTAATAATGCCTATAATGCCATTGATAACGCCCTTCACTATGGATGTTAAGCCATCCCAAGCGCCTTGAAAAATATTTTTAATCCCGTTCCATGCCTGCGACCAATTTCCAGAAAATACACCCTGTATAAACTGTATCAACCCAGAAAAAACCTGGCTTACTGACTGGATGATTGACATGATTGTTTGAAAAACAGTTCGGAATACAGAAAGCACACTGGGCAGCACGGCTTGAACCGTTGAAAGTATCTGCTGCAAAATTGGCTGTATAATGCTCCATATGGTCTGAAATACCGTCTGGACCACTGGAAGAACTGCGCTCAATACAGATGTGATGATGGAACCTAGTTCCTGTATTCCTTGCACAATGAACGGCAGGACCGTTGTTACAATAAAATTGAACACTTCCTGCACAATCGGCAGTACATATGTTTGTATGAACGTTATAACTTCACTGATAATCGGCATAATTCCAGCAATGAAACTGCCTATAATCGGTATAATACCCCCGATAAAATCAGCAATAGACTGGAATATTTGCATCACCACTGGCGCTGCTGCCTGTATTCCATTGATGATGCCAGGTATAACCGTGTTTACCAGCACTTGCAATACCTGTTCCACCACCGGAACCACATTTGCCGTGATAAAATTCACCAGTGTTCCTATGGTGTCTTTGACGCTGCCAACAATATTCATAAAGGTATCAAATACCGCAACGCCTTTTTCTCCGAAAATCTCCTGTATCTTGTCACGTGCAATACCGATATTCCCATCAGAAAATACATTCTTGATTGCATCCCCAACACTGGTAATTGTCGCAACAATCTTGTCAAAGACTTCCAGGCCCTTTTCTCCGAAAATCCGCCCTACTGCTTCCCGGATTTCTTCAAAGTGGTCTTTTAATAGCTTTACAACTGTAATAACTGTGGTGATAACACCCACAATCGGAAGTATCTTACCCACAATCCCGCTAAACGGCCCCAGTAAAGAGGACCCCAGCTTTCCAAGTGGTGCAAATACTCCGCTTATTGCCTTTCCTATCGGCGCAAAATATGAACCTATTCCAGAAAGGCTTTTTCCAATAATTGCCCCTATCTTTCCAATAGGGGAAGCAGCTATAATGCTGCCAACATTTCCGAGCGCCCCACCGATAATTCCGCCTACCGCTTTAAATGGTGAAGCAATCTTTGTCAGTATGGTTGCGCCAAATCCACCCAATTTCCCGGTAATGGCTCCCAGTGGCCCAGTAATTCCAGAAAGCAGCTTCGTTCCTATGGTTTTACCGATATTTCCTATCGGCGCAAGGATTGAACTAAATATTTTCCCAAACGATTTCCCCACGCCGCCCAGGGCGCTTCCCACGCTTGAAAAATACCCGGTTATCCCCTTTCCTGCTGCCCTTAGTTTACTTCCCAGGCCAACCCCTGCGGCGCTTGCTTCTGCTGCATTTGCCCCGAAAATGGCAAATACCTTCTTCACGCCTAACACGCTGTTTTTAATTTCCAGGAAGCCCAGCTTACCCACAAGGCTTGCAACCTTCAATCCCGCCAGCGCTCCTGCCACTTTTAAAACAGTCTGCACCAGTTTAGGGTTTGCCTGCGCAAATTCTGAAACCTTCGTGACCACCCCGGCCAGCTTATCCGCAATAGTTCCGACAATAGGCAATAGGTTCTGTCCTAGAACAATTCCCAGGTTCGCAATGCTGTTCTTTGCCTTTGCCATTTTTTCTTCTGTACTGGCTGCCACGGTATCAAATGCTGCCTGTGTTGCGCCCGCACTGTCAACCATTCCTTGAACCTGTTCATTGAAGCCATCCACGCCGTCAGAAAGCAGGGAAACGGCAGCTTTTCCGGCTTCTGCCGAACCAAACATATCATTGATGGTTTTACCGCTGTTCTGGGCCTGCTGTTGCAGAATGTCCAGGACTTCACCCAGGCTTTTCCCGCTTGCCATCAATTCTTTAAAGCTGGACCCAGTAGCCGCCCGCAATGTCTTATCAGCCGTTGTGCCGGACTTTGAAAGTTCGTTCAACATGCTGTTCATGTAGGTGGTTGTTTCGGCGGCAGCAATACCCTTGCTGGTCATTATGGCATATCCAGCGCACAACTGTTCCAGTGCCACATTGTTTGCATTTGCCGTGGGTATTATTTTACCCATAACAGATGACAACTCACCTACTGTGACTTTACCTTTGTTCTGGGTCTGCACCAGCATATCAGAAACCGTGGAAACCTTTGACGCTTCCATGCCGTATGCATTTAAGATGGTGGTCAATACATCCAGCGTTTGCGAACTCTCCGCAAATCCGGCTTTCGCCAGCTTCGTTGAATTAGCCACAAAATTGACGGCATCCCCGGTTTTCTGCCCGGCAGAAATGGCATTATATACGTCCTCTGCAATATCGGCAGATGCAATTCCCGTGGTATTGGAAAGCTGCATGATTTCACTGGAAAGTTGTTCCAGTGGAACCGCCTTCAAATCAGCTATGGTTGCCACCTTTGCCATGGCACTTTCATACTTCATGGCTGCCTGCACTGGTCCAGCATATACGGCAGCCGCAACGGCACCGATAACGCCCACTGTTCCCAGTAATTGCGTTTTAGTGGCAGAAATGCTTTCTTTTACTTTGGCCTGCTGTTCATTGATGCGCTGCAAGTTTTGCTGTGATGACTTTAAACGGTCATAGGACCGCTGTAACCTGGTGTTTGCCCCTTCCAGGTTATCCGTGTTCACCCCAGCCGCCCGCAACTCACCTTCCAGGCCATTCAATTTTCCTGTCTGTTCTTCTATTTTGGCAGTGGTCTGTTGTATCTGGTTTTTATTCCCTTTTAACTTCTCATTCAGCCTGCTATATTCCCGGTCCGTTGCGTTCAGTTCAGTTTGAAGCCGTTTATATTCTTCAATATTCCCTTGCGTTTCGGCGGTCTGCATAGCACGTTGTAACGCTTTTTTCTTTTCGGCGGTTTCGTTCAGTTCCTTTTGCAGCCTGTCATGCTCTGCGTTCAGTTGTGTAAGTTTCGCCTTATTCTTTGAAATAGCGTCACTGGCTTTCGTGTAGCCGTCAACTTTTGACTGGATGGAATTTACCGTCTTCATGCTGTTAGACAATTTATTCTGGGTGTCAATGGCCGATTTAAAAACCCCATTGAAATTTCCGCCCAGGGATGCTTGCAGCTTGAAAAGCAGTTCAAATTCCTTTTGCGACCCTGCCAAGTTCTTTCACCTCCCCTACTTCGTGCCCTGGGATGCTTTTTTGTCCTCTTCCACTATTTCATTGGCGCTGTCTATCCAGCAGAACAATGCCGTAAGTGTTAGGCCCATCCAATAGGGCACGGGCGTGTGTGAAGCCCTTGCCAGTCTAAATGCCTGCTTCCTTATGAAGCCTGGCACATCTTCGATTTTTCCTAGTTTAATGACAGCAAAAAATCCCGTGCGCTGTTCTTAATCTTCATATAATCTTTCATGGGAAGGTGTCTGATTTCATCAGATGCCACACCCGCCGCTCTGGCCGCAAGTCTGGACTGGAAGGCACCGGAAATTTCCGGGGATAATGCATAAAGGTTCTGTGCCTGCATTTCCGCTTCGATTGCTTCCAGGTCATCACCAGTCAAATTTTCGTAATAGAAGGTCATAGAACTGTACTGTTTCCCCATAATGGTGACGGGCTTAATAAATTTATGGGTATAGTTCAAGCTGGCCTGCTTTTCCTCCTTCTTTTTGTTAAAATCCACGGTTCCGCTGGCCTGTGCCTGCTGCATTTCCATTTCCTGTTCCTCTGCTGCGTCTGCTTCCTGCATTCCTGTTGTGTTTACGTTCTTATTCTCCATTCTTCTTTCCTCCTGTAATTAGAATAGGGCAGGAAAAAACCAGCGGTTTCCCGCTGGTTTCCTGCATATTGTTTATTATTTTCCTAACGCTTTTCTGACATCTGCCAGGTAATCTTTCCCGTTGACCATATAGATGAAATTCAACGGGTCAACTTCAACCACTTTTTTCCCATCCAGATACATTGCATAATACCTTGTTGCATATTCTCCGCTTGCATCCGCCGTGGATGCAATGGCAGCTTTTCCGGGTGCAAATTTCTTCGGAAACAACTTCAAAATATGTTTCACGGAACTTGTGCTGGTCTGTGCCGTCCTGGTGTTATAATTCTGCTGCGCCACACGGCAATCAATGTTATGCACACGTGGTTCATTCAACTTTACTGCCGCTGCTGTCACGGTTCGGAATGTCAACGTGGTTGTCATTGCTTCCAGATGACCAATCACCACGGCTTCCACATTTCCCGCAATCCCAGCCCCGTTGATTTCTTCCGCCAGGTTTGAGATTTCCGGGAAAGTCACTTCTGCCATTCCCAAATACTCCGTTGCGTCTTCATACAACGCAAAATTCACAATAAGTTCATCAATTTTTCCCATCTTTTTTCCTCCTTATGCTGCTAACAGTGAAGTCAGGTAGGAAACATCATATTCAATGACAAATTCCATTTCCTGTAATGGTGAAGGCGGCGTAATAAAGATGTGGAATTTTACCCTCCCGGCCATCAAAGCCGTTAAAGAGTTTTCTTCCTCTCTCATTTCTACACGCCCGCCCAGTATTCTTTCTTCTGCCGTCAGCCCGTTCAGCCAGTCATTTACCCCCTGCAAAATGGCATCTAAAAGCCGTCTAACCATTTTTCTGTCAGTGTGTGACCAGTAGGAAAGAATTGCTGTCTTTCCCACCCACTTGAACATGCGGTTGATACAATAGAAATATTCTACCGGGTCCGTGCTGCTGGGGAAAGCTGCGGTATAGTTCCCCCAGCTTACAAAGCCATTGAAGAAATTCAGCACCGTTACAATGCCATTGTCATTCAAATAACTTCCCTTTTCCGGGTCCAGCAGCACTTCCGTTTTATCTGCCAGGCAAGCGCCATCCGCCTGTAAACTCTTATTTGATGCACTTTCGCATGGTGTACCCCCGCCCAGGTCTTCTTTGCTGTCTGTTTCTGTCATGCTTCCCGCAAGCTGTGTGGAAAGATTAAACACTTTTTCCCCCAGCTTCACTTTTGGCCAGCAGACAATTTCATTGTCTTTTGTGAAATTCCTCTTTTTCTTCCAGTTCGGCGCTTCTGTATACCACTTCACACCATCTTCCCCGGCGCTGTCAATGTCCAATATTGCCATGGCTTCAAATACAGCGTTGATGTTTTCCGCTTTGGCAGACATGACCGCCGCCACCTCTGCATCATGTGACCAATTCGGACACAAAATAATATCCGGCACAATCGTATACTTCGGGAAAACACTATCAATCAATTCCAGCCCGGTTGTTTTATGTGTGCTTACACTATAACCCCCGATAATATCATCATTCTGCACCTGTGCCGGGTCAATCTGGTTATATGATATAGCCACTTTACCCGCTGTTGCTTCCACAAATTCCACAATGCAATTCGTGTCCGTGTAGAACACTTCAAAATCCGTTCCAGCTTCTTTCCCCGTCACTTTTACGCTGTCTGCTATTGCTTCCAGCGGCAAAATCACCTGGTTATCCGCCGTTACATCAAGCTGTTTTTCTCCCACCTCTGCTTTATGTTTTTTGGGGTCCAATACGTTCACCAGGAAGACAGGCCCCACTTTATAAAGCATGAAGGCCGTGTAAATTTCTTCACAAAGGCTGTATTTTTTCCAGTCATCAGAATACCCAAGCTGCTGCACTGCTTCTTCATAGGTGTTTGCCATGATGACTTCATTTACTTTTCCGCCCACCATATGTACAGGGGCCGTTCCTACAACAAAGTGAACGCCGCTTTCCACTGTGGCAGGCGTGGAAACGCTTGTGCTTTTCCTTGACGCTGTAACGCCATGTGTAATAGATGCCATTCCTTATTCCTCCTTAAATTCTTTTTCCATGCCGGATGCAATGTCCGCATACCATTTATTCATAATGTTTCCAGCAGTTCCGGCTTTTCTTTTGGCTTCTGCCAACTTTCTGACCGGAACCAGCATTTTTTCCGCCAGCGGATATTTTTCCAGAACCTTTTTAAGTTCTTCTTTTATCTCTTTTTCAGTTCCTTCAAAAATGCTGTTCTGCTTCAACTGCCCATTCGGCAATGTCGGCCCAACATACACCAGTTTCACCACTTCTTCCAGCGCTGTATTTGCCGTTTCTATGGCTTTTTCTGTTTCACTGGTAGTATTTTCCGCCTTGCTTGTTTTTGCGGCTCCTGCCGCCGTTTTCGTGCTTACTGTAGCCATATTTCTTCAACCTCCTGTTTAATTGTTGGCATTGACCAGTTTGTCATCATTTCCCCAATATAGTACGGGTCCTTATTCTCCGGGTAAATGATGTATTCCAGCGGGTCAGTCAAAACAAATTGTTTCGCCAGGACCCCTGTTTTTTTCAGTTCGCTTCTAATTCGTGTAATCACGTTCAGAACATCATATGCGCCCACCCCTCCATCTTCGGAATACGTGGCAACTATGATGCGTACCTGGCACGTGCTTTCCTCCGGCTCCCGTTCCTTTTTGTCATCCTTTCCCGTCAGAACTTGCAGAAGGATATATGGAACCTTCTGTATTCCATCATCTTTTTTCGGAAGCTGCATTTTGTACACATGCGGCGGGCGTTCCTTATTTTCCTTACTGTTCCGGTCCACACGTACTTGCAGCACAATATTTTTTGTAACTTCTTCGACAAATTCCGCCAGGCGGTCCAATAAAATAATAGGTGTCATCTTCCTAACCTCCGTACTGGCTCAAAAGCCGTTCAATTTCATGGTCCAGGCGTTCTTCCACAAGCTGTTGTGCCTGCTGCTCCACCTCTGTGATAACGCCTTCATTGCCCACCATCTGCGCTGCGGATAATGCCATAAATTCTTCTATCGGCAGCCTGGGCCTTCCTGTTCTCTCAAACACTCCCAGATGCCCGCTACCCATACCCCCAATGAAAGCATCTTCAAATGCAGTTCCGCCGCCCTTCATAACTGCCGCCCTTACCGTCTTCCCGGTTCCTGGCTGTTTCGGTGTAACCTTGAACTTGTATAACGGTATCTTGCAGCCAGAAAAAGAAACAAAGCCAGCCAGGTTTCCCGTGCTGGCCTTCTGTATCTTTGTGTTTGTTGCTGCGGATAATGCGCTGCTTTGAACTGCATATACACGCTTTACATTCTGCATGGCCGTTGTCTTCACCCTGGAAAGTCCACGGTTCATTGCGTTTGACAACGCCCGTTCTGCCCCTTTAGGCACTCCGGCCAGCACGGCTTGCACTCGTTCAATGGTTTCAGATGTTATTTCAATCATTCTTCCAGCGCCCCCAGTTCCAGAATAATTTCCCCGTCCTCATGGTCTGCTTTGTTGATTGTATATACCTTCATAGCGCCTGCCACCTCAACTTCCAGTTCTCTATTTCTCTTTGGGATAAACCCCAAATCACTGAAAGCAATATAGGCCAGCACTTCCACGCTGTTAATACCTTGTGCATGGTCTGCATCCGGCTTCTGTCGTTCCACCGCTGCTTCATGGTCAAAGATAACTGGCACGGTATATTGTTCCCCTTCATACCATAAGTTTGTTACCGTTGCAAATTCACTGGTATTGTTGAACACGGCCATATCCTTTGCAATCTGTGCTTTGAAGTCCATCACATTACCTTTGCCACAAACCAGCTATCTACTTCATGCGGCACCGGAATTGGGGCTGACAGCATGGAAAGAAAACGTCTGTCCGGGCGTTTTTTAATAAATGTGTCCGGCAGATATTTACCCTCTGCGGTCACAAATTCTTCCGTCTTCTGGTTCAGAATGGTAATGGCACCGTAATACATGGAATACTGTGCGGAAGTGCTTGCCATTACAAGTGTTCCATCTGGAACCATTGGTTTATCCTCCGGCTTTGTAGGGTCTGTGAAGTCATCCAGATACCATTCATTGTACTTGTAAAGGTCCAGGCCCAGTTCATGTATGGTTCCGAGATAGGTTGTATTGTTTTCCTTCTGTGTCGGCTTAATCACGGCCAGTTCGTAATTCTTCACATCCAGCATGGCCTGGATTTCTTTATCTTTGATGAACTCCGTTGCCACATCAGATGCCATGATGCATACATTGCAGTTAGTGAAGCCCGTCTTCTGTACATGTTCATGCCAGCGTTTTAAATCCTCATATTTTGTCTGGGCCGTTCCGCCTTTCCACTTCTTCTTTGCATCTGTGCTTATGTCTTCCCGGTTCGTAAACCCAAAATCAATCACATCATGTACGCCCTTTCCGACAACTTCAACCTTGCCTGTCAACATGGTCTGGGCGCACATCCATTCTTCACGGCGGGTAATCATTTCCCGCAATTCTTTGAAGTCCTCTGCCATCTTAATGACAGCCCTTTGTGCCGGGGTCCTGCCGGAATACGGATTTTCCCCCGCCTGCCGTTTCAAAATGTCATCAATCGTGGTAATTTTATCCGGCGCAATAAGCGGCGGTGTGTACGTTTCTGTATGGTAACCCGTGTTCGGCACAATCCGCCCGCCCACAATGCGGCTGACAAATGGGGCCATCTTTCTTGACCCTTTCTTATAATCCACATCCACTTTCTCTGTCACAAATGTTTTTTCATGCGAGAAGAAAGTGCTTCTGAAAAATGTATGGACTGGCGGAAGTTTGTTGATAACTCCCATCATGGTGCGTGGTTCGTAAATACTTACTGTGTTAGGCATTTTCGTTTTCCTCCCTTATCTTAAAAAAATAGACAGCTTTCTCAAAGCTGCCTTTGCCGTTGCTTCTTCAATATCATTCATTCCGATTGCATCTGTAAAAAACTCACCCGTCATGTAATACACAACCGGGTCATTTTTAGCTGCTGCCGTGGCCGCAATCCCCACCACTGTATCAATTCCGGCTGTAGTGGCCCGTTTCACGTTGCCCGTTGCGGCATCCAGCATGATAATATCCCACTGGTTCACTGCTTCCCCTGCGGTTCCTGTATCTGTCAACATGGGGAACTCTCCCGCAAATACCATTTTTGGTGAATATTCACCCAGTCTTTCAACTAAATCTGCCATGTCCTTACCTCCTTCTTTCGCTTATAATACTTCGGCAATGGCTTTGTCGAAAATATTCATGGTTTCCCCGCCTTTTTCGCTGGCTGTAGGAACCACGCCTGCCGCTGCTTTGGCATCTTCTTCCCGGCCATCCAGGAAGGCGGCCTTTGCCTGTCGTTCTGCTGCTGTGATTTTCAGTGCAAAATCTCCGGCATTGATGGGATTTTCAAACATTGCATCTTTTGCAACGTCTTCATACCCATCAAGAGTGCTGTCCATAATTCCTTTGATGCGCTCCCGCTCATTCTTTGCTGCTGCATCCTTGATGCTGTTCACCAAATCCGGGTATGCCGCCGCAAGCGCTTCCGCCGTTGTGATAGTGTTTTTCGGTTCCATGGTTTCTTCCTCCTTTGGTTTTTCCATATTATTTTTTTGGACCACCCGGATTTTTCGGGCCGTCAAATACTGCTGTTGGCAATGTCTTGTAGGCAGACACATCCAGGGCCACGGAATTGACAATGACTTTCTTTGAATTTTCCACAACTGCTTTGGCATCTTCAAACATCAATTCATCACAAAATCCATTCCCCACGGCATCATCACCAGTCCACCACTTTTCTTCCGCCATAAGGTCCGCAATTTCCTTTTCATCTTTTCCGGTTTTCATAGCGTAAGTGTTGACAATGCTCTGTTTGATAACTTCCAGTTCATCCGCCATTTTTCGGAAGTCCTCTGCCCGGTATGTATCCCACACCGTCATTGCCGGGTCATGTATCATAAACACGCCATTCCTGGCAATCTTGATGTTATCCCCGGCCATGGCAATGATTGTGGCAGCGGATGCCGCCCACCCATCAATCTTTACCGTGATTTTTGCCTGGTGGTCACGCAACCTGGTATAGATAGCATTTGCGGCAAACACATCACCGCCGCCGCTGTTGATACGCACCACAATTTCTGTGGCATCCCCCAGGTCCGCCAGTTCTTTATTGAACTGCGCCGGGGTCACCCTGTCTTCCCACCAGCTTTGTGCGCTGCTGATAGCGCCATATAAAAGCAATTCTGGCGGGCTTGTTGCTGTTCCTGGTATAAAGTTCCAGAACTTATTTTCCATTGAACTGCTGGCCTTCTGGCTGCCCTGTGCTGCTGTTGGCAATCTCCTTCACCTCTTTCATTTTCAATTCTTCCTGTTTTAACTGGTCAACATTGGCATAGTAGTCCGTTCCTGTCATTTCCATGGTTTCACCTTGCCTTGTGGAAAATCCGTTGTTGACCCTTGTAACCGCTGCATTGACTTCCTGCACCGGATTAAGGATGCCCCTGGCCGGGCCGTTCCACTCCGCCTTGCAGTATGCCTTCCGGCGTAATGGGTCAGAAAAGAAACCTGGTGCCTTTATCCTTCCTTTTGCCACCGCTTCTGCCATCCATTCTTCATAGATAGACTGGCAAAAATCCCTGGATAACCATTCCCGGTACATTTTAAACATCTTCCAGGCTTCTTCTAGTGCGCCACGGCTGGCGGAATAGCTGCTGTTGAAGCATTTCAGCAGTAGTTCATATGGTATTTCAAGCGCCGCCCCTATCTGCCTGCATATGGCTTCCACAAACCCGCTGAAATTTGCGTTTGGCCGCCCTGGCGTGGATGTATTTGCCTTTTCCCCTTCGTTCAAGTCAATCACGGAACCTGGGGCCAGTTCGATTGTATTATCATCCTCACTGTCCACCTGTTCTTCTTCATCAATGCCAGCACCAATAGGAGGCCCGTCACCTGGCCCCTCTTTTTCAATGAAGACCGTGAAAAGGCCGTTGACCACTGCTGCCACCAGTTCTGCATCCGTATAGCGCCCTAGTTGTTTCAGTGCTTCAATGACCGGGGCCAGGAACGGAACGCCCCTGCGCTGGTCAATCCTTTCCCGGTTCATAATATGGATGACGTTACGGCGGCCCGTCTTTTCCCCATATGCCGGAACCCTTACCCACTCCATAGGTTCATTGGCATAAGATAACGGATGATGTTTTGAAAAGTGATACGCAATCACTTCCCCATCTTCATCCGTTTCCACTCCACCAATTATTTTATTGTTAAGGGTATCATATCCCCCAGGGCTTGAAAGTCTGTCCGCTTCTACCAACTGCACCCGCAAGTCATATGGCTGGTTTTTTCTGGCCTTTGTCGGCAGCAATGCCAGGCAATCACCAGAAGTAAGCCAGGACAAAAAGGCAAGCTGCTGCAATTCATAAAAATTATCAATGCGGGCCATATCGCAATCCGGGCTGTCGGCCCACAATCCCCATTCCCGTTCAATCTGTCTTTCCAGTGTATGTGCTTTTTCCGGTTCCAGGCCCAGCACTTCCCTGTCAAGTGTTGGTTTCAACCGCAACCCACGGCCCACCACATTTGTGCGCATAGTTTTAACGGCACCAGTTGCAAGCGGCACCCCCATATATAAATCCCTGGACCGCTCCCGCAATATGTCCAGATTGTCTTGTATGTCCTCACGGGCGGAACCACCATGGGAAAGCCATCCGGCCAGTGATTTCTTGTGAAGGCTTGCCCCATAATTTCCATAACCGCTGTTTAGTATTTCCATACGCCGCCTTGCTTCTGTCCGTTTCAACGCTGCCTGCGGGGCCACGGCTTCCACAACTCCATCAAACGCCCTTGAAAATATCCCCATCCGTTCACCTCCTTCGGGCATAAAAATAGCGCTCCGCATAATACGGAACGCCTTATCCTATTTCCACGCTACTAAAATACCACATTTTTCCGGGCAATGGCGGGCAATCTTTTTTTACTGGGATGATTATTGATTTTCTTTTAGATGTGTGCTATATTAGAGAAAAGGGAAAGCCACTAGCGGCTCACCCTCACAATGTATTAGCTTTAATTACTTAAAGCCGTCACATGGTCAGATGTGGCGGCTATTTTCTTTTGTCCTTGAAAATCTGATAAACCAGACCAACAAGGGCAACAATGAATATACAAAATTGGAATAAATCCGCATATGTAACCATTGGGCAACCCTCCTTTCTTTCGTCTGGAAGGCTGCTGCCCTCCGTGAAAGAGGGTGTGCCGCCAAGTGCTGTGGCTTTCCCAGGGGTTTCCCCCGGCCTTTATCATACCATATTTTCTGATTTTTTCAACATAATTCTACAAATCACGTGGTACAATCCTGTATGTCCGGTTTCTTCCCTTCCGGTTTGCAGCATTTTGAAGGACATTCACTTTTCCCTGCCAGTATTCAATCTGTTTTCTGATTTCTGACAGGTTCGCCCGTGTTAGGGTCCTGCTGCCTATTGTATAGCTTTGGTTTGTTGTCACGGCCAGTTCTGCTTCCAGCCAGGCATCCAGATGCTTTTCTGCTATTTCCAGTGTTATTCCTGTCATATTATACTTTTATACCTCCACTTCTCCTTCTTCCCCTTCTGGCCTTAGTGGCCTGCTGGGTGTTTATTGTTTCCTGTTTCTCAACTTTTTTCAGCGGTACGCCCAGAATTTCAATGGCGGCAGATGCATAATTCCGGCAGTCCAGGGCTTCATTTCTCTTGTGTTCATAGTCTTTTATTCTCCATTCAAAGAATGGGCGGCCCTTTTTATATACCAGGACTTGTTTTTCTGCTGTTAATCCCTTGAAATAGGTTTCATTATAGCCTTTTTCTTCTTCCTTCGGAAAATGACAATATCCCGGCCCTTCTTCCGTCACCTTCAAACGTTGCAATAACAGTGATTTACCTGTGTCCACCCCCAGGGTGAACAAATATGCCTGTTCCCGGTTGTTTTTTGTCGGCTTCTGGATGTAAGCCGCTGCGCTGTCATTGCTGCCCTTTATGGCAAATATACGGCGGTTGAAGCGTGGCTTGCAATACTTGTATACCTCATTTGTCCGGTGTCCGCCGCTGTCAATGCATGTACAGGCAATCTTCATTTTACTTCCATCCGGCTTGTGGAATGTCTGCATCAGAAATGTGTCCAAATCGGTCCATACCTGTTTCAGCTTCGTATCTCCGTAAAGCACGGCATATTTTATTCCCCAGCTTTCAAACTCTGGCCCCCATCCTACCACCTCTATTTCCAGTCTGTCATCCTGTGTGTCCACTCCTGCTGTCAAGTACATAACTTCTGGCGGCACTTCACTGTTGTAACGCTCCCGGCGCTTCATCAGTTCTTCATCCTCTACCTGTTCGCCTTCTTCTTCCCACGTTTGGCCCATCTTTGTATTAGTCCAGGCTTTCAGCGGTTCAATATTTCCTTTTTTCTTTTCATCATTTGCCAGAAGAAACTTTTCAACAATATCTTGCCACTTTGCAAGCGTGGACCCCAGGGCGTTCAGATGGAACCCTTTTATTGGGTTTTCCGGGTCCTCATGGATGTACTTGCCTTCTGAAAATTTCCGTTTCCATACTGCTTCTGGTGATATGGTTCCACATTCCCGGCAGGCGTAATGGATAACTGTCAAATCATCCCTATCAAACACAATGTTTCCCCATTCCAGCGGTTGCAGCGCCCCACACTCCGGGCATGGCACATTCCATTCCCCACGTGAACTGTGAAGATATTCTATTTCTATCCTGGAAGCGTCTTTGATTGTCGGTGTTGACACATATACTTCTTTACTATTCCAGAATGTTGTCAACCTTTCGGATGCCAGGAAAAGCGGGTCACCTTCACTTCCTGCCGTGGCCGGGTATCGGTCCACTTCATCCGCCAGCAGAATTTGAATGGGCCTGGATGCCAGGGAAGAAGGGCTGTTTGCGCCTACCATAGTGATGTGCCCGCCTGGGAATATCTTCTGCAATATGGTATTCCCGCTATTCCTTGCCCTGTCATTCACCAGGCCGGACAATATCGGTGTATCTTGCAGCATTTTAGAAAGACGGTCCTTTGAAAACGCTTCCGCCATCTGGATTGTGGGCTGCATCACCAGAACCGGGGCCGGGTCATAATGCATGAAATAACCGATTGTGTTTAAAATCGGCCCTTCCGTCTTCCCTATCTGTGCGGATGACATGACCACAACTTTTTTTATCTTAATATCTGATATGGCATTCATCATTTCCCTTTGATGCGGGGCCTTTTCTGTCCGCCATCTTCCAGGTTCGGCGGAAGCTCCCTGTGATAATTGTCTGTATGCATCCGCCCAGTCAGACATATTCATTTCTGGCGGCGGTTTCAGCCTGGCAAATATGCGTCTGAAAACCTTATTCGCCTGCTGGTCCATCTTCTTCCGCCCCCTTCCCAAATGTCTTGTCAAAGTCCGCCAGTTCTTCCAGGGCTTCATCCGTGGCCTTTTTCAAAATCATAAATATTTCCGTCTGGTCCGTTTCTGTCGCTAACGTTGGACTTAATTTCACGGGCAAGGAACGCAACTTTGACCGGAAACGCAATAACATGTCAGTCATAACCTGTTCCACATCCTCTGCCCTCAAAACCTCCCGCCGCTGCATTTCCAGTTCCAGTTCTTCTTTTTCCCTTTTGGCCTTCACCAGCCTGGCCCGCTCCGTGTTGTAATCAATGTCAAGTTCGTTGTCTGTGCCATCCTTACGCAAATAATGAATATATCTATGCAGAGTGTCCAAAAGATTATAAAGCCCCGGCCTGGCTTCCTCTATGATTTTTTTATCACGCAACTGCCGCACCCGGCGTTCCGTCAAGTCCAGCCATCTTGCGATTGCAGCGCTTGTATACAGCTTCATTTCTTTTTGCACACCCCCTTTTTTTATCCGGCCCACAAGCCGGAAGTGAAAAAATATTTTTCATAAATAGCCAGGCTTTGGGCGTCATCGTACCCGCACTTCTTTCCGGCGCTGAAAGAACCTACCTTCATTCTGGAAATTCCGGGTCCATATCCTCTGCGCCGCCATCTTCCGGGTCATCAAAGTTAAATTCCCCTGTTGCCTTTTGTTTTGCAAGCTGATATTTCTTTTCTTCTAGCTTCAAGCGTCTGTCCTCTATCTCATACGCCTTCATGCTGTCCAGCAGCTTGATGATGCGGCCATTCAGTCTGTTCAGTTCTCCTTCTACCTTCATGGTCCTATCAAATGGGCTGGCTTTAATGATAGTCTTCATTGCTGTCTTGAACTTCTCTTTGCCCTTGCCTTCTGGGTCTGCTGCCTGGCCTGCATCCACTCCCATAGCGTCTTCCTGCTCTATATCCTCCACCGTCTTAGGCACTATCATGTGTACCACTTTATCCGGGTAATATCTGCCCTCTGCATCTGCTGCCTTGTATTCTTCTAACAGTCCATTCAGATAGGCTTCACGCACCAGCAGTTGTTGAAGTTCAGCCAGCATTCTTGCCAGGCTATCCCCCTGCCTTAATTGCCTAATCTCCTGGGCCTTGTCTGGGTCTATGTCCTCATAGCCTGGCTGCACGTATGCCCCATGTGTAACGGCGTTTCTGTTGCCTTCTTTTGCCGGGGTTTTTCCAGCAGCATTTTTATTCCCATGCTGCCCCCCTTTTTTCCTGGGCCTATTTTTCAGACATTCTTCCCACTTATCTTCACTTTTCCATTTCCTTATCCTGGCTTCTGGCACGCCTGCTGCCACTGCCAGTTCCTTTGTGCTTATGTTCCCATCACTATCCAGGTATTGTTGTAATGCCTGGTCACGCTCTGGCTTCCTGGGCCTTCCCATCCGGTCACCGCCTTTCGTTTGTTTTCTATTTTCCGGCTTCTGGCTTTTCGGAACTCAAAAAAATAATAGGCTTTGAAATTTTTGGTTTCAAAGCCTATTACATAGGGGCTGACTTCAAAGGCGTTTCTTCCACCTCTTGTTTCAACCCATATTATACCAGAAAAAACGGGCAATAGCGGGCAATCTTTTCATGCCGTCAGTTGATAATTCACTATCACTGAATTGCCGCTGAATTTTGGGGCCAGGCTTTTCAAAGCTGTGTTCCTTATGTTCTTGCACTGTCTTTCACTGTAATGGTTCCGTACCGCTACTTGTTCCCATTTCAGACCGTAAAGGTAAAAATCAATCACAATACTTTTCTGCTTAAATTCCAGGCACGAAACTTCCTTCAAAATCTCCGCTTTCAGCCTATGAAGTTCGCTGATTTTCTCCCGGTATGATGCAATTTCAGCGCTTAATCCGTCCGGCAGATTTAATGCAATGTTTTCCGTGACACGTGAAATATTGTTCTGTGCCTTCGGCATCCCGTCAATAGGTATTGCCCCTAATGAACTGTACTGTTCTTCCAGGTCATCCGCTATGCACTTGTTTATCTTTATTTCATTGTCAATGTTCCGGTAATACATAAGGATTTTTATTACCTTACCTTTGGTCATTTCAGTTGCCGCCATTTTCGTTCCCTCCATAATCGGTTTATGGTGGACCGTTGCCCTTTGAAGTCTTGTAAGTTCATAGTTGCCGCCCCTTGCAGCTATGCCATACATAAATCTACATATTCCGTCATATGCTTCAAAAAATTGTCCAAACCTTCCCGGTCTTTCCTTTCCACCAGGTAAAGCAGTTCAGTGTCATGCTCTGCTATGTAATCCAACATGGTTTCACGGCGTTCCCGGCTATGTTGTTTCAGAATGGCATCCAGCAGCTTCCCTTCAACCTCAATCCGTTTCAAATAATCCTGGTTGTCTGGATGCTCCCGGCCCAGCCATTCTTCCGGTGTTACCTTGCAGGCTGCAAAATTGCGTTTTCTATTGTTTTCCTGGATAACCTTTTGCACCAGTCCATTGTCACGGCTTTTCACAAGCTGGGCAACATCCTGGTTCGCAAAGAAATAAAGGTTTGCCGCCATAATGGCCGCCAGCCTTGCTTCTTCATATTCCACGGTTTTTCCGCCCTTTAAATCCGTTATAATGTCAGCGTATTTTCTCACTTTCTCATTCCTCCTGTACTATCAAGTTTCAGTTTAACTGCTTAACATGAGAACACTTAAAAATACATGATTGCGGATTTATCAAAAAATAATAGTTATACGGAATATATAAATTTGGTTCATTCTTAAACCGCTCTTCTCTTGTTTTATGTAGTTCTCCTTTGATGGTATCTCCGTCAAACAATGTTATTTCTACTGTCCTCCCTAAATGCTTTTCCAGCTCTTCTCTTTTCATGTTCATCACTCCTAAATCCTAATTCACTGCATTTTCAACGGCTTCAATCTTCGGACTTTCAAAAATGGTGAGTACAGTTATTTTCCCATTATCCACCAGTTTATCCGTTATTCCCTGTCCTATCCCTCTGCCCAGCCCGTAACATGCCGTTATGATGATAATTGACCACCACAACGCCTTTACAATGGCTTTTCCGGCTTTCTTTGAAGAAACCCAGGCAGCTTTTGCCGCCCGGTTCCTTTTTCTCTTTCTGATTGCTTCCTGGCACTCTGGGTCCTCCCGGTTCCACTCTTTCCCTTCCACTTCTTTCCCTCCTTAATTGCTATATCTCAATACTTTAATCCCTACAATGCAGAAACCTTCCACAAGTCCAGAATGTTCATTTACCATGTACGTGATTTCTGCATCTATAACCCCACCAGTAAATTCACCGCCTTTATACTCCTGCATATTCAGTTCATCCCCTACCCTGTACCCGTCATCCTTCAGCAGAAGAAAAGTTTGAATGTTTTGTGTAACATCATCCCACTGGGATGCAGGAAAGCGGATGACATGTATTTTCGGTTTTCTTTCTCCCGGAAGCTGCTGCATACGTTCTTCATCCTGCTGCCGCTGCAACTCTTTCTTCGTTTCCCTGTCAATGCGGTCCTGTTCTTCCGAATACCTTTGTTCCTCTGTTTTCTCTGCTTCTGCCTTATTCACATATGTGTCACATTCCTTCACGGTTCCTGTCTTCACATGGCATGTGCTGTAATGCAGGCATGAATAACACAAAGAATTGATATATTCCGGCTTTGGTTCAAATTCTTCCTGTTCCTCTGCCGTGTCTTCCTCCGGCTGGTTCATATGGCCTTCCAGCGGGTCTTTCTCTGGCTCCTGGTCATCCTCCTGGCCTTCTGCTTCTGCACCGTCTTCCTGGGCTTCCTGCTGCCGTTCCGGCCATTCTATCTGCCCCGGTATCTGCTTTGCAGCGTCTTCTAACTCTTTCAGCTTTTTCACATCCGGCAGCGTCAAAGCACCGTTTCCCTGTAATATCAAAAACGCCTGCTGCTGGTATTCCTTTGACAACCCAGCAACTTCATTCGCCACTGAAACATTGATGTTTTTCGCCTTAAATTCTTCCATCAGTTCCGGGCAGAGGTTGTTTTTAATATTCTTGTATCTGCCCATCTGGGCTTCCTTTAGCTTCCCGCCAGTCATATCCCGTAATATAGTTCTGGTCCGCCCCGTTACCTTGATAATTTTCCTTAGTTCTTCAATCAACGCTTCCTGCTGCAACGCTTCTTCCATCTTCTCCCAGTCTGATTTATCACGGAATGAATTTGCCATAATGAGTGTAAGACGTTCCAGGATGGTATCAAGTTCGTTTTCCTCTTTTCCTCCTGCATCTGCACCGTTCAGAATGGTTGCTGTGCCGTCTTCCTGCTCATTCTTGATGACACACGGAACATATCTAAACTGTTCCAGCCCTTTTTCCACCAGTGCCATGCAGGCCAGGCGGCGGCGGTGCCCCGCCTTTATCCTGTACCCTCCTTCGCATGGTATCACCAGAAGTGGTTGCAGCACTCCCAGCAATGCTATGGTAAACATTAAGCCTTCTAATTCTTCCGTACTGTAAAAGTTATCTTCGGATGGTATAAGTTCAAATGCATCCAGCGTGATAATGTCCATCTTCTCTGCATACTCTGTCTGCTGCATCTGGTCTTCCTGCCGCTTAGAACGCTGGTTCAATAACTCCTTTAAATCAAATGCGCTGCGGGTTTTCCCCATGGTTTTTTCCTCCTTTCATGTGCCCAATTCGGTCACATAATCCCCAACATTTCCAGATATTCTTTTACTGCTTTTAGATAATCCATTGACGCTGCGGAACGCCTTGAATAGAGGAAAACAGGTTCACGGTTGAATGTGCTTTCAGAAACCTTCTTTGAAACCCGTATGTGACTATCAAATACCGGATATTCCCCGACCCGCAATAATTCTTCCCCCTGCACATGTGCTTCGTTCTGCCCGTCAAATTTTGTTACCAGGCAGCCACGGAAGGTTAAGTGTTCGTTTAGGTCTTCTTTGACGTTCTCCACCTGCTCCACCAATTCCGGCAGCCCTTCCGTGGTATTGTCATCAATTTCCAGCGGCACAATAACGTCATCAGATGCCACCAGTGCATTGATTGTTGAAATGTTAATGTCCGGCGCATTGTCAATGATGCAGAAGTCATATTCCCCGGCCACGGATGCCAGGGCCTTTTCAAGTCTGTTCTGCTGCGGTCTTTGCTGGTCCAGCATAACTTCCAGGTTTGCTTTCAGCAGCTTCATATTTGCCGTGATTATATCCAGGTTTTCATATTCTGTCTTCTGAATAAGCCTTTTCATATCGGCCTTGCGGCTCAACATGATTTCTTCAATGCCCTTTCGGTCCGTGCTTCTCCGGCGCAACTGCCTGGAAGCGTCACCCTGTTTGTCATTGTCCACCAGCAACACCCGGTAACCAAATACCACGGCCAGGATATATGCAAACACAACGCTGGTGATGGTCTTTGCCACCCCGCCTTTTAAATTGATGATGCTCAATATCCGCATTTTCTTTTCACTCATATGTACCACCTTTCTGCCTTCGTTCCTCCGTGGCGGGAATTATCAAAATCCTAATGTTTAACCACACGTTTGCGCCAAGATGCGCCATACTCCAATGACTTGCCAGTGTACCGCACAAAATCACGTTCTATGTATCTCCTATTTTCTGGGGTATCATGCAAGTTATAGCCACTTTTATCATCACCTAAAAACAAATCGCCATCATCATTTATTCCCGCTTCTGTTCCTGTATCTTCATCCCTATACAAAATGGTCATAGTAATTTCCCTTTCCTCCGGTTTCCCGAAAAATCCTAATTAAGTTTACAAATACGCTGCTTTCGGTTCTTTCAAACCATCTTTATCCTTTATGAAAGCCTGCCTGCTGTCCAATTCATCAATGGTTCCTTTTACTGCCTGCCATGCGCCGCAAATGTCTAAATATTTGAAAATCAAGTTTCCTACTTCCCGCATAAGCCACACAAAATCTTTCTTTGCAAGCCGTTCAAGCGCATTTATCCGCTTTTCCCGCTCTCTTTCTTCGTCTCCGAAATTATCTTCCCTGTACAGAAGACTTGACAGGTCCGTTTCTGTTAGGGTCATAGCTACCGTATTAAACCAAAAAGCAGCGTTTTCAATTTCTTCGTCTTCATCCGGGTTTTTTCTGGTCCTGTAAGGTATTCCGCTAACGCTGATTTTATTTTGTACTTCCATAATGTCGCAATACAAATCCCCTGCTGCGTTCGCCAGTTCCGTCAATAATTCGTCATAATATCCGGCGTATTCACTGTTGCGGAAGCACTTATTTCCCTGCCCTTCCATGATTTCATCCACCATTTCTATGATTGACCACCAATCCAATGCCTTATAAAGCCCCACTTTTCTTCCTCCTGCCCGTCTGGCCGCTGGCCCAGCCTGTAATCTATTGAAAATCGTCAGCGTGTTCATGCCACCATTCATTGTATGTCATATCTGCAATAACTTCTTTGTAGCTGTCTGAATGTGTTAAGCAGGAAGCGCCCCACGTTTGTTTTTCCCCATACCTGGCGGACCATTCAAATTTCTTCGTCAGTTCGTCAAATTCTTTTTCGCTCCGTTCCCTATACTCCGAAAGCATTTTCACAACCGTTTTATCTCTGAATATCTGGTGCATGGTATCTGCTAAATGCTGCTTTATATGACTGTTTAAATCCCTGGCATAGTATGCCAAATCTGAAACAAAAATTTTAAATGCTTCATCACGGTATATGGCTTCTGTAATCTCCCTGTATTCTGCTTCAATACCGTTCATATCCTTTTCTTTGTAAAACTCTGCTATGTCCTGTTTGGTCTGAAACTTGTCACTGTTCATGTAGACAAATTCTATTCTTTCATAGCACTTTGGGTCAGTGTCAATTCCCACCAGTTTATCAAACTCTTTTTTCTCCATCCTTCTACCTCCGTTTATTCTGTGTTCCTTTGATGATTTCATTATATACTTGCGCAAGTATATTTGCAATCGGCAGAATAAACAATCTTACGCAAGTATATTTGTGAAATATGTATACTTGCGTAAGTATATACCTTAAAACTCTATATGGGTGTACTTTCCATTTCCATCAAGTTCATACATGAACTGCACTGTTCCAGACTTTACATAGTGAACCGCCGCAATATCTGTGATGGTGTGTTCCTTCGGTCCTTCAAAGACAAATAACCTTCCCTGCGGAATGTTCCCCGCTGCCATCCTGCTGCCATCAACTAAAATCACTTTATCACCGATTTCCACCGGGCATACTGCTTCAAATCTTGCTTCTTTCATTCTTCGTCTTCCTCCATTCCCATTTTTTCTTTATTTCCCTGTCGGATTACCCATGCAACTTCCCTGGCAACTATCAGCACCAGAAGAACAACCCCCAGTGCAACACCTAACAAAACTATCATTGCCAGCGCTTTAATGAACCACCATATTGCTGCTGCCAGCATTCCCAGAACTTCCATTCCCTTCATGCTCCTTCCTCTGCTCTATTCTCTCTTTGATGCTGCTTGCATCCGCCACGTGCGGTGCTAACTGGTTTATTAACTTCAACCGCTGCACAATCGGGCTTTCTGGTCTGGCCTGCTGCCGCTGTATCTTTGGCCTGTACTTCCTATGGTTTTTCTTTTTAGCCATCTAAAACCACCTTGTCTTTCTCCCTCTATATCTTTTAATCATGGGAAGTGCATTTCTTCTGCGCCAGTTATTGCAGCCATATGTATGATGCCACCATACGCAATACCAAAACGGAACCATAATTCCTGCGTTCATCATTTCACTGGGCCTTCTTCCTTCCAATGCAGCTTCCAGATAGTATTCATCTTCTTTTATGACGGTTGCGGCTTCTCTTTGATGCCCTCCTGCGCCTGCGGCGCTGGTAACCTTCTTCCTTTGCCTGGTTGATTGCCTTCTGCACTTTTTCATGGTCAATGTCGTTTTCCTCCTCCTGCAATACTTGCAGCACTTCCGCCGCATCCAGCGGAAGCGTGAACACACACCCTGGGTCATATGTTTCCGCCTTCCAGTCAGCAACAAACTTTTCATAATCCTTCAAATATGCAGGGAAAGGGTTAAACTGTTCAGCATGGTATATGGCATTCATTACCCTTTCATCATCTTCCTGTTTCCAGTTGTACAGATGCCATGCGCTGTGCCCATCATAGGCCCACAACGACAAATACAGTTCCAGTCCGTCAAATAGGTCATAGCTTTCCTTCATGTGTTTAAACTGGTTCCACGTGAAGCCCTGGCCCTTTAATTCATCCCGTATCTGCTCAACCGTCTTTCCTCCCGTTTTCAGCCTTGCCAGTACCACTTTCGGTTTGTAGTCTTTCACTGTTCTTTCTCCTTTCCAATCTGTCCGCTATCCTCAAAATAGCTTCCATGGATAACTGAATGTTTTTATCCGTGGATGCTGTTATATTCAATACTTGTGCAATATCCCGCAATTCCTCTGCCGCTTCCACATCAGCAGGCATGATGCCATATTCATTCATGCACCCGCTGCATAGCTGCTGCCCTTCCGGTATGATTTCACCACACATCAAACACCGTTCCGGTTCCATTCGTCATTCCCACCCTTCCAGCTTTTCAACCCTTATGGTCAGATTGCGTTCCCGCTCCATAAGGTTCAATACTTCCTGCGGGGTAAGCCCCGTTTCTTCATAGGCATATAGTTTTCTGGCAGCCTGGTTCACGCTTACGCCCTCCCTCAATACTGCCTTGCTGCCGTTCTGGCTCCAACTGGTCAGCCTGTATTCCTTTTTCTTCCTGGGTTTCGTCTTCTTTTCCCTGGGTGAAGCAGGCAGCGCCTTTTTCATCTGGCTGTAATATGGCACATGCTGTTTCAAAACCCTGTCCGCCGCTTTCATCCTTCATCCTCCGTCAGTTCTTCATCCTGCTTCCACAACTGGGCTTCCAGGTTTGCCACGGTTCCCGGATGTTCATAGTCCAGAAAGAGAACATGGCCGTTGAACTTTACCCGGAATGTTTCTGCATCCTCTGCCTTCATGTATTTTCGCCCATATATGGCCTTCATGCTGCGCCAGATGCCCCAGGGAACGAAAGCGAACACATCACCTATATTGATACATACCCCAGCTTTTGCGCCCGTCATCCACCAGCGTTCCAGCGTGTCAGATTGCGTTTCCGTAACAACTGATTGTTGCATCTTCTCTTGTCCGGTGTATTTTGCTTCAAAGCATATCGCCCGGCCACCCGGCAGCACTCCCATAAAGTCCGGCTGCGCATTTGCAATAAACCTTCCAGTGAAACGGCCATCCCGGTATGTTTCCATCACCCGGAACGGCTCTGGTATCTGCTCCACATACGCCCGGCCCTGGTCTTTGTAGAAGGCACATGCCCCCTTTATGTACCCTTCCAGGAAGTGCCCCTGGGCGTTTCCTCTCATACTGGACCAGCTTCTTGCGGTCCTCCTTTTCTGCTGCATCAGTCTTCTTCCTCCATTTCTCCCAGTAGCGCCCTGGGTGGTCTATTTTTGTCCATAAACATGCTGTATGCTCCTGCCTTTTTCATCATCCGCCTTTCTTCGTCTGTCCATTCCCTTTCCGGCCCGTCATATTCTTCATAACAACGTGCGGTTTTATCTGGAAAAAGGTTATTCCCGTGTCTGAATGCCATCATAAACGCTTCCAATTCCCGTTTTAATTCCTCTTTGTAAAAATCGAATAGCAGCTTGATTTCCACCGCTTCCAGTTCCGTACAATCACACCCACGCTTCTTTCTTCGCTTATACGGACCTTTATATTGGTGATATAAGCAACTACCCGTTACTTTATAAAAAATCTGGGTCAACAAATCTTCTTCTAATTCCGTTTTATATCCGAACCAATGAAGCGAAACATAATCTTCCAGCACTTCCGCTTCTTCTATCTGGTATTTCTCCATCAACTCCCGGTACATCCGCATGGCCGTTTCTTTCTCTCCGCCCACGCCACGTTCCGCAAGCGCTTTGATTTTCTTTAGCTTCTCCGCTGCCTGCTCTCTATCCATTGATGTGCCCGCCTTTCTTGCAATCATCCAGGAAGGTTGCCTGCATATCTGCTATGTGAAGCATTACTGCCAGCTTATTCCTGTTGAAAACACTGTTCAGATTGCGCATATCTGTTCTGGCCCGGCTGTCAAAAGCCCCCATGTGCCAGTTAATTGCCAGCATTTCTTCCACGGTCAGTTCCATGTATTTCAAAATCAGCACCACGGACTTTTCCCCATGGCCCAGCGGAAAATCATCATGGTATTTATATAATATTTTCCCTTCCCACTCTGTTTCCTTGTAAACATTCAGCTTGCATATATCATGCAGCAGCGCTACCACGGCTATTGTTTCCGCGTCATATCCTGCCTGCTGCGCTTCCGGGAACATCCGGTAATACACATCAAGAATGTGGTCCAGAAGGCCGCCTGGGTATGCACCGTGATACTTTGTACTTGCAGGGGCCGTGAAAAGGTCCGTTGTCTGCAACCATTTAAGCAGTTCATCAGCCCCCGGCCTTTCAATATCATGGTAAATCATCATAAAGTTTTCTTCCTGCTCCCGCCGCCGTTCTTCTTCATCCGTATTCGCTGGCTGATATAAATTTCCAGGCAATCTTCTGCACGCCTGGCATGATATTACATTCAATCCCAACGCACATTCATCACGGCCCGTCTTATCATTGAAATATTGATGTATGCACATCACTTCTTCCATTTTCGCTTCCCTCCTGTTCTTCCACCACATCATCAATATCAAAGCATTGTTCCCATAATTCCTGTAAGCTGGTTTTATGCTTCCAGGTAAATCCCAATTTGATTTCCGCATCCACCCACTTCCGCATTTCTTCTGGATGACGCTTCATGTTCTCCATAATCTGTTCATTTTTGGCAACAACGCACATCATACAGGAACACCGCCCACAATATTCATAACACGGGTGGTCATCCAGCCCCAGCGTCTTCCCCCATTCAAACATCTTTCCTTTTTCATAGTCCAGTACAGGGCGTAACCAGTGGCATTCAAATTTCCCCTTGCGTTCTGTTTTCAACGTTGTGGAATGATATTCACATTCTGGCAGCTTTGCACGGCCCCGGCTTTCGTCACGGCGTTCCCCGGATATGAAAAGACACTTTTCACCCAGCAAATTTCTGTGTGTCCTAATCCAGTGGTCAGTGAGTGCCGTTTTCAAATATGCCGTACACCAGCGGTTCTTCATGTCTGGGAACTTCAACCGTTCATTCAGCAGTAAATACATGAAGTCTTTTTCCGGTTTCAACATTACAGGTTTTAGCCCCAGTATTTTTGCAGTGCGGAAGAAAATTGCATCATTCACACTGTATTCTGCCCCAGTGTCGCAATACAGAAGAAATATTTTTTCTGGTGCAAAGTTCTGTGTTGCCCAGTATAACGCCCCTGTACTGTCAATTCCCGTACTGTAAGATACGATTACAGACGTATACCCGCATTGCTTTTCCACTGGTACATCAATCTTTGTCCGTGCCATCTTCTTCACCCCCGTACACCAGCACAAATTCACTTTCTTCAAAGTCAACCCCGTACTTTTCGCAATCTTCTTCATCTGCCGGGCAGATATTTTGCAGAGGACATGACCACTGATAGCAGCAGCCCACGCCTTCATATTCTTCCTGCTGCCCCGGATGCCTGCAATTATACCCATTGTTCGGAACGCATGGCGCTTCTGGTTCAAACTCTGCGTTATAGAAATAACCGCACACCCCAGCCAGGTTATTGATTGTCATAAGGTCCGGCACTTCGTTCCCTCTGTAATATCTCCATGACTGGGGCGGCCTGGTCAGTCCGTAAAGCGGCAGCGGGTGTGGTGTCACATACTCCACAACATCATGCACCACCCACCCGGCCAGCGGCTTCCCTGCGCCGTATTCATGCAATTTATCCAGTGGCACCCTGCTTTTCTCCACAATGTCTTCATAGTTCTTCACATCTAACACAATAGGGCAAGTAAACTGCCCATATATGCACCCCGTTCCGGTTATATAGACCAGGACCCGGAATGGCCCCGGCTCCTTCGGCCTGGTCTTTCTGATTTCCAGCAGCTTTTCCCCTGCTTTCATCTTGACCCACCATTTTTCATGCAATGCTGCAATAATAGTCACCATCTTCTTTTCCTCCCGTTATATCCGGCCTGCTGCCGCTCCTGGCGCTCCCGGCGCTTCTTTTCATTCAGCTTTTGCCGCATTTCCCTGTCAAAGTCATCTTCAAACCAGTACCGTGCCCCATCCTTGTAATAATAAAATGTCGTATTTCCCACACGCCTGCTGCCTATATACGTTCCAGCAGGGGCAGCAGCGCCAGGATATGACCACGCATTACCGTGGGCCTGGTCCAGTTCCCTTTCTCTTTCTGCGTCTGTCATTCTTCCTGGGCACCTCCTTTTTCCGCCACATCTTCAAGTAAATATGCCACCCTGTTTCCTGGTAGAAAATCGGTTCTATACTAACAATGTTGTAATTCGGGAACCGCTTCTGAAAGAACTCTTTTCCTGCATCCGGTGACTTCGCCAGGCGTTCCACCATCTTGCGAGAATATACGCTGTCTGCTGGTGGATGCTCTACCGGGCGGGCCAGGTTCCGGCTTGATGTGTATTTCATTTCCCTTCCTGCCTTATCCTTCCTTCCGTGGTCCTCTGCGGCCTTCTGTGGCCGTTCCAGGTTGCGTGAAGACGAATACCGTTTCTTTCCTTGCGGGTCCTTCGTTATGTATTTGCATAGCCCTTCAATGCCGTTTTCATTCGTTTGCAGGCGGTCCGCATTGACCCATCCCATTTGTTTGATTGTGGCCCTATATTCCGGGTCCGCTGCCTTCTTCCAGTTTATCCGCTTTGCGGTCCACATCAGTTCCACGTCATCCCTGTCCATTCCGCCATTCATAATGATGTGGTGATGCACTCTTTTTAATGTGCTTCCGTCTTCTGCAAACTTGTATTCTGTTACCAGGATATATTTCAGAGGTTCCAGGCCCAGTTTTTCCCTTCTGTATGCTACCCGGCGCAAATAGTTACCCGCTATCCGCTCCGCTTCCTCCACTGTTGCAGGCAAATGGTCATCATCATATGTTCCCGACACATGAAGGTCACCTATATGAAAATTGCCATTCCCCAGTTGAACCAGATACCGCCGTGCGTTCTTATCGTTCAAGTCTTTCTGCTTTGGCTCTGTAACCTTCTGCCGCTTCCCCCGTTTCCCTCTCACTGCCTTTTCTGCATTATCTGTCCGGGGTATCACATCCACTTCCCTATAATCCTGGCAGTCAACCTTCTTTTCCCGTATGAACATATACACTGCCTTCCCGTGTACCTGTTGCAGAATGGGTATACTGTCAAAAGGCCAGGGGCTTCCCCCTATCCTTCTATCTATCCATGTACCATGTTGTTTACTGGTTTGGTAAGAATGTTAATACCCCATACAAGCCCGTTTTCCGGGCATCACACCCGGCAACTGTCTTGACTTTCTGCCGCCAACATGGTACACTTTAAATGATGAATTTCCCAAATATGTTGACGTTTAAAAGCCTTTGTCAAGTGTTCCCGCACTTTGCAAAGGCTTTTTGCTGCTAATAGATTGAATAGCAGAACGCCAGTTCCGCATCCACTACAACGGCCACTGCATAAAACACGGTTGCTTTGCCATTGCCGGTTTTATACAACCCGTTCTGAACCAGTTTAGGTTCTCCTTCAAATCTCCGGTGAGTGTCACCCAGGCCAGATATTTTCATCCCATCAGTCAACGGCTGTCCTATAACCTTTTTTGCCGCTTTAAGGCCGCCCGTTTTAATCTGTTCCAGTTCCGCATCCGTTAGAACCCGTATAAGCTCCGTTGTCCATCCCATTTCTTCCGCCCTCCTTAATCAATTTCAATGATGGTGGTATTCGCTAAATTCTGTTGAATTGACATGATGTTGTGATGCTGGTAACCTTTTAAGTCCGTGATTTCATCCACGCATCCGCCCAGGATTTCTTCACCGTCAAAAAACACCCGTACATACACCCCCGGTCTTAACCTGGCAAGAAATTCATGCAATTCAATCACATTCCATCTGGCCCCGGCCATGAAGGCATCAAACGCCTTTTTGCAATCCGGGCACAACTCTTTTATGCTATCTACCGGGTAACCATCACCCCAGCTATGACGTGTCGCAAGTGCCAGTATCTTGTTTGGTTTCCCCTGCATAATTTTGAATGAAGGATACAACGGAAGTTCCCTTTTGCACCTGTCGCATATTCTCTTTGTCTCAATAACCTGGCTCATTTCATGTATTCCTCCACCAACGCTTCTATCAGTTTCCCTTCCATGCTGCTTCTGTTGGTCACTTTAATACCACGCTCCCGGCAGGCTTCTTCAATGTCTCCCAGGTTCATGTTTACAAAAACTAATTCCTGTGCCATTTCCCTTGCTTCTTTCCTTGTCATCCTTGACCATCCTTTCTTTTCTTCTTCCGGCAGAGAAACCCGGAACGGGCAGCCCTGCACCCCACCTTCCATGCAATTTACTGGTTCTTCACGGATTGACAAATAGGCGCATTTGTCGCAAACCAACTTCTTGCCACATCTGTTGCACTCACAACTTTCAGCGCATATGCCAAACCGCTTCAAACCATATGTATTTTCAAAAACATGCATCTGTTATTCTCCGCCTTCCATTTGGTATTCCTCTGCCGTACTTCCCACCAGCCATGCCCTATGCAATTCAATTTCTGGCTGGCTTCCATCTGTACCGTCTGAAACCACCGTGACTTCCCCAAAATATCCCCACACGGTTCCATCATTCATGTAAATTGTTACGCTTCCGCTGTTCTCCTGCCCCTCTGCCGCCTGCTGCTGCATTTCCTTCATCACTTTTTCCGCTGCCTGTTCTGCTGCCCTATCAATCCCCTTTTGATATATCCAGAACGCCAGCAGGAAGAAAGCAAAAAGTACCGCTACTGCTGCAACATGCGAAAAAACCTTAATTTTCTTATTGCTCAATCTGTCCACCACTCCTTCCCGTCCTCTATCTCCTTTTGTGGCATCAACTCCCCTTTCCATTTGTCCAGCAGCCCACATGAATATACAGAAAATTCCAGTTCCGGCAGGCTGATTGTCAATTCATCCCCTGCCTTATCATCACGGTTCAATGCTGGCTTAAATCTGTTTATGTAATAAATTTCATACAGAAACATATCCGCTTCCGTCTGACACGTGGCTGTTTCAATATGTGTCACGCTAAAAATATCTATTAGCTTGTGCATTGGCAGTTTAAAGAAATGCCCCCGCAATCTGCTGTTGATTGTTTGCTTTGTACGCCCCAGGTACGCCACAAACTCCGTGCCATCTGGCCTTCCATAAAATATTTTGTATATCGTGTATACCGTCTTTTTTCCCATGCTGTCTTCCTACATTGCCGCCGCTATCTGCTGTGGCTCTGCCGCTGTATATCCTGCTGCCTGCAATGCTTCCCTATTCTTTCTGTCCGCAATCTGTTTCAACTCCTGCGGTGTATATTCTTCCAGCGGCTTTTCCTGCCTGGTGCCAGCATTGAAGCTGACACCAAACACCCGTATTGTCCACTTAGTTTCCTGCTTCATCTTTCCACCTCCTATGCCGTTGCCCTCTGGCCCAGCATTTTAGTGAACTTCGCACCACGCATGAAGGCCAGAAACTCTTTCTTTTCTGCACCATCCAGGATGCCGATAAACTCCATTACTTCTTCTGCTTCTGCCCGGTCCTCCTGCGGCAGCATTACATCCATCTTTCTTTCCATAGTTTCTGCCATGTCTTTTTCCTCCTTTCTGGCATTGCGCTTCTGATTTTCACCTTAAAAACCAGCAAAACTTGTTGACCATCCACACGCTTTATAGCTGGCGTGACCGCTGCCCCCTTTTCGCAATGCCTATTTTTCGGTTTGGCTTCCCCGATTAAGCCAGACGGGATTTGAACCCGCCCTGCATCCGTTTCCGGCTGCTGCCCCTTCCGGCTTCTGGCTCTTTTTTGTTTCTTCCCTTTATGCTATGATTATCTTGCAACCGTGCCTGGTTGTAATTCATCTGAAAGGGGATGTTGATATGGCAAAAGTATATAGGGTTTATACTAACGGGCTGTCAAGTGATAAGGTTGACGAACTTCATTCGTACCTTGATGCCATAGCCTTTATGGTTCATTGGAACCCAGAATATTTGCAAATAACTATAGAAGATAATCAAGTGTTTCCTCCGCCTGGCTTTTCTTCCTTTGGTTGCAAATATGATGACGTAACCGCTAACCCTCTATAACTTGTAATAGGGCTTCCTTGAAATCCGGGTCATAGTCAACTATGAGCCGGGTTTTTCTCTCTGGGTTTACCATCCCTTCCAGAAATCCCATAAGTGAAAGCATGTTCCGTTGTTTTTGAATTACGCTATACCTTACCCCGTCTTTTATTTCCACTCCATAATGTTCAAGTGTCTTCTCCCTGTTCTTGCAAAACTGTTTTTCACTTTCATTCACTCTTTTCACCTCCGATATAAGCAATCATGGCTGCCATTCTAGCCACCATTGCCGTTCTAGCTTCATATTATACCAATGATGTATATTTGTCAATCCTTTTTTAGAAATTCTATTGACTTTTTTAGCAATCATGTATATTATGTGATTATACGAAAGGAGGTGTATTGACTTGATTACTTTAAATGAGCGCATCAAAGAACTAAGAAAGCGTTCCGGGCTTTCTCAAAAAGGCCTTGCAGAAAAAATCGGAATTTCTCAACGCTCTGTTAGTTGGGGTGAACAGCCCGGAAATAATGTTCCAGACAGCACTATTAAGACAATTTGCATGGCTTTTAATGTCAATGAAGACTGGGTGCGTTACGGAACCGAACCCATGTACATCCAGCCGGACACATTCAGCCTGGACAACTTCATAAAGGAAAAAGGTGGTACTGAACTGGAAAAAGAGATTGTAAAGACTTACTTTGAACTTGACCCAGAAATCAGAAAAGCGGTGATGGACCACTTCAAAGCAAAATTTGCTTCTTTTGCTTCCACGGAAACTGCCGCATCCATCGAACCATCTATTGAAGATATGGAAGCGGCATATAAAAAAAGTGTCTTAAATTCTGCACAGAAAACGGCATCATCTGCCTTGAATATCACAGAAGGCACAGAACGGCAGAAAAAGAGCGGATAACAAAGACATGATGTTAAACTGGCGGCGGCCAGAAAGCCACCGCCCCTACTAAAAAAGTGAGGTTTAGATTATGGGAATGTTTACGAAAGCGCAAAAGAATATGGCAACTGGTGTTTATGCAAATGTCAAGAAGTGTTTGAAGGAAAAGGACGGCTTCACACATGTTGTCATGGTCAATAGTTTTGGGAAATTAGCAAACCAGAACTTCATGTGTGAAGATAAATACAGCACTGAAATTGACCAGATACTTACATTGATGCAGCAGGATGGATATGAAATAGTTGACTTGAAAGTGACCGCTTTGCAGGACCAGGGCCGTGGAACCTGGGGAAAAGACATGGAAGGTTATTCCACATTGATTATGTATAAGTAAAGAAAATAAAACACCCCTGCGGTGCTGGGAACACCACAAGGGCTTGTGCAAAGATATATCATACCAGATACAACATACCATCTGCATTGCTATTATAGCACATGCAGGCGGGAAATAACAGGAAATGAAAAGGCAGGTGCTATAATGATATGATGAAAAAAATTGCTGTTCTTTATATGAGAATGTCCACCGATATGCAGGAACATTCCATTGAAAGCCAGGAACGTGTTTTGATGGAATATGCAAAACGGAATGGGTACGTTGTCATCCGCAAATATATTGACCGTGGCATCAGCGGTCAACACGCCAGCAAACGGCCCGACTTTCTAAAAATGATTGATGACAGCGAAACAGGTGAGTTTCAATTCGTGCTGATTTATGATAGCAGCCGTTTTGCCCGGAACCTGGTCGAAAGTCTTACCTACAAATCCATTTTAAAAGAAAATTGTGTGCGCCTTATCTCTATGACTGAACCGAACCTGGAAGATGATGAAATGTCACTTTATATTGACGCAATGCAAGGCGCTACAAATGAAATATATGTACGAAAACTATCAAAAAGCGTAAAACGTGGGCATAATGACCGGGCCTTACGTGGTGATTTGCCAGGTGATGTTCAATTCGGATTAAAGCGCCTTAAAGATGGAAGTATTGTACTGGATGAAGTCAAAGCGCCTATAATGCGTTGGATGTATGAAGCTATCTATTATGATGATAGTTCATATTATTCCATTTGTGAAACCCTGGCCGCAAAAGGTATCAAAAGCCAACGTGGAAACATTATTGATAGTCGCCAAGTAAAACGCATGTTGATGAATATAAAAAACAAAGCATATCACTGGGCTGAAAAAGATGGTAAACCTATTCTGAAAAAAGGGAACTATCCTGCTATTGTTGATGAAGAAATTTTTGACGCTGTACAAGAAATTATTGCAGAACGTGCTAAACACTATAAAAAGAATGAAAAGCCCGCTGAATTTCGGAAGCACTGGCTTTCCGGCCTTTTGGTATGCCCCCATTGTGGTGCTGGATATAGTTATAATACAAGGAAGCCCCCGCAGCATGATGCCTTCCGTTGTGGCAATCAAACCCGTGGGGCCTGTAAAAAGGGGTCATCTATTTTAGTTGATGTGGCTGTTGAAATGGTACTTGATAAACTGTCAGAAGTATATGCCGGACCGCTGGCACCCTACGTGAAGAACATAACTGTTTCCCAGCCAGAACCCCAGATTGACTATGATAAAGAAATTAAGCTACTGGAAGCCCAGCTAAAACGTGCAAAGCAAGCCTACCTTGCTGAAATAGATACAATAGATGAATATGCCCAGAATAAACGCCGCATAGCTTCCAACATCAAAGAATTGCATGAAGCAAAAAACCAGGCCCAAGAAGGGGCCGCTTTGAACGAACCCCAGTTCAAAGTGAAGCTGCTCAACGCTATTACCCTTCTCAAAAGTGATTGCCCAATGTCTGAAAAAATCCCCGCTGCCCGCAGCATCATTGAAAAAATTCTTGTTGACCCCCGCAACAAAACTATGGATATTTATTTTTTTGCCTAACGGTGTAACAACCTGTACTGGAAGCACAGCGATTTTCCTGCTCCGGTCGGCATGATGCCGAGCACGTCCTGTCCGTTCAGAAGCGCATCCACCAGCATCTCCTGCCCCTCCCGGAAGGAATCGTAACCGAAGTACTTTTTTAAAACCTCATATTTTGTCATCTTGTTTTTCTCTGCCCTTTCCATCCACTCTACCTCCATTGTGACATAGATTGCAGGTAAAGTCAAACAGATGTGTGCCGCATGTTTTCTTTCATCCATACATATATTGTCTCAAAAAGTCCTGGAGGGGGATTTTATGCGTTCTCTTTCACCCCTTTCCCGCCGGATCCTGAAAAAAGCCGGTATCGCCGCCGCTTTTTTCTGCTCCGCTTTTCTTTTTGGCTCTGTTCTGTCCCACTTTACCTGCCGTGCGCTCCGAAAGGCAGCCCCAGTTTTTCTCTCTGCTGCGCCGGAGACACCTGTTTCTTCCGTTTCGATGCCCGTCCTCTCCTCTGCTGCCGAAAACTGGGGGCTCTCCTTCCCGGAAAAAGGGAAGACTCCCGTCGGCAATGCTACATCCGAAGAGCTTGCCGCCTACAACGCCTGGTTTGCCGCTTCACCGGAAGAAAACATCATCTATCTGACGTTTGACTGCGGCTATGAAAACGGCAACACACCAACGATTCTTGATGCGCTCCAGAAGCATCAGGCTCCCGCAACGTTCTTTGTCGTCGGCAATTTTCTCTCCGACCAGCCGGATCTTGTCAAACGTATGGCAGCGGAAGGCCATATCGTCGGAAACCACACCTGGTCGCACCCGGATATGTCCAAAATCTCCACGCAGGAAGCCTTCTCAGAAGAACTGAACCGAGTCTCCACACTTTATCAGGAAACCACCGGCCAGGAAATGGTGAAATTTTACCGGCCGCCGCAGGGAAAATACAGCACACAGAACCTGCAGATGGCAAAGGACCTCGGATACCAGACGTTTTTCTGGAGTCTCGCCTATGTAGACTGGTACCAGGATCAGCAGCCGACCCACGAGGAGGCTTTCAAAAAGTTGACCGGACGCATTCATCCCGGTGCCATCGTCCTGCTTCATAATACCTCATCCACCAACGCGGAGATTC
>ENA-OQDC01000196-OQDC01000196.1-human-gut-metagenome-genome-assembly--contig:-NODE-196-length-48557-cov-4.948255_pt1 | contig 48557 bp, 29 predicted proteins | sample MGYA00242770_ERZ504601 | MGnify/ENA primary metagenome ERZ504601 (study PRJEB26092, sample SAMD00036305) | human gut metagenome | host: Homo sapiens | study: EMG produced TPA metagenomics assembly of...
CGAACGGTACATCCGCCATCGGCGTCGCCGTGGCCGACAACCCGGCCGGCCCGTACAAGGCCGCCGACCAACCGCTGGTCACTCGCACGATGGAAGGCGTCACCGTTGGACAGGCCATCGACCCGTCCATCTTCACCGACCCGAACACCGGCAAGTCGTACATCCTGTACGGCAACGGTTCGCCCGCCATCGCCGAACTCAACGACGACATGGTGAGCATCAAGGCCGGTACGGTGAAGAAGCTCAACGGTCTGAACGACTTCCGCGAGTCCGTGGTCGTCGCCTACCGCGACGGCAAGTACCACTGGACCTGGTCATGCGACGATGCCAACTCCCCGAACTACCATGTGAGGTACGGCGTCTCCGATTCCATCGACGGCACCATCACCTACAAGGGTGTGCTGCTGCAGAAGGATTCCTCCAAGAACCTGCAAGGTACCGCGCACCAGTCCGACGTGCATGTGACCGACGCGGACGGCAACGACCGTTGGCTCATGGCCTACCATCGCCACTACACGCCGCTCGGCGTGTTCACCTCCGGCCTCGGCTACCACCGTGAAACCGCCATCGACGAGATCACCTTCGACGCGGACGGCCTGATGCAGACCATTCACCCGACCGACGAAGGCGTGTCCATTGAGATGGCCGATACGACGGCGCTTGATGGCGCGATTGAAGCGGCCGACAAGCTCGGCACCGATGGCTCTGCTTACACCGAGGCCAGCTGGAAGGCATTCGAGGATGCGCTCGCCGCAGCCAAGACGGCCAAGCAGACCTTCCTTGACTCCGGCCTGTCTCAGGCTGATGTCGATGCCGCCGCCAAGGCCCTGACCGACGCGCAGAATGCGTTGGAGGAGAGCCAGCCCGAGCCGGAGCACCCGGCCGCAGGCACGATCCTCTCCATCGCCGTGACCGCGCAGCCCGCCAAGGCCGAGTACAAGGTTGGTGAAGCGCTCGACGTTGCCGGTCTGGTCGTCACCGCGACCGTGGCCGATGGCAACGGCGGCTCCACCACCCGTGAGCTCGCCGCCGATGAGTACGAGCTGCTCGGCTTCGACTCCTCGAAGGCCTCCGACAAGGTGACCGTGACCGTGCAGTCTGTGGCCGATTCGACCAAGACCGCCACGTTCACCGTGAAGGTCGTTGCCGACGAGACGCCGACTCCGGATCCCGATCTGGCCACTGAGGAAGAGCTCAAGCAGCTCGAAGACGCCATTGCCAAGGCCGAAGCCGAGAAGCTGAACCAGGACGATTACACCGCCGATTCGTGGAAGGCCTACGCCAATGCGCTGGCCCAAGCGAAGAAGGTGCTCGCCAAGGAGAACGCCATCTCCACCGAGGTCCAGGATGCGATTCGTCACCTGACCGAGGCCCGCAAGGCCCTCGTGAAGGTCTCCGCTGATGGCAAGAAGCCGGGTGCCGTCATCTCCGACACTGGTGCCGCCGTCTTCGGCGTGGCTGGTGCCGTGGTGGTCCTCGCCGCCGCCGGTATCGCCCTGACCATCTGGCGCAAGCGCCGTATCTGACCCCTCATTTGCAAAAAACTCTCACTGACGTTGAGTCGGTGAGAGAAATTTGCAACGAGTGGCCTGATTTTGCAAAAGACTCTCACTGAGCACTCCTCAGTGAGAGTCTTTTGCAAGTGGGCCCGAGTCCGCACCGCCCGCATCTTATATAATCACGATTATATTAATCGTGATACAATAAATCGTGGTGCGAATAGGAATTCGCCAACGTATGGCATAGAGGGGCGGGCAGTATGACATTCATCGGACGAGATAGCGATTTACGGCAACTGCAGGAATGTTTCACTGAGCGTAGGGCACAGCTTGTGTTCGTCTACGGCCGCAGGCGCGTGGGAAAAACAGAGACGCTTATTCAACTCGCAAAAGACAAGGAAACCTTATTCTTCGCGGCGCAGAATGCCACTAAAGATGAACAGCTGGCATCGTTCTCCCGTCTCATGTTCGAGGCGGGTGCCCCGGGCAAGGATTATCTGAGTCAATATCCTTCTTGGGAAAGGGCGTTAACCGAGTTAACCCGGCTGCCAGAGCCGAGCGATGGCGGCCGCAGGCTTGTGATATTCGATGAGTTTCCTTATCTGGTCAAATCTGATCCGTCATTGCCGTCAGTGCTACAGAATCTTTGGGACCACACGTTGCGTCATGCAAATCTGATGATTGTGATTTGCGGCAGTGCCATGAGCTTCATCGAAAAGGAGCTGTTGGGAGAAAAATCGCCGCTATATGGTCGTGCGACCGGCATCCTGAAGATGCTGCCGATGCCATATTGGGATGCAGCGCAATTCTTCCCCAACTATAGTGGCGAGGATAAGGCGCTGGCCTACGCAATACTGGGCGGTATCCCGCGTTACCTAGAGGAATTTGACCCAGATGAGACCATAGACGCAAATGTCAAGCGGCATATTCTGAGACGCATTGCTCCGCTATACAGCGAGGTTGAATTTTTGTTGCACGAAGAACTGCGGGAAACTGCGAAATATAACAGCGTGATACGGGCGATCGCGCTCGGCGCAACTTCGCTGAATGAGATCGCGACACACACGATGATGGCAAACGCAACAGTATCGTCGTATCTCGCCAATCTTATGGAACTGGGGATTGTGGAACGTGAGTTCCCAGTCACGGCGAAGCCTAAGGAGCGGGCGAAAGGTTCGCGTGGGCTGTATCAGCTGAACGACAATTTCTTCCGATTCTGGTATTCGTTTGTATTTCCGTATCGCTCGGAATTGGAGCGGGGCGATGTGGAAGGCGTATACGAGCGTCATATCAAGCCGGTATTACATGATTTTGCCGGCAAACCGTTCGAGGGTCTGTGCCGTGAATGGATGTGGCGTGAGAGTGCTGCTGGACGGTTGCCCTTCCGTGCGCGTGCGGTTGGCCGTTGGTGGGATCGTCAGGATGAGATAGACGTGATGGCCGTTGACAATGCGTCTGATGCTGCCATTGTGGGCGAGTGCAAATTCCGCAATGCGCCGGTGGACCGTTCCGTGCTGAATCTACTGCGAGACCGTGCTGCGCGAACCGGTATCGGCCAGCGAACATACCTGCTGTTTTCGCTCGGCGGTTTCGATCAATCACTGGTCGACGATGCTGCGGCGTCTCAATCCGACGTTCAGCTCGTCGGCATCGATGAGCTGTTTCATGAATAAATCCCATTTGCGAATAGCTCTCACTGAGTGCTCATCAGTGAGAGCTATTCGCAAATGGAGCCTTACTTCTTCGCCTGAGTGAGCTGGTAGGCCGCAAAGAGAATGGCGAGCCAGATCACGCCGGCGATAACGGCGACGCGGTAGCTGGCGGAGAAGCACATGAGCACCACGACCAGTGTCAGGAACGCCAATACCACCCACGGGGTTACTTTGGCGAACGGCAGCTTGAAGTGAATCGCGTCGAGCGCTTCCTTGCCGGACTTGCCGGCCAGCTCGGAATCCTCGGGAGCGCCGCCCGCGGCGACCACCTTACGGAACTTCATTTCGGTGAACATGATCATCGTCCAGTTGATGATGCCGGCGATGGTGGCAATCGACATCAGATAGTTGAACGCGAACTCAGGCCACACGAACACCACGACCACGGCGATGGCGGTGATCACGGCGGACGTCAGCACGCCGGCCACCGGCACGCCCTTAGCGTTGAGCTTGCCCAGATACGCGGGTGCATTGCCTTGTTTGGCCAGCGAATACAGCATGCGGGAGTTGGCGTACAGGCCGGAATTGTAGACGCTCATCACAGCGGTCAGGCACACGAAATTGAGGATGCCGGCGGCCGCGTGGATGCCCACGGAATCGAAGATTTGCACGAACGGGCTGGGAACATCGTCTCCGCCGATGGTGTTCCACGGTATTACGGCCATGATTACGCCGAGCGCGCCAATGTAGAACACGAGAATTCGCCAGATAATGTCATTGGTGGCGCGGGGAATCGTACGACGAGGGTCCTCGGTTTCGCCGGCGGTGATGCCGATGAGTTCGGTGCCGCCGAAGCTGAACATCACCACGACAAGCGCCATCAACAGGCCGGTCCAGGTGCCGTCCTTAGTCTGCTCCATGAGACCGTTCGGGAAGAAGCCCCCTTCCAAGGTGAACCAGTTGGCAAAGCTCGCTTTGATGCCGGATGCGGTGGGCAGAGCGAAGATGATGACGGCCAGGCCGCCGACGATCATGGCGATCACGGCCACAATCTTGATAATGGCGAACCAGAACTCGAACTCACCGAACTTGGAGACGCCCAGCAGGTTGGCGGCGCAGATAATCACCAAGAACACGGCCGCCGACACCCATGTCGGAATCGCCGGGAACCAGTAGTTTACGAATTTGCCCACCACGGACAGCTCAACCATCGAGACGAGGATGTAATTGAACCAGTAGTTCCAACCGGAGATGAAGCCGGCGCGCTTGGACCAGTAGCGAGTGGCGTAGTAGCTGAACGCGCCCGCCTTCGGATCCTCAACGGACATTTCGCTCAGCGCGCGCACGATCATGAAGATTGCGAAGCCGCCAACCAAGTAGGCGAGCAGAATCGAGGGGCCGGCCAGCGCGATGGATTCGCTGGAACCATAGAACAGGCCGGTTCCGATGGCGCCGCCCAGTGCAATCAGCTGGATATGACGGTTCTTCAGTGACTTGCGCAGCGTGGCCGGCACCGGCACGTCGTCGGTTTCGCGCGGCTTCTTAGGCGCATCAGCAGTACTCATTGTGCCCTTCTCTCACATTTCTTGGGTTTTGGCGCACGCGGGGCTTGCCGCGATGCGCAACGTTCGTTATTCTATGCCGCCGTATCGTCTCAGAAATGGTCAATCGTCTATTTGTGCGCTATCGCAAGCGCGGGCGTGGGCGCGGCCGGTGAGCAGGCGAAGCTATAGCGAGCGATGCTTATGAAACCGCACGCTTCACTGAGTTCACTGAATTCACCGTGTTCACTGCGTGGCAGGCATACACATGGTGAAGATGGTGTGGGACACCGATTCGGGAGAGGCCGCGAGATCGGTGGCGAGCCAATATTGCAAAAGCCCAATGCTGCCGGACACGGCGAATCGCATACGCATCTGCGCCTCGGCTGGGTAACCCGCCGAAGATTGCAACTGTTCGCCTACGCCGCGCTGGCTGTAAATCAATCCCAGCAGCTGCTGCTGGAAGCCGATATCCGCTTTCGGGCTCATCAATACCTGCAGATGCTTGCGATTGTCGGCAATGTACTGGCAGATGCGCTCAATAACATGCTCGATGCCGGCAGAATCTGGCTGGGCGAGTAGCTGTTCGAGTGCGGTGGTGACCCAGGCCATGGTTTCGTCTTCAATGTCGTGCAGCAGTTCCTCGATGCTCGCATAATGCGCGTAAAACGTGGAACGATTCACATCGGCCCGCTCGCACAACGCTTTAACGGTGATGGAGCCGAGCGGCTGATTGCGCAGCAACTCGATAAGCGCGTCCTGCATGGCACGTCTCGTGTAGCGGGTGCGGCGGCTTTCCGTCAATTCTTTGGCCATGGCCTTCTCCCCAAATTCCGACAACCCACAATCCAACTGTTGGTTGCAGAACCGACACAGTGTTGTTTTACTTGAGTATAGCAGGAAGTTTTGGCGGGGCCTATGGGGCTAGGTGGCTGCCACGAGCGCGTTGGAGGTGTGCGATGGCGTATATCGAATTCGACCATGTGGTCAAGGAATATCCTTCTGGTAGCAGTGTGATTCGCGCGCTCGACGAGGCCAGCTTTACCGCCGAACAAGGCGAATTAAGCGTGATTCTGGGACAGTCCGGTGCCGGCAAAACCACGGCATTGAACATTCTGGGCGGCATGGATACCGCCACAACCGGCCGCGTAGTGGTCGGCGGACGCGATATTACGGGTCTGCGGAAAAAGGAACTGGTGACCTACCGGCGCAACGATATCGGCTTCGTCTTCCAGTTCTACAATCTGGTGCCTAACCTTACCGCGCTCGAAAACGTGGAGCTCGCCTCGCAAATCTGCCCTGACCATTTCGATCCAGGGGAAACGCTGCGCAAAGTCGGACTGGGGGAGAGGATGGACAACTTCCCCGCGCAACTGTCCGGCGGCGAACAACAGCGTGTATCCATCGCCCGCGCGATTGCCAAAAAGCCGAAGCTGTTGTTGTGCGATGAGCCGACCGGTGCGCTCGATTACGAGACCGGCAAGGAAGTGCTGCAGTTGCTGCAGGATATTTGCCAAACACAAGGCATGACCGTAATGATCATCACGCATAATTCCGCGCTTGCACCGATGGCTCACAAAGTGATTCGCTTCCGCTCCGGCAAGGTGACCAGCGAGGAGGTCAACGCAACGCCGCGGCCCATCGCCGATATCGAATGGTAGGTGATTGGCGATGCTCACTGCAAGACACTCTGTGAAACGCCCCGTGAAACAAGCGAGGCGATTCGTGAAACAACCTGTGAAACATTCTGTGAAACGGCGGAACCTCGACGATAGCGGCGGTCGAGGAGCGGGCGTTTCTGCGGTATTTGCCAAAGATACGTTGCGTTGCTGGCTGCGCAGCTGGAAGAGGTTCGTCTCGATCGCCGTCATCACGCTGCTTGGCGTGGCCGTGCTGACCGGCATCTACGCCGGATGCCGCGATGCTTTTCTGGCGGCCGGTCGTTTTTACGATCAGCAGGGACTGCATGACCTGCAGGTGCTATCCACATACGGCCTGACCGATGATGATGCAACGGCACTGCGCCGAATCGACGGTGTGCAAACCGTGCAGCCCGAACGTTCTCAGACGGTGACCACGTTGGTGGACGGCACCAAGAAAACCGTGACCATGCAGGAAATCGGTACCGAAGGGCTTGATCAGCCGTACCTGCAACAAGGCAAACTGCCGAACAAGGCCGGCGAAGTGGCGGTGACTCAGCAGTTCCTGAACGATAGCGGACTCAAGATTGGCGGCACCATTACTGTGACGCCACAAGACACCTCTTCATCCGTCATATCGGTAGCGGCCACGGAGACTGACGATTCCAATAATGCCGATACGGTAGGTGTCGCCGCCAATGCCTCGGCATCCGATGCGAAGTCCGCCGCCAATACGGACGCCGACGCCGAGCAATCCCCGCAGTTCCCCACGAAACTCACCATCACCGGCGTCGTACTTGACCCGCGCGACCTCAACAATCCAGACGGCTATTCGGGCATGACCTCCTTCCGGTCCACCTCATCCGAGGACTATACGTTCTTTGCACCCAGCGACGGCGTGACCGGCAATATATACACTGCGATATCGGTTGCCGTCACTGGTGCGTCCGATTTTGACACGTTTTCCGATGCCTACGATGAAGCCGTCAAAACCGTGGCCGACCGTATCGAACATCAGATACAGACCACACGCCAGAAAGCCCGTCGTCAACAGATCGTCTCCAGCGCGCAGCGCAAACTGGACGATGCCCAAGACGAGGCCAACGAGCAGCTGGACGAAGCCCAGAAGCAGATCGACGACAACTGGGCCGAGCTGGAAGCCAACGAAACGACATTGCAAGATAGCCGTACCGAATTGGAGAACAACAGGACAACCATTACCGATGGCGAACGGCAGCTCGCCGATGGACGTGCGCAGATTGCATCGGCCCGTCAACAGATCGCGCAAGGTCGCCAGCAGATAGCCGAAGCGCGCACCCAGCTCGAATCGGGCAAAGCGCAGCTCACCTCGGCTCGCAAACAGCTCGATGCGGCGCAAACGGAACTGACTGCCAATCGCACGAAAATCGAACAGGGCATTACCCAAATCGACCAAGGCGTGGCACAAATTGATCAGATGCTGTCCATGATTCAACAGGCCGACAATCTACTGGCGCAACTTGACCCGAATATCGACTTCAACTCACCCACATGGCAGGCCATCAAGCAACTGCTCGCGCGCCTTGGCATTACCGTGCCTGAAGTGCCGTCAATCAGCGATCTGCGGCAACAGCTGACCGCCAAGCAAACGGAACTGCAAACGCAGCGAGACAGTCTGGCCCAGCAGAAAGCCGATTTGCAGCGCACATTAAACGAAACCATTGCCCCCGCACAATCCACCTTGGACCAGCAGAACGCGCAACTGACCGCCAAGGAACAGGAAGCGGCTGCAGGAGAGGCACAGCTCAATACCAAATCCGCGGAACTCGAAGCGAATGCCGCAACCCTCGAAACCCAGTCGGCGCAACTTGAAGCGCAGGCCGCCCAACTGGCCAGCGGCAAGCAGCAGCTCGAAGAAGGCGAGCGGCAGCTGGAAGAAGGCGAACAACAGCTCGCGGACGGCAAGGCGAAACTGGATGATGCGCAGTCTGAACTCGATGCGATGCGAAGCGAAGCGGAAAGCGAATTCGCCAAGCAGCAACGGCGCATCGACGATGTGGCCAACGCACGTTGGTATGTGCAGACACGCGCTTCGATCGACGGATTCAGCTCGCTCAAATCAGACGTCAGTTCCATCGAATCCATCGGCCGCGCATTCCCGATTGTGTTCCTGCTGGTCGCCGTGCTCATGAGCCTGACCACCATGACCCGCATGGTCGAGGAAGACCGCGGACTTATCGGCACCTACCTTGGACTCGGCTATGGCGGACTCGCCGTGTCCAGCCGGTATCTGCTGTTCGCGTTGCTCGCCTGCTTGGTCGGCGGCGGCATCGGTCTGCTGGTCGGATTCCTTGGCATCCCGGCATTCCTGCTGGTGGTGATTGAGGGACTGTATATATTGCCCGGTGTGCGACTCGAATACGACTGGTTGTACGGTTCGGCCGGCATCGTGCTGTTCGTGGTCGGCGTGGGCGTGGCCACCGCGCTCGCCTGTCGCGAGGAGATACGGCACACGCCCGCCGCGTTGATGCGGCCGAAGGCACCGAAAGCGGGCGCTCGCATATTGCTGGAGCGGATTCGCCCGGTATGGAGCCGGCTGAACTTCCTCGGCAAAGTCACCGCGCGCAATATCTTCCGATTCAAGTCGCGCTTGATTATGACCGTGGGCGGCGTGGCCGGTTGCACAGCGTTGATTATCTGCGGATTTGCGATTAACGACACCGTCGACACGATTGGCGTCAAACAATACGAGCAGATCTACCAGTACGACCTGATGGTCGTGGCCAATGACGATGACGCCACCGCGATGCGCAAGCAGGTGGCACAAGATGGCCAAACCACCGAAACGCTGAATCTGCGCGTGGATAGTGGCGAGATGAGCAATGCGGCGCAGGAAAGCGAAACCGTGCAGCTGATGACCGTGCCCAACGATTCGCTGAATATCTTGAACGATATGGTCACGCTGGAACAAGCTGGCGATGATGGATGGTTTGGGCTGCCCAATATCTTCGGCAAAGCGGGTGGCGGCACTGTAGCGCTGGACGATAGTGGCGTGATTGTATCGCAGTCCGCCGCCAACTCGCTGAATATTCATGCCGGCGACACCGTCACGCTGGGCAATGGCGGTAGCAGCCGGGCCAAGGTGCAGGTCACGGCCGTGACGCGCAATCTTATTGGCTCTGATGTGTACATCAGTGAGCGACTGTACGACCAGAAGTTTGCGGCCGGCGGTGTGACGTCTTCGGCTTCGGGAGATGGCACTGCCTCGACCTTGACGTGGAACGCGATGCTCGCCAAGCTGAAAGGTTCCGAGACCGAACAGGCCGAATATGCGGATCGGTTGGGCGAGGAATCGTCGGTGCTCAAGACCGTGAGCTGTGCGCATCTGGCCGCCACGTTTAAGTTCGATTTGATGGGTGCCGTGGTGGCGCTGATTGTGGGGCTCGCCGGCGGCCTGGCGCTGGTGGTGCTGTTTACGTTGGCCAATACGAACGTGTCCGAACGCATCCGCGAGATGGCCACACTGAAGGTGCTGGGCTTCTATGACCGCGAGGTGCACAACTACGTGAACCGCGAGATGATGATATTGACCGGTATGGGTGTGGTGGTTGGTCTGCCGCTTGGCAGGTGGATAGGCGGATTACTGACTGCTGCGTTGAATATGCCGTCGCTGTATTTCGAAGTGGAAGTGCACTGGTACAGCTATGCGATTGCCGTGGTGGCGACGCTGGCGTTCGCGCTGCTGGTGCAGCTGTTCACCAACCCAGTGCTCGATCGCGTAGACCCGGTCAGCTCGCTCAAGTCCGTGGAATAGAGGTAGAAGTTCAATTAGGTGTTGGTGAATTGAACTTCTTTGGCTGAATATTTACAGTATCATCGCATGTATTCTTGAGCTGAGCGGTTTTCGCGACATATTTCGGTGATACAGTCTGAACTTGTTTTGAACGAGTATCGCGTCCGGTACGTAACAATCGGGCGGCAGAGAAGAGAAATGAAATCAGTATGGCCGATACGAATGTGAATGGTGGTACACGGCAGGCTACGGGCAAACTCAAGTCTGTCGAAAGCCTGGACCAGACCAACGAGATGGAGCGTGGCCTGAGCAATCGCCACGTGCAGTTCATCGCCATTGGCGGCACCATCGGCACCGGCTTGTTCCTGGGTTCGGGCAAGTCGCTGGCACTGACCGGCCCCTCGATCGTCTTCGTGTATATCCTGGTCGGCGTCATCATGTTCTTCCTGATGCGCGCCATCGGCGAAATGATGTACAGCGACCCCAGCCAGCACACGTTCATCAACTTCATCACCCGCTACCTGGGCAACGGATGGGGCATTTCGCCGGCTGGACGTATTGGGCCGCGCTCGTGCTGCTGGGCATGACCGAGATCACGGCCGTCTCCACGTACTTCATCACCTTCTTCGACACGTTCGGCATCGACCTGACCCATTGGAAATGGCTGATCGAGCTGTGTTTCCTGGTGTCGCTGGTCTCCATCAACCTGATTGCCGTCAAGGTGTTCGGCGAGGTGGAATTCTGGTTCTCGATGATCAAGATCACGCTGATTTGCGCGATGATCGCCACCGCCGTGGTCATGATCGTGATCGGCTACCATTACCCAGCCGTGCAGATTCACGGCGTGGACCACGTGAGCCCGGCCGGCCACGCCGGATTCGACAACCTGTTCGCCAACTTCTCGTTCGCGCCGAACGGTTGGATGGCCTTCCTCATGAGCTTCCAGATGGTGTTCTTCGCCTACGAGATGATTGAATTCGTGGGCGTCACCGTCTCCGAGACCAAGAATCCGCGCAAGGTGCTGCCCAAGGCCATCAACGAGATTATCGTGCGCGTGCTCATCTTCTATGTGGGCGCACTGGTGGCCATCATGTGCATTGTGCCGTGGACCTCGTTCAAGCCGAACAAGGACGGCTCCTTCGCATCCCCGTTCATTATGATGTTCCAGTATGCCGGGCTGAATTGGGCGTCTGCGCTGGTGTTCTTCGTGGTGATTACCGCCGCATCTTCCGCGCTGAACTCGCTGCTGTACTCGGCTGGCCGCCACCTGTACCAGCTGTCCGAGGTGTCGCCGAACCCGACGCTCAACAAGCTCGGCAAGGTGTCCGATCGCAAGGTGCCGGCCCGCGCCATCCTGGTGTCCGCGGCGCTGATACTGCTGTCGCCGATCGTCAACGCCATCCCCGGTGTGTCCGGAGCGTTCGTGCTGTTCTCGTCCGCCAGCTCCGCGGTGTTCCTGTTCATCTACATCCTGACGCTGATGGCACACCGCAAGTACCGTCGCTCCGCTGATTTCATTCCGGACGGGTTCGTCATGCCCGCTTGGAAGGTGCTCAATACGGTGGCAATCGTGTTCTTCGTGTTCATCTACCTGACGTTGTTCCTTGCGGACGATACGCGCAATTCCGCGATTGCCGGCCTGGTGTGGCTTGTGGGCTTCGGTGGATTCTCTATGCTGCGCGAACGCTACCGTAGCCGCGATTTAAAGGCCGCACTGGAACACAAGGAGTGATTGGACGGGCTGATTGGCTGGCGGCTATTAGTTGGGTGGCTGTTGGCTGTTGGCGGCTGACTGGCTAGCGGCCGATAGCCAATGACTGGGCTGATCGTCAGCCAATCGGCTGCCTATAGGTCTCATTGATACATTCGGTCATCCGATTAGTGCATTTGCGCGGACAATTAGTGCATTCGATCATCGGATTAGTACATCAGTGTGCAATTATTAGTACAATTAGCCGCCTAATTAGTACATTAGGACATAAAACAATGTCCTAATGTACTAATTAGATGCTAAAATACGATAAGTGCCATGTCCTAATGTATGAATTATCGCTATGAAGGGCGGAATGCGATGACGCAGGATGAACTTATGCAAGTGCTGCAGGCCGGTGAATCATCTATGGTCGAGTTCAAGCGCTGCAGCGAATTGCCTCATACGGATACTTTTGAGACTGTATGCTCATTCGCCAATCGTTCTGGTGGCAGCATTTATCTTGGCGTTGACGATGACGGTCAAGTGCTCGGCGTCGATTCTAAGCGCGTTAGTGAGATAGAGCGCAACGTTGTCAACGTAGTGTCTAATCGTAAGATGTTCGAACCGGCTCCAATGGTGGAAACGGAACATATCGAGTACGACGAACGGATTATTGTTCGTATTTGGGTAGCTCCGAGTTCTTCGGTTGTGCGGTTCAAGGGCGCAGTGTTTGATCGCATTGCTGATGTGGATACACACATCGAAAGCGATATCCAGATTAGTCAAATGTATATTCGCAAGCAGAACTACTATTCCGAACGGCGAATTTTCCGTTACGTGACTCCGTTTGATTTGCGTCCTGAGCTGATTGCGCGAATGCGGCAGCTGGCGGTCGCTCAGCGAGCTGGGCACCCTTGGGGAACTATGTCTGACGAAGAACTGTTCCGCAGCGCCAAGCTATACGATCGTGATTACACGACCGGCGAAGAGGGCTTTAATCTTGCTGCAGTGCTGCTCTTGGGCAAGGATGAAGTCATTTCCTCGGTTTGCCCAGCGTATATTACTGATGCCGTGGTTCGGCGAGACAATATTGACCGATACGATGACCGACTTATGGTGCGGACCAACTTGTTCGATTCGTACGAGCAACTCCGTGAATTTACTGAGCGGAATCTGCCTGACCGCTTTGTGTTAAAGGGCGATAAGCGAGTGAGCCCGCGTACGATGATCGCCCGTGAATTGGTGGCAAACAGCCTCATGCATCGGGAGTATTCCAGTCCGGTGGTGGCGCGTGTCACCATTGATAATGAATCCATCCGGACGGTTAATGCTTCGCGCTCATTCTTTGAAGGTCGAATGAAGCTGGGCGAGTTCACGCCAATGCCAAAGAATCCGATTATCGCTAATGTGTTTGTGCAGACCGGCATAGCCGAGCAGCTGGGTAGCGGACTGCGGAATCTGATAAGAGCGTCCCGGCAATATACTGAGCGAGAGCCTGAGTTCCGCGATGGTGACATATTCGAGGCGACGATTCCTATTGTTCCTGCGCTGAAGACCGTGGATGGTTCTGGTTTTGCTAGCGTGAGATCTGTAGTTGAGAAAGATGCCGAAGAGGGTGCGAGGCTCATTGGCGGGGAACGTGTGGATGGTAAGAAAGCAGATGCAACCGCATCGGGTGAAATTGATTCGCGGGCAGCGATGCTGTCGGCGATGAATCGACGCTTGACAGAGGTTGACTATGTGACTGTACCTGAACTCGCCAAGATAACAGAGCTCGATAACAGAACAGTCCGCAAATTCCTAAACGGTTTAGTTGCGCAAAGAAAGCTGATTGCTGAAGGCAACACGCGTGGTCGGCGTTATCGGAAGGGATAGCGGGCGCGATATCTCGATGCAGTGGGATTCACTTAAGGGCTACGGCAAATATGATTCGTAGCGATTGGGCCAGCGCAATTCGAATGGCTCATGACTTTGTGCGTCGTTTGTGGTCTCTGAAGTTGTTTGCTGGGTGACGGTTTTGTGATAAAATCGCTCATATCAAAATGTTTGCGTAAACATTTTGGCTGCGCCGAAAGAAGGAGTCGACGTAGGTCATGTATCAGGCAAAGAGGCCGGCTCAGTGAAGCAAAGGCCGATTTTTCCGGTATAAGGCGGACAGCAGGAACACTAAGGAGACCAATGAAGGTACTGAGCAAATCGCTTGCTGCAATGGTTGCGGCGGCAACACTAGTGGGAGGAGGGGCGTTTGCGGTTGCCGGCACTGCGTATGCGGCTGATAACGATGCCATTACCGTGACCCCGAACCCGTGGTATGCCAACAGTTTCGATGGCTGGGGCACCTCACTGGCTTGGTTCGCCAACGCCACCGGCAGCCTCGGCGAGGAATCGGCCATCACCACCAATCTCGGCGATGACGCTTCCAAGGCTAAGGCTGTGGAATACGGCAAACAGCTGCGCGAACAGTTCTACCAGTCCATCTTCGGTGATGAAGGACTGGACCTGAACATGGCCCGCTACAACGTGGGCGGCGGCAATGCCTCCGATGTTGCCTACGGCTACCCATTCATGCGCCAAGGCGCTGCCGTGCCTGGCACGTGGAAAGATGACGCCACCGGTTCCGGCACGTATGGCAATGGCGTAACCACCAAGCAGGCCGACAAAGACAAGCTGGCTGCGGCATTCGACCCGACTGACGACAACCAGTATGACTTCTCCAAGTCCGCCGCCCAAGACTGGTGGATTGAGCGCGGTGCCACCGGCGATAACCCTGACATCACCGACGTAGAGGCCTTCGCCAACTCCGCTCCGTGGTTCCTGACCAACAGCGGTTACGCCACTGGTGGACGCAACTCCGGTAGCAATAATCTTGCAAACCCTGAGAAATTCGCTCAGTACATGGCCAAGAACGTCGAGCACCTCGAAAGCCTTGGCGCAAACGTTGACACGGTCGAGCCGTTCAACGAGTCCGAGACCAGTTACTGGGGCACTCCGGGCGACATGGCTTCGAAGTACACCGATGAGAGTGATGACAACACCAAGCTCATTAACAACTACTGGGATAAGTACTACTCCGACAAAGATAGGTCCGTCACCCCATACTCCAACGCGCTGAAGAAGCCGCAGGAGGGTATGCATGTCAGCAACGCCCAGCAGCAGCAGACGATTACCGCACTCGCTGAGGCGCTCAAGGACAATGATGACACCATCATCGCAGCCACCGATGCCACGAACTCCGCCGACTTCGTCAAGTCGTACAACCAGTACCCGCAGGCGATCAAGGACCTTATCGGCCAGTACAACGTTCACGCCTACTCCGACAGCAACCAGATGCAGTCGCGCGATATCGCTCAGGCAGACGGCAAGAAGCTGTCGATGAGCGAGGTGGACGGCTCCTGGCAGTCTGGCTCCTACAACCCGTACGGTTTCGACAACGCGCTGGGCATGATGAGCAAGATCAGCTCCAACGTCACCCGCCTGCAGTCCAAGGACTTCACCTTCTGGCAGGTGGTCGAGGACCTCTACAACATGCAGATGGGCTCGAATGTGAATCCGGCCGGTGAGAACACCAACTGGGGCACCGTGCTCATCGACTTCGACTGCACCGTGGCTGGCATGGACGGCAAGCTCTACTCCGAGCGCCGCGTGAACAACAACGGCGGTACCACCGATGGACTTGAACCGTGTACGGTTATTGCAAACGCCAAGTACAACGGCGTCAAGGCCATCACCCACTTCATCCACGCGGGCGACAAGGTCATCGCCAACAACGATGAGGACAACAACATGACTGCCACCTCCGACGATGGCAAGACACAGACCGTCATCCACCGCAACTCCGGCACCTCTGACCAGACCTTCGTCATCGACCTGTCGAAGTACGGCGAGATTGCCGACAACGCTTACGGTGAGCTCTACCTGACCACCGAAACCTCTGCCGAAGACAAGAACGCGGGTGTCGATTCCGCCACTCCGGAAGTCTTCGCCAAGACCAGCAACGTCAAGCAAGCTGAAGGCTCTGTGATGATTGACAAGGCTGCCAAGACCGCTACGGTCACTGTGCCCGCCCGTTCTATCGCCTCCATCCAGCTCACTGGCGTGACCGGCTACGCTAAGGATGCTGCCGTCGAGACCGGCGACACTTACCAGCTCGTTGGTAAGCAGTCCGGCAAGGCCGTGGCTGATACCACTTCTGGTGATTCCGCGCTGTCCCTGGCCAACGTCGCTTCCGATGCCGAGAACGCCAAGAAGCAGACTTGGACCTTTACCCAGATCGAGCAGCCCGCCGACTCCGAGCGCCCTGATCTCAAGGCTTATGTGATTACTAACGCCGAAGGCAAGGTGCTGGTGTCCAAGGATGGCACGAACGCGCTTTCCAACGAAACGGTTGAGGCCGCTAAGTCCGACCCGGCTGCCAAGTGGATTCTCAACACTTCCGATGGTTCGACCTACCAGCTGCTCAATGCCGCGACTAAGACGAACCTCGATGTGGATAACTCTGGTACCACAGTCGGCACGAAGGTTGGCTTGTGGCAGTCACCGAGCGGCACTTCGCCGTCCGCCAACCAGACATGGACTCTACGCAATGTAACGCCGACCAGCCAGAAGACCGTGAACGTGCAGACCGCCGTTAACGAGAAGGCCGCGCTGCCGACCGAAGTCACGCTCTACTACACCTGGGGCGAAGGCAAGGCCACGGTTGCCAACTGGGATACTTCCAAGGTCGATGTGGCCAAGGAAGGCACCTACGAAGCCACCGCTACCGCCACCGATGTGTACGGCAACGAGTTCAATGTCGCCGCTACGGTCTACGTTGGCGCGCTCACCGTTTCCGATCCGGTATCGGCTACAGTGCTGGCCGGCACCAGTGCGAGCGAGGCGAAGGCCGCGCTTGAGGCTGCGCCGGTGTATCTGCACGTCAAGGCATCGCCTGCATTCGAGGGCGATGCGGCTAAGGTTACGTGGAACTTCGATGGGCTTGATACCAAGCTCGCCGATGCCAAGGCTGGCGACAACATTGCCGTGACCGGTACGTACCAGCTGGACGACGCGACCACGATTGCGCTGAAGGGCACGATCTATGTCACCGCCGCCACGCCTGAGAATGTGGCCGACACTGCTTCCAGCCTGACCGTGACCAACCAGCAGACGGAATACAGCAAGGGCGATCAGTGGAAGAAGCTCACCGATGGTGACACGTCAGCTGAAGCCTGGGTGACGTGGAACTCTGCTGGTGACTATTCCGCCAGCCCGACCGCCACGATTGACTTCGGCTCTGAGTGTGAGCTTAGCAGCGTGACCATTACGTATGGTGACAAGGCTCCGGCTTCCGCCAAGGCCGAGTACACCACTGATGGCGAGACGTGGATGCAATTCGGTAGCGATGTTAAGCCTGCCGCAGGCCAGACGGTGACGTTCAAGGCCGATAAGGGCACAGTGAATGCCACGAAGGTGCGCATTGTGAACACCGTGAACAACGACTACATGAACGCCACCGAAATTCAGGCATTCGTGACGCCGGTTCAGGGTGCTGCGAAGAACATCGCCGCGGCCTCTGGCGCGAACTTCTCGGTGAACTTCCAGGAGGGTGCCTCCGCTTCCAAGGCCATCGATGGTGACACTACGTCAAAGGGTTGGTCCACTTGGGCTTCCACCGCCTCGACGGTGGACCCGGTCGCCACGTTCACCTTCGACGAAGCTCAGACCATCACCGAAGTGAAGACCTTCTTCTACTACGATGGTCGTGCGTCTTGGCCGAAGAGCCAGACGCTGGAATACCAGGATGAGGCTGGCGAATGGCATGGAGTCGGTACCAAGGATGGCTGGAAGATACAGGCCGGCGATGCCGGCTCTGGCTCCGACGGCATCACCGCCGCCGACACCCCGACCGTTGACTTCGTGCTCGGCACCCCGGTAAAGGCCAAGGCCATCCGCCTGACTAACACATTGCAGGACACCAAGGTGTACATCAACGTGGCTGAGATCCAGGTGTTCGCACAAGACAGCACGGTACTCACCCCGCAGCCAGCATCCGATGCCACGCTGGGCGACCTGCGTCTTGACGGCGAAACCGTTGAAGGCTTCGACCCGGCCAAGACCGACTACACGGTTGATCTGCCGGTCGACGCCGAGGCAAACCCAGTGCTGCAGGCCTTCGCCACCGACAATGCCGCCGCCGTCAAGGTGACTGGCGACGCGGTTGAGAACGGCAAGCTTGGCGGCAAGGCCGCCATTACGGTGACCTCAGCCGACGAGTCTGAGACGAAGACCTACACGGTGACCTTCAACGCCTTCACTTTGGCTTCGCTCAAGGTGATCGGACCCACGAAGACCGAGTACGCCATCGGCGACAAGCTCGATACCGCCGGTCTGAAGGTGACTGCCGTCTACCAGAGTGGCGACAAGACCAAGGAAGTGCCGGTCGCTCTTGACGACCCGCAGCTTGCGATTGGCTCGTTCGACTCCACCACCGCAGGCAAGAAGGCGATTACCGTCTCCTACCGTGGTGTGACCGCGACCTTCAACGTCACGGTCAAGGCCAACGCAGTCGCCCCTGGCCCTGAAGAACAGAAGCCCGGCAACACCAACAAGCCCGGTGCCACCGGCAACGGCAACAAGAACACGGTGGCCAACACCGGTTCCAGTGTTGCCGCCATCGCTGGCGCTGTCGCTCTGCTGGCCGCTGCCGCGGGTGCACTGTTCATGCTGCGCAAGCGTGCATAGCACCCTCGCGCAGTAATGGGTGAAGGAACAAGCCGGCAATATTGACTATTGCCGGCCGGTTCCTCCGCTCTTTGACCATAATTGGTCCGACAAGTTGAATACTGAGTTTTCAGTATCGGTATATTGATTTGTCGAACCTTTTCTGGCTTCGCGGATAGCGACATAACTGTTTGTTCAAAAACCCGTTATCATCAATCAAGGAACCAAATCAATGAAGATAAACAATAAGGGCAAGGGCGCTCTTATCGCGGCAATTACCGCCGCGGCAACGCTATTGTCATGCGGGCTGGCCGCTGCAAGTGCCAGTGCGGCAGGTGTGGATTACCTGCCTACCATCGGCCAAGTGCCGACATACACCAAGTTCCAGCCCACAGCCGATCCGGGCAAGAACGCTAGCGATTACTTCCAGCCATATTGGTATGCCAAGAACGCCAATGATAATGGCGGCACACACATCCAAGCGCACGGTGGCCAAGTGGTCAAGGTTGGCGACGCCTACTACTGGTATGGCGAAGACCGTTCTAACGGTTACGACAACAGCCCCGGTGTCCATGCTTATATGTCGACAGATCTATACAACTGGACCGATCTTGGTGTGGCGCTGCGTGCGGTGACCAGCAAATCTCAGTTGACGGATAAGAGCAATGCCGATTACGCCTACTTCGACAAGGCCTACAACCTGACCAAGTCCGACGGCAGTGTGGACGCTGCCAAGGCCGACGCAATCTTCCCGTACCTCAACACCAACCCCGATCAGGATGGTGATGGCGCGGTTGATTCCGTACAGGGCATTTTCGAGCGTCCGAAGATCATCTACAACAAGAAGAACAAGCAATACGTGCTGTGGTGGCATTCCGATGGAAGCACCACGCCGGGCGGTTCCAACTATGCACGTGCACTTGCGGGCGTGGCTGTTTCCGACAATCCGGCGGGCCCGTTCACTATGGTGGGTGCCTATCGTTTGCCTAACCAGAACAATTGGAAAGAAGCCGCAGGTAACCCCAGCTGGGGTGAGAACGGTGACAGCCGCGATATGACTGTGTTCGTGGACCCGAAGGACGACAGTGCCTATGTACTGTATTCTTCCGAAGCCAATGCCACGCTGTACATCGCCAAGCTCAACGATGATTACACCAATGTAGTCAAGACCACGAATGTGGACCAGTCCGAGGGACAAAAGCAGTACTCTGCTGACGGGCAGTACCCATACATTCTTGCAGACGCTACTACGGATGCCCCGGTGCGTGGCGAAGATTTCCAAATCGTCAAACAAAATGGTTCGCTGGAAGCTCCTGCCGTATTCCAATATGACGGGCGTTACAACATCATCGCATCTGGTGCAACCGGCTGGGACCCGAACAAGCAGACCTACTACACCGCCGACTCCATGCTGGGAAGCTGGACCCGTGGCGTGGAAAAGGACGATGCCAACGAGAACACGTGGTACAACAACATGCCGGAAGGCGCGGATGGTCTGTTGTCTGTGGGCGATACCCGCGGCACCACATTCGGTTCGCAGTCGGCTAGTGTGCTCGCAGTAGACCAGGAGAAAGGTCACTTCATCTACCTTGGTGACCGTTGGGATTCCGGTAAAGCCGATTCCACCTATGTTTGGCTGCCGCTGACCATCGGTGAGAACGGCACCATCGAAATGCATAATCCTGCTCAAGAAGGCGAGCCCGACGGCTGGGATCTGAACTATTGGGACAACCATGGTAGCGCCAAGGGCAAGCTGGTCAACTGGACTGTGGAAACCGGCGATGATCTCCCGAAGACCGTGAACACGGGCGGAACCGTTACTCTGCCGGACACCGTCAACGTCAAGGAAGGCGACGATACCATTGCTACCAAGGTGACATGGAATGTGGAAGGCGGTACGGCAGTCAGCAAGTCGACCAAGGCTGCCGGCAGCACCTACGCATTCAATGTGCCGGGAACCTACACCATTACGGGCACTCTTGCCGAGAGCAGTAACTTCAATCCGGGCCGTACATTCCGTAGAACCATCGATGTTTCCTGCTCCAACCCGATTTCCGGAAGTTGGAAGGAAGCTCATTGGAAGGGCGGCAGCGCGTGCCAGGTTTCTGCGTCCGGCGGTGCTTATGACTTCACGATTACGGACAACGCCAATCGTGGCGTCTGGACGGATCGCAACGAGGGCAGTGCGGTGTACCAGCCTGATGCTCTGGACGTGAACGAAACGCTGGAAACCACGGTCAAGCCGCTCGACTTGGGCGGTAATGGCGATCCGCGCGCCGGTCTGGTGGTCCGTAACGGTCTTACTGGCGCTAACGGCGGCAAGGGATATGCCACGTTACTTGCCAGCCCAAGCGGCGTTTACATGCAGTACGATTCCAATGCCGATGGCTACATCGATAAGGAAACATCGCATGTTGGTACCGGCTTCGGCGACCAAGTGCAGCTCAAGCTGGAGCGCACCTCAACCGATACTCTGAAAGGCTACTGGCGTGCTTCCGCGAACGATGAATGGCAGGATGTCGCTACGGTAACGCTGACCGGTGCGGACGTAACCGGGCTCGATGCCGGTGCTTTCGCCACGTCGAACAGCAATGCCGGCGCATTCACCGTGGCCTTCAACGGCACTGCGTTCGGTTCGCAGACTGCTGCTGTGGAGTCCATCGCGGCCAAGGGCCCTGAAGCCACTATCGCCAAGAGGCAGACGCTCGCGCATAAGGACGTGACGGTTACCGCTACGCTCACCAATGGCAAGACGCGTGTACTGGAGCCAGATGAATACACGTTGGAAGGCTTCGACACCACCAAATTGGGCGAGCAAACCGTGACGGTGCGTCTTGTCGCTGATTCTTCAGTAACCGCCACGTTCACCGTGACTGTGGAAAGCAACCTTGCCCGGTTGTTCTGCTCGTCCGCTGCGGCCTCGAAGTATGAGCCGGCCAGTAGCTGGGCCTCCGCTTCTACGGCCGACCTGACTTGCGACAACAACCTGAGCACCAACTGGTCGAACTGGGGCACCGGCGACACCTCGCCGTGGCTCAGCTACACCTTCGATAAGGCATATCAGCTGGGCAAGCTCAGCGTTGCGGTGGATAAGGCCAAGGGCGAGGCCGCTCCGAAGAGCTTCACTGTATCGTACCTAGCTGAAGACAGCGCCACGTGGACTGATGCCACGCTGCCGGCAGTCACTGTGAATGGTGCTGCTGGAGCCGTGACGGAAGCCGATGTGAGCGCTCTGCCCGCCACCAAGGGCATTCGCCTCAACTTCACCTACGCCGATGGCAATGACTATGCCAAGATCGCTGAAGTACGCATCGCCGAAGGTGAAGCGACACCAGAGCCGCAGCCGTCTAGTAACGCCAATCTTGCTGATCTGACTGTGGATGGCAAGACGGTTGACGGATTCTCCGCGGATACCACTAAATATGCCGGTGCGCTGGCTGGAGATGCTGCTTCCTACCCGACGGTGGAGGCGACTGCTGCTGACGCAAAGGCTACGGTGCAAGTGGAGCAGGCTTCGGCCGAGAACAACGGCGTGGCCACGGTGACTGTAACTGCTGAGGATGGCACGGCGAAAACCTACACAGTGACATTCGGCGAACTGCCTCAGTTGGCCGAGCTTGCTGTGGAAGTGACCAAGGATTCCTATCAGGTAGGCGATAAGTTCAACGCTGCCGATGTGAAGGTATCCGCCATTTACAAAGTCGGCGATACTGAAACGCTGCGCAAGCTGATTGATCCAACTGATGGTGATCTGAAGTTCACTGGCTTTGATTCTGCCACCGCAGGCACGAGGACCATCACCGTCTCTTATCGTGGCGTGAACGCGACGTTCGAAGTCACGGTCACGGCCACGGAGGTCACTCCCGGCCCTGGAGAGCAGAAGCCCGGCGATACCAACAATCCTGGCAACACTGCTAAGCCCGGTAGCACTGCCACGAATAAGCCGGCTGCTAATGGCGCTGCGCCCCTTTCGAATACGGGTGCTGCCGTGGCTGCCATTGCGGTCGTGGTTGTGGTGCTGGCAGCTGCGGCTGGTGCCTTGCTCGTCATCCGCAAACGCCGCGCATAACCATGGCAACTGCTGAGTAGCGTGGATTGCGTTGCTATTGAGCAATCTGCGATTCACGCCACTCAGCGAGTGCACCCGAGTGCGCCCGAGCTTGCGCAATGCAGGCGCAATACAGTGCAAACAGTACAAAGCAACAATAATGGCCGGTCTGAGCCAGCTGCTCCATGCGAGGGCAGCTGGCTCAGACCGGCCATTGTGTCTGCAAGTACATGCAATTAGAGCATGAACATGTGGAAGCCGTTGAGCGTTACTGGTTGTTTTGCTTTGTTGTTGCGCTCAGCAGTGCGACGGACGTCCGCCCGCAGTGTAGTGCAGCGCTCCGTGAACCAGCGCCGATGTGAAATGCATGTTGCACATGCCCGCTTCTTCTGCTTCGTGCGTGCAGCCGGCGATGCTGCATAGGTTCATACCCCGAATCATGGTCATACCCCCTCTTTGGGATGGCATCCGTGCCGCCATCTGCCTTCAGAGCATAGCGGACAATTGTTGCATTGCCTAGGCGGTACAACGCTTTCTGTGGCCTGTATCACATCCTTGCCGGCGTTCTGCGGCGTGGTTGGGCGTGTACATGTGCACTTGTGCGGTTTTGTTGTGTGTGATTTGTGGGTATACGGATAGAGTTTCTTCTCTGCAGTGGCAAGGGCCTCTCGGCCGGCGAGCCGGCTGATTTCTCCCATGCGTTGCTCAATGATTTCCGTTTTGCGAGTCTGAACGGCAAAATAGCTCTGGAGAAGTGCCACTTCTTCTTTCTTTGGATCACCGTTTTGAGCAATGAGATAGCAGGCGTATCGGGCGAGCTTGACGTCCGCGATGGAGCGGGTGGCACCGCTGCCGAGAGTCACGTCTCGCGTAGTGTCACGGAAATGGGATTCAACGGATACGCCGGAATTGTCGCAAGCTTGCTTGGCTCGTGTAATAGCTTTGCTGAAGTTTTCCCATCTGTCGTACCCCATATAGGTCATTAGCTCGCGTGCATACCAATACTCAACTTTGGAGTCCTCGGTGGTGTGTGCGATAGTGCTGAGTTCGCTGGTTTTGCGTGTGATTTCGTCGCGGTTCATGGGTGTGTCCTTATGTTTTTCATGACCATTTTCGTGACTCCACGAAAATGGTCAAAGCCAATAATTGCAATGGTTTTGAAGTATGGGCGCGCTCCGCCCAACTGGTCTGTCTTCGTCCGCCTTTTCGACCAGATACCTCATGGAGCACAATGCCAACGTCGCTACCGTTGGCCCAGCAAATATTCTTAGACGACGCCCCGAAGTGAATATCTATGCGGCTTTCAGAATATCAAAGAGCGTGGAGTGTGTGCATTATGCGTTCCAAAAATAGTTTCTAGTAATGAATTGTTTACGGTGTGAGATATTCTTGGGGTGTTTGCGGCGCTCTGCCGTGTGGCGAATGGGAATGGATGGTGCTCTTATGGGATTTGAGCAGGAAGCAGTTAGTGAACTGTATGCCAGCGTGTGGGGCAATCGTTCGACAATGCAGAGGGAATTCACTCGTGGAGCCCATGGTGAGCAGTTCGTGCTCCGGGAGCTGTCCATGAAGGGGACGCAAACGCCATCGCAATTGGCATCGGCGCTGCAGGCCAGTTCCGGCCGCATCTCCACTGTGCTGTCGTCTCTGGAGAAAAAAGGCTGGGTCACGCGTGACATTGATTCCAAGGATCGGCGCATTATTCGCGTGAATCTCACTGATTCCGGGCGCGAGCAGTCTCATCGGATGATAGAGGAAATGCGTTCCGCAATTTGCTGGATTTTCTCGCAAATGGGGGAGCGGCGCACGCGCGAATTCGTTGACCTGGTGTCTGAGTTCACCACATATATGTCGATTTGCCATCCGGGGCGGCCTCGGCCGACGGCTGAACAAGTGCGTGAGGCATTCGTGGAGCGGGACAAGCGCGTGGCTGAACACATGGCAGCTAAGCGCGCGGAGGCTGAGCGAGACCAGCTTCCTCCCGCTGGCGGGTCTCTCCCTCCGTCACTGCTGCGCGGTGACACCTCCCTCGTCAGAGGGAGGTAAAGGTAATTGAGGACGCTCACAGCGAACATGCAGAAGTGCGCGTAATATCTCACAGTGTAAGTAATCAAACAATAGAAACTATTAAGACATCGTGAACCGATAATCGCCGATAACCCAGCCAACTTAAGAACCAATCGTCAATAACCAATAACCAACCCAACCAACACAAGGGGAAACCAATGCTTCGCATCATGAAATACCTCTCCAAAGCGGAGATCGGTCAGATGCTCATCGCTCTGGTGACCATCGTCGGGCAGGTCTACTTCGACCTGAAACTGCCCGACTATATGTCAGACATCACCACGCTGGTCGAAACGCCGGGCAGCCACATGAAGGACATTTGGATTGCCGGCGGCAAGATGCTGCTCATCTCGCTCGGATCCGCGGCGTGTGCCATCATCACCGGCTACATCGCTGCGCGCGTGGCGGCCTCGTTCACCCAGCGTCTGCGCTCGCTCGAATTCCGCAAGGTCGAGTCCTTCGGCCCGGCCGAAATGAGCAAGTTCTCCACCGCCAGCCTCATCACCCGCTCCACCAACGACGTCACGCAGGTGCAGATGTTCATCACCATGGGTCTGCAGCTCATCGTCAAATCGCCGATTATGGCAGTATGGGCCGTGTGCAAGATCGCCGGCGAAGGCTTCGAATGGACGCTCGCCACCGGAATCGCCGTAGTGATTCTGCTGGCGGCCATCGTCATCATGATGGCCATGGTCATGCCGAAATTCAAGGCCATGCAGGCCCTGACCGACAACATCAACCTCGTGGCCCGCGAGAACCTCACCGGCCTGCGCGTGGTGCGCGCGTACAACGCCGAGGACTACCAGGAAGCCAAATTCACCAAGGCCAACAAGGACCTCACCGACACCCAGCTGTTCACCAACCGCGTCATGGCGTTCATGATGCCGCTGATGAACACCATCATGAACGGTCTGATGCTTGCCGTCTACTGGATCGGTACCTACCTGATCGATGCCGCCGGGCTCAAGGACAAGCTCACCGTGTTCTCCAACATGGTGGTGTTCTCCAACTACTCCGTGCAGGTCATCATGAGCTTCCTGCTCATGAGCATGGTGTTCGTGCTCTGGCCGCGAGCCGACGTGTCCGCGCAGCGCATCATGGAGGTGCTCGACACTGAGCCAATCGTCGAGAACGGCACCAAAACCGCCGCCGACGTGGCCAAAACCGGCCAGAGGGGCACCGTGGAATTCCGCAACGTCAGCTTCACCTACCCGGATTCGCGCGAGGCGATGCTGGAAGGCATCAACTTCACCGCCGAGCAGGGCCAGACGGTGGCGTTCATCGGCTCCACCGGCTCCGGCAAGTCGTCTCTTATCAATCTCGTGCCGCGCTTCTATGACACCAGCCAAGGCCAGGTGTTGGTCGACGGCGTGGACGTGCGCGACTACGACCTGAAGGCCCTGCGCGACAAGATCGGCTACGTGCCGCAGCAGTCCGTGCTGTTCAAGGGCACCGTGGCCTCCAACGTGAGCTACGGCGATCAGCCGGGCGACCCGGCGGAGGTCGAGATGGCCGATACCTCCACCCCGGCCGGGCGCAAGCGCGAGGCCGCGTTGATCGCCGCTGGCGAGGCCGCGGAAGGTGCCGATATACCGGCCGAGCAGCTGAATCGCGTCAAGGCCGCCGCCGACGTGGCGCAGGCCAGCGAGTTCGTGGCGCGCATGGACGGCGGGTATTCCGCCGCGATCGCCCAAGGCGGATCGAACGTGTCCGGCGGCCAGAAGCAGCGCCTGTCGATTGCGCGCGCGGTGTACCGTCACCCGGAAATCCTGATTTTCGACGACTCGTTCTCCGCGCTCGACTTCAAGACCGACCGCGAAGTGCGCGACGCGCTCGCCCGCGAGGCCAAGGATTCCACCAAGCTCATCGTGGCCCAGCGCATCGGCACCATCATGAACGCCGACCGCATCGTCGTGCTCGACGACGGCAAGGTCGTGGGTCAGGGCACGCACAAGGAACTGCTCGACAACTGCGACGTATACCGCCAGATCGCCGAATCCCAGCTCAGCCAGTCGGAGCTTACGGCATAGGGGGGCGGCAGTGGTAGCTCCCCATGTCAGGGGCTGAGCCGTAAAGGGAACAGCCCAGTGGGCTGTTCCCAGGCGAAGACGAGCTGATAAGCGAGCGAATAAAACAGCACAGCTGACTGAGGGGTAGTCGCGTACGGCTTCTCTCCCTCCGGCGCTTCGCGCCACCTCCTTCATCAGAGGGAGGTCAATACGGACTTTTAAGGAGTAAAACAAATGCCAAGAGGACCAATGGGCGGCAGGCGTGCCGTCGAAAAGCCCCATGATTTCGGCAAAGTCATGGGCAAACTCGTGAACTACTGCCGCAACTATCTTCCCGTCATCATCATCGCGCTCATCCTGGGCGCGGCCGGCACCGTCTGCCAGATCGTCGGCCCGGACAAGCTCAAGGACATGACCAACGAGATCGTCAAAGGTCTGCCCGCCATCGTTAACGGCAGACCGGTGATGAACTCGGTAGATTTCGGCACGGTGGGCCACATCGCCTGGACTTTGGTGGCCCTGTACGTGGGCTACGCCGTGCTCGGCTACGTGCAAAGCTGGATGATGGCCAACGTCACCCAGCGCACCGCCCAGCGACTGCGCGAGTCCATCTCGGTCAAAATCAACAAACTGCCGCTCAAATACTTCGACAAGGTTAGCTACGGCGACGTGCTGTCGCGCATAACCAACGATGTGGACGCCATCGGCCAGACGCTGGGCCAGTCGCTCGGCTCGCTGATTACCTCGGTGACGCTGTTCGTGGGCGCGCTGGTGATGATGTTCTACAACAACGTGATCATGACCCTGTGCGCCATCGGTGCCAGCCTCATCGGCCTGATCATCATGATGGCCATCATGAAGTCCTCCCAGAAGTACTTCGCCCGGCAGCAGATGGCGCTAGGTGACGTCAACGGCCACGTGGAGGAGATGTACGCCGGCCACCTCATCGTCAAGGCATACAACGGCGAGGCCGATTCGATCCGCCGCTTCGAGAAGTACAACTCGGACCTCTACGAGTCCGGCTGGAAGTCGCAGTTCCTCTCCGGCCTGATGATGCCGCTCATGAATTTCGTGGGCAACTTCGGCTACGTGGTGGTGTGCGTGGTGGGCGCGGCGCTCGCGCTCGACGGGCAGATCGAGTTCGGCGTGATTGTGGCGTTCATGATGTACATCCGCCTGTTCACTCAGCCGCTTTCGCAGTTTGCGCAGGCCTTCCAGAACCTGCAGCGCTTGCGCGGCCTGCCGCCGAGCGCGTGTTCGGCTTCCTTGAAGAGCCGGAGATGGAAGACGAATCCGGCAAGCAGGCCCTACTCGGCAAGGAACTACATGGGCGGCCACGAAGTGAAGGGCGACGTGGAATTCAGCCACGTGCAGTTCGGCTACGAGCCGGGCAAGCCGATTATCAACGACTTCTCCGCTTCAGTCTCGGCCGGTCAGAAGGTCGCCATCGTCGGCCCGACCGGCGCCGGCAAGACCACCATGGTCAACCTGCTGATGCGCTTCTATGAGATTTCCGGCGGTTCGATTTCGATTGACGGCGTGGACACCAAGTCCGTGCCGCGCTGGAACGTGCACGACCAGTTCTCCATGGTGCTGCAGGATACGTGGGTGTTCCGCGGCACTGTGCGCGAGAACGTCGCTTACTCCAAGCCTGGCGTGACCAACAAGCAAATCGAGGATGCGTGCAAGGCTGTGGGCCTCGACCACTTCATCCGCTCGCTGCCGGACGGCTATGACACCGTGCTCGACGACAAGTCGTCGCTCTCCCAGGGCCAGAAGCAGCTGCTCACCATCGCCCGTGCGATGGTGCAGGACGCGCCGATTCTGATTCTCGACGAGGCCACCTCCTCGGTCGATACACGCACCGAGGAGCTGATCCAGAAGGCGATGGACGCGCTGACCGTGGGGCGTACGAGCTTTGTGATCGCGCACCGCCTCTCCACGATTCGCGACGCCGACATGATTCTCGTCATGAACCACGGCGACGTGATCGAGCGCGGCACGCACGACGAGCTGCTGGCGGCGGGCGGCTTCTACGCCGACCTGTACAACAGCCAGTTCGCACTCGCTGACTGACGGATTGTTTCCTGCGTTAGCGGATTAGCGGATTAGCGGATTAGCTATACTCGGCTCCCCTCTCCGAGGGGAGCTGTCAGCGTAGCTGACTGAGGGGAGCAACCCATCGGTCCACCCGAGGGAATGCTCCACTGGATGTGATACTGATGATTTCGTACATTAGTGTGTGAAAAAACCGCCCGGAAAATTGGGGGATTGGGCGGCGGTGCGGTTGGCGTTGAGGATGGCGCATTCGAAGGGGAAATGAGCGCGCAGCTGGGTGGCCGAGGTGGTGAACAGAGCAGTGGCGAGTCCGTCGGCCAGTGTGACAGGGACGTGTGCCGCAACGGTGTTCGACGAATCGTCGGTATCGCGGTTTGCCGTTGTCGAGGCATTGCTGGCATGCGTCGATGTCTTCGTGGTTATGGCGCTCGATGGCGGCGTGACGGCCACCCATGTGGCGGCTACATCGTCAACCGGTAGTCCGTCGATGGCGTTGAGCAGATGGTGAAGTTGGTGACCTGCGGCGTCAGACCAGTGGCGGCGGCTGGGGGAGCTCGCGCAGAATGCACCTTGGCTGATTTCGACCGCACCTACGGCGTTGGCCGGATCGGCAGGATCTTCAAGGGCGATGGTGATTGGTTCGTCCGTATGCACTAGCAAATCACCCCCGGCGTCGATGACGTATTGAATGGGTTGAGGGTGGCCCGCGCCATCGCCCAACATCCCCGCAAGCAAATCCACCAAATACCCCTTACCGCACGCACCAAAATCGAGCGCGACTGGGCTGTGGGCGATAAGTGTGGTGCCGTGCCGCTCAACATCGGCTGACCAAACGGCTCGTCCGTGGATCGCGCCTGCATGTTCGGCGGCATCGGGCGTAGCCGCAAACGAATACGACTCGTCGTAGCCAAGCCGAATCAAATCCTCGCCCACGCACGGGTCGGTCGCCCCATCGGTTGCCGCAAACAGGCGGTCGTACAGGCCAAACAGACCCGATGCCCAGTCGGGAAAATCGAACGTGCCGCCATGTGCGGCCGTGCGCATCCGGCCGACGATGGAATCATCGCGGAATCGAGATAATACAACCTCATATTCATGGATGAACGAGCCAATACGATCGCGTATCTCATCGTCCAATACGCTCTCGGTGTGCACCAGTAATCCGGTCCCCAACGCATCAGGAAAAGCGTATACGTATGGCAGTTGCTCGGTCAGACTTGTCATGCCCACTATCGTAGAGCGCATGGTGTGCCGGTGTATACTGGATTTTGACACTGTGTCAATGTTGATTCGGAGGTTGTGAGAATGGGCAATGCGACTACAGCAAGTGTAACGGGTGTGCAAGTTGCACCGGCGAAGTCAGCCATCAGAGATCTCCCCATCGCCAAAGTGTGGGCGTTTGCGGTCGGCCAGTTCGGCTGGGCACTGCTTTCCGGCATTATCTCCAACTGGCTCGTGTATTTCTATCAGCCCGATCAGGAGACCATCTCTCAAGGCCAGACCGTATTCGTGCCGCAAGGCCTGGTTGTGCTCGGCATCGTGACCGTGGTGGGCGGCATCACCGCCTTCGCCCGATTCTTCGACGCCTTCGTGGATCCGGCCGTGGCGTCCCTTTCCGACCGTTGCGATTCCAAATCTGGACGCCGTATGCCGTTCCTGAAATTCGCCGCCCTGCCGCTCGCGGTGGTCACCGTGCTCGTGTTCTGGAGCCCGATCAACGGCACCAGCTGGGTGAACGCGGCGTTCCTGTTCGTCACCGTGATCGGCTACTACATCGCCCTCACGTTCTACTGCACGCCGTACAACGCGCTCATCGCCGAACTCGGCCACGACTCCAAGCAGCAACTCACCATCTCCACCGCCATCTCCTTCACTTGGGTGGCCGGCACGGCCATCGCGTACGTGGCGCCGGTGATTTGGGGCGCGTTCGTGCCGATGATGGGCCGCATCACCGCCATCCGCGTGACCTTCACCATCATGGCCGCCGTGGCGTTCGTGTGCATGCTGGTGCCGCCGCTGGCCATCCGCGAGAAGGACTACGTCAACTCCCAGCCCACCTCCGAATCGACCATCGAATCCCTGAAGCAGACGTTCGGCGACGGCGAATTCCGCAAGTTCGTATGCTCCGACGTGGTCTACTGGGTGGCCATCACCACCTTCCAGACCGGTCTGCCGTTCTTCGTGACCAGCCTGCTCAAGCTGCCGGAAACCACCACGACCATCTACTTCGTGCTCATGACCGGCGTCTCTGTGCTGTTCTATCTGCCGGTCAATATTCTGGCCAATAAGGTCGGCAAGAAGAGGCTGCTGCTGGTTGCCTTCGTGATCTTCACCTGTGCGTTCGCATTTGCCGGCGCCCTTGGTTCGGCCGTGCTCGGCTTCATTCCGGCGATGGCCCAGGGTTTGGTGCTCTCGGTGGTCGGCGCGATTCCGATGGCCGCGTTCGGCATCCTGCCGCAGGCCATCGTGGCGAATATCGCCGACGCCAGTTCCAAGACCACCGGCCAGGACCGTCAGGGCATGTTCTACGCGGCCCGCACCTTTGCGATGAAGATGGGCCAGTCCGTGGCCATGCTGCTGTTCACCGGCGTCTCCACCATCGGCATGGCGTCCGGCGCGGGCTACCGCATCGCCGCCGTGTGCGCGGCCGTGCTGTGCGGCTTGGGCGGCATCGTGTTCGCGTTCTACAACGAGAAGAAGGTGTTGGGCGTGCTGGAGACGTGATGGCGTTGCCGGGTGCCGCCGCGGTATCCATACGGAGCGGTGTGGGTGACTTGCCCCGTCTGCGACACTGAACAAGCCGCCGCGGTATCCCTGGTATCCAGGCGGAGTGGTGATCTTAGTTCGAGCTATTGCGCCGGCAGACGGCTGGGACGATGCTGCGCTTGCGGCGGCCCAACCGGCGACACCGAAACGTTACCGTGTCGACACGCGTGCGACACTTCGGCGTCAAATTGCGTTTGACCGCACTCCGTACTATATTGTGCGAGTTGCTTTGCGGAGCAAAGTAACATCCAAGGGGCTGTAGCTCAGTTGGTAGAGCGCTTCGTTCGCATCGAAGAGGTCGCGGTTTCGACTACCGTCAGCTCCACGAGACCCTCTGCATTCATTCCACCGTAGAGGGTCTTTTCATTTTGTTTTCGTTGAAATTCTGCCATCTCGCGTTTCAAGGGGCTGATTTGGGGTTTGCCGGAGGTCTACTTGCGTTTCGAGGGGCTGATGGTCAAGTAGATACGCCGCCAAAATGGCGGAATAGCGTTGCGTCAAAGCCGTTTGTATCGGTGCTTCACCGGATGAGGAGCCCCTTGAAACGGAAGTGGACCTCCGGAACATGTGAAATCAGCCCCTGCAAAGGGAGAATGCCTCGATTTCGCCATGGATTGTCGTGGATTGCTCTGTGGCATGGGCAATACTGGGAGTATGACAAGCGCAGATGAGTTGAATGAGCAGTATGACGCTGACGGTAGCGTGACGCAAGTGCCTGAACGCAATGATGAAGTTCATGCCGGCGAATCCGCCGTCGCCCAATCCCGCGAATCGGCCGTGACCATCCCCGCCGGCACCGTGGTGCTCGCCGCCACCCCGATCGGCAATGTCGGCGACGCTTCAGCCCGTCTGGTGGCCCTCTTGGAACGGGCCGATATCGTGGCCGCCGAAGACACGCGCCGCCTCTACGATCTCGCCCGTCGCCTCGGCGTCTATGTGAACGGTCGCGTCATCGCCTATCACGACCACAACGAGCGCGACAAGGCCGACGGCCTGCTCGACCAGGTCGAAACCGGCGCCACCGTGCTCGTCGTATCCGACGCCGGCATGCCCACCATCAACGACCCCGGCTTGGCCATCGTGCGCCGTGCCATTGAACGCGGTCTGCCCGTCACCTGCGCGCCCGGCCCCTCCGCTGTGCTCGACGCGCTCGCCCTCTCCGGCCTGCCCACCGACCGCTTCTGCTACGAAGGCTTCCTACCGCGAAAGCATTCCGAGCGCGTGCAGTATCTGCGCACGCTGTTGCCCGAACGCCGCACCATCGTGTTCTACGAGACGCCTCATCGCATTGCCGATTCGATGGACGATCTGCTGGACGCGTTCGGCCCGAATCGCCCGATGGCCCTGTGCCGCGAACTCACCAAGGATTATGAGCAGATTCGTCGCGGCCCGATTGACGAGATTCGCCAAAGTGTGATTGATGATCCACCCCGTGGCGAGATGGTGCTGGTCATCGGCGGCGCGTCCAACGAGGAGGCCGAAGCGGCCGCGCCCAGCACGTTGAGCGTGGATGACATGGCCGTGCTCTCCATCGACCGTGCTTTGGAGGACGGCCTGCGTATCAAGGACGCCATCGCGCAAGTGGTGCAGGAGCATCCACTGGCTGACGGATCGTTGGCCAATCGCAAGCAGGTGTATGCGGCTGTGCTGAAAATCAAGGGATAGCGCAGCAGCCGGCGATTATCTCCCCGTTACGCTTCCATCGACTCGAACAATATTTCCAACGCCTGCCGGACCCCGGGCCCACCACGCTGCGAGACCAATTCCAGCAAAGGCGCGTCGGCTTTGGGATTGGCAACCAGCCATTTACGCAGTTCGGGCACGTGATATGCGATGTGCCAGAGCACGGCAACATCCGTATCGGGCGAACATGCCACCGCGGGCGTAAGTCTGATGGGCGGTTCAGGCGGCGCGGTCATATCCGAGATTGCGCGCGATGCGGATTCGGATGAGTGTGCCGCCGCCGCGTGGCGAGGCAACCGTTGCGCCTGCCGCAAATGCCGTAAACGGTGAGCGGCATGGCGGCCTCTGCGATGGCCTCTGACAATGAACCCCCTCGTCATGCGCATTGCTCCAAAGCCGGTTCGTCCATCTCCTGCTGCACCGATTCAAAAAACATGCGTGCGCGTCCGGCGTACTTGTGATGCCGATGCTCCTTGACGATTTGCAGACAGTCGTTTGGCCGAAACTGGTACGCGGACATCAGCTGGCACACCAGTGCGTTGACGGTGGAAGGATCGGGGATGTCTTCAGGACTCATCACCAGGTCGCAAGCCGTACGGGCTGGCGTGGTGACAGGCAGCCCGCCGAGCTTGATGATTTGCTCCGGCAACGTCAATCTTTTGAATACGCGGATACGGCGGCTGACGGATGCCGAGCGGAAGTGCGATGTGGAAATCACGTCTATGGTACTCGGAAAGTCGGGGCCTCCCAGCCATACCCAAGCGGCGGTCATCGAACACACCACAGTGCCAAACGGGGCGACCTCCGCGACGATTTTCGCGCGACCATACAGTGTGCCCGAATGCTCGATCCAGTAGCCGGCGGAATCGTCGAGCTTATGTAACGTGCCGAAGGCGGCCAGACGGTTAAGGCTGAGCGGTCCCGGCAGATCCTTGGTAAACAGTATCGGCGGCACCGCAGGTTGCGCGGTTGCCGGCGAGGCGACTGTTGTGATGTCCGTCATCGGACCTGCTGTGATATCCATGACCGAACAATATGCAGAAATGCGGCTTGCGCGCCACCGGATAGGCGAAAACGGTGGATAAGTGCATAACTTTACTAGGTGCGCAAATGATGTGGATAACTCGGTGGATATTGGCAGGCGGAAGTGTGTGCGGATGTGCGTGGGCGTGCGTACGGATGGGTGCGCGGATACGTGTGCGAATGCGTATGTGGATAAGCGCGCAAGAGGTGTACAGATAAGTATGTGGGGAAGTTGCGGGTGGATAGGTGAGTGGGATGAGGATGGCGGCGCGGCAGCTATCCGGGCGTGTCCCCGCCGCGCCGGATAATCAAGCCTTATGAGTCATGTTTTGGTGAATGTTGCTTGGCCGTATGCAAACGGCCCCCGTCATATCGGCCACGTCGCGGGATTTGGTGTGCCCTCCGACGTCTACGCGCGCTACGAGCGCATGAAGGGCAATGACGTGCTGATGGTGTCCGGCACCGACGAGCACGGCACCCGATTCTCGTCGAGGCGGAGAAGGAAGGTCTCACTGCCCAGGAACTGGCCAACCGTTACAACCGCGTGATCGCCAAGGACCTATGCGATCTCGGCCTGAGCTACGATCTGTTCACCCGCACCACCACCGGTAACCACGAGCACGTGGTGCAGGAGATGTTCAAGCAGTGCTTGGAGAACGGCTACATCTACAAGGGCACCCAGCAGGTGGCGATTAGCCCGTCCACCGGCCGCACTCTGCCCGACCGCTACATCGAGGGCGAGTGCCCGATTTGCCACGCCGAAGGTGCGCGTGGCGACCAGTGCGACGCCTGCGGCAACGAGCTCGACCCGGACGAGCTCATCAACCCCGTCTCCAAGATTAACGGCGAAACCCCGCGCTTCGAGCAGACCGAGCACTACTTCCTCGACCTGCCGGCGCTCGCCGAAGCCAACAAGGCATGGCTGGAGACCCGCAAGGGCTGGCGTACCAACGTCATCAACTTCTCGCTCGGCCTGTTCAAGGAAGTCAAGCCGCGCGCCATCACGCGTGACATCGACTGGGGTATCCCGGTGCCGGTGAAGGGCTGGATTGACAACCCGAACAAGAAGCTGTACGTGTGGTTCGACGCCGTGATCGGCTACCTGTCGGCCTCCATCGAATGGGCCCGCCGCCAGGGCGACCCGGAGAAGTGGCGCGAATGGTGGAACGACCCGAGCTGCCCGGGCCTACTACTTCATGGGAAAGGGACAACATCACGTTCCACTCCCAGATCTGGCCGTCCGAAATGCTGGCCTACAACGGCCAGGGCTCCAAGGGCGGCGAAACCGGCCCGATGGGTCCGCTCAACCTGCCTGAGCAGGTGGTGGCCAGCGAGTTCATGACCATGGAAGGCAAGAAGTTCAGCTCCTCCCGCGGCATCGTGATCTACGTCAAGGACATCCTCGCCCGCTACCCCGTGGACGCCGTGCGCTACTACATTTCCGTGGCCGGCCCCGAATCCTCGGATTCCGACTTCACGTGGGCCGAGTTCGTGCGCCACAACAACGAGGAGCTCGCCTCCTCGTGGGGCAACCTGGTGAACCGCGTGGCCAACCTCATCAACAAGAACTTCGGCGAGATTCCGCCGCTGGACGAGGATTCGATGACCAACGAAGACCGTGGCCTTCTGGAAGAGGCTTCCGCCGCGTTCGACGTGGTCGGCTCCTCCATCGAAACCCACCACCAGAAGCACGCCCTGTCCGAGGCGATGCGTGTGGTCGGCGACATCAACAAGTACATTTCCGCCACCGAACCGTGGAAGATTAAGGACGACCAGGCTCGTCTCGGCACCGTGCTGCACGTGGCCGCTCAGGCCGTGTCTGACGCGAACCACCTGCTCGCGCCGTTCCTGCCGCACTCCGCACAGAAGGTGTGGGAGGCGCTCGGCGGCACCGGCACCTTCTCGCCGCTGCCTGAGCTCAAGGAAGTCGAGGATCTCGACAAGCCGGGCTTCACGTACCCGATCATCACCGGCGATTACGAGCTCGGTGTGAACGTGCACCCGTGGAAGAGCGAGGCAATCGAGGTCGGCGCCATGGTGCCTAAGCCCGCACCGATCTTCGCCAAGATTCCGACCGAGGCCGTGGAAGAGGAGCTGGCTCGCTTCGATGAAGCGTTGGCTGCTCGCCGTGCCGCCGAAGCCGAACGTCTGGCCGCCGAGAAGGCCAAGCTCGCCGCCGAGTGATTCGGCATTGCTAGCTCGTAGCTGACGGGCCACCTCGCACATGAAGTGTTGCGGGGTGGCCCGTTGCCGTATGTGCGGCCTAGCCCCGACAATGCGAGGCCGGTTGTCGGGCGGCGTTACAAACCCGTCACAGTTTGCCAAGACTTTTCTCAGACAAGCACATCGAATCCCCAAGAAAGAGACGGTTATATAGAAGATGTCAACGGAATGAAGTTCATACCGGTGGCGAGGTTCTTCCGAACCCCATAACTGAACCCTTCTTCTCTCTTCTCTCTCACCCGGCGGCCCCCTCCGCCGGGTTTCTTCGTTTTGGGCCGCATCATGCAACGCAAGTTACGCTGCTGTCCAGCTACATCCACGCCGCTCGAAGCCGTGATCCGCCACACCAAGCACGGGGCGCGGTGATTCGGAGCATTGCAGGATTCCCTCCATGCTTCCGGTTTGGGGGGGTGCTGCTTGATTCCTCTACTTCCAGCGAAACGTTGCTATCGCGGTATGGTCGCATGCCTGTTAAGCATTGAAGCATCTTATCTATGCGCAGTCGGTGTCCCGGTGGTGACGGCAACCGATTGACGTGCGAACCGGGCCAGATTTCGTTGTCCCGGTTCGTGATTTTGGCCTCTTTTGGGGAACCGGGACAGACCATCCCGTGAGCGCTCAATGTATGCAAATCCAGAAGCCCGGAATTCCGCCGATGTGTGATGGCGGATATTGTGCGGTAGGGCCGAATTGGCGATTTTTCGAGGGTGTTTCTGTCCCGGTTGCTCAAAAAGAGGCGAAATGGAGAACCGGGACAACGAAATCTGGCCCGGTACACACATAAATCGATTGACGTCGTTACCAGGACATCGGACACCGTGACGTATATCGCGAACCGCATAATATGGCAGTACGCAACGCAGATGATGTGCGGATTCGCCGGACGTAACATGGCGTGTGACACACAACAGTGCCATGCGGTCGGGGCCACGCGACCAAATGGGGTGCGATGAATGGCATATGCGTTGCAGCAAGCGCGCGCAATCGTATCGATGTCAGCTCAGTGCGCCCCGGTGGATTTCCGTCGTTTCCGCCGGGCAAGTTCATTGAGCGGCGTCGCTGTCAAGGTGAAATCGAATATGGAGCCTCGCAACGCCAGCTGTCGCCCGGCTCGGTAGGCGAGTTCGGCTTGAGACGGTTCATCAGCCATATTCGCGGCGGTGGCGATGAGGACGATCCAATGATGATGCCGTAACAGTTCGCGCTTGTCGTTGTCTCGCCGCCACTGGGCCTTGTCTGTGCGATGATGATCGCCGTCATATTCGATGGCGACGCGGAATTCGGGCCAAGCGAGATCGAGTGTTATCGGCGCACCATTGCTGAACGTCGCGCCGGGCACTGTGTAATTTGTCACGGCTCGTGGAAGCCCGTATTGCGTGGTTGTGATACGGGTCTCTGATTCCATCGGAGAATCCACGCGCGGTGCAATAAATTCAAGTGCGATCATGCATGTGGCTTTCGCGTTGAATTTCGGAAGTTCGCTGACCTGCCGCACAAAGTCCTGATAAATTTCGTCGGCGGTGCGGCCGCCCGATAGGCTCGGCTTGCGCGCTATTGCCGTAAGGGTTGCGTCGCCAAGTATGACCAATGATTCCAATGACATGTGAGCGGCGAGCTGCGCCCAAGTATGTACCAGATCCAGCGCGTGCACATGCTTGTTGATACGTGCATTGTGCGCGGTGCTTAGCGGTTTCCAGATGTGCGGTGTTGTTGGCGGAACGACGGCGCGTATCCGGGTGCGATGCGAGTCGGAGACGGTATGGAGCTCGGTGGCATTGAGATCGCAATCCTTGGGAAGCGGCACGGATTGCAGTATCAGCGATGTGGTCATGCCGAAGAGCACCGGCTTTCCGAGCTGTTGCGCGGCGTCCGTGCATCGTTTAAGCATTTCCCGCTTACGTTGGGTGAGGGTTTCGCTCATAGCGGGCGCAGTGGGGGTTGCCATACGCGGTGGTGAGTATGGCTCGGGCTTGACGGCGTGCGTGGACGCAGCACTCGGTGCCGCGGCATTGTTGGTCCAGCCGGGTGGTTCATCGTCGAATACGCCGGGTGGCGGGGTGGGAAATCCGCTGTTCATAACGCCACCGTAGCGTAGCGGTCGCGTGTTCGCCATGAAAAACGGGGTATGTGGTTCTAGCTTGCTGAGGATGTGGATAACTCTGTGGATAACTAAAGTGCTCCTATGTTTTGCTCACTCTGTGAGGAGTCGGCAAAACATAGGAGCACTTCAGCCGCGGCCAATAGACGGAATATATCAGCGGCAGCGACGGGTGAGGGGCTGCCAGGGATCGAGCTCGACTGGTTCGGTGGTGAGCAGGGCGCGGGTGGCGTCGTCGAGGTATTCCTTGCGGATGATGAGCTCGGTAACGTAGCGGTCGAACCAGGCGTCGGACATGACGTAGTAGCCGTCCTTGCCGGCGTCCTTGCCCCAGCTGTTCTCCACTTTCCAGCGGTTCGGCTTGCCGTCCTCGCCGAGGTTCACGCCGGTGAAGGTCATAGCGTGGTTGCTCGGGCTGTCGCCGTATTCGAGGCCGTGGGCCTTGTCGCCGGTGAATTCGGTGCCGAACAGCTGGTCGACGCGCACCACGGACTGGTCGAAGAAACCGTCCTTGCGCAGGGCGAACTGCGTGCAGTCGCAGGCGAACCAGATCGGGTGGCCGGCGGTGAGCTGGTCAAGCGCGGCCTTCTTGAACACGTCCAGCGGCACGTTGACGAATTCCATATCGCCAGCCTCGGCCACGTTCGCGCTGAAGCGGATGCGGTAGCGCTGGTTGAACGGGCGGTTCTTGAGCGGGGCGTTGGCCAGCGTCACGAAATCGTTGACGTCCACCGGCACGTACTTCTTGTAGAACTCAAGCGGGGTGATGCCGATCTCGCGAATCTGCGGGCGCTCGTCCTTGCCGGTTTTCGGCTTGTCGGACTTGTCCTTATCGCACTTGCAGGCCTTGGCGTCGGATTTGCCCTCGCACTTGCAGGATTCGCCGCACTTGCAGGATTCGGCCTTGCCGTCTGCGTCGGCCTCGGCCTTGCACTTGCGAGCCTCGCCCTTCTTATCCTCATCATCATCCTTGGGGCGCGCGAAGAAGTCGAACTTCTCCGGCGGTTCGCCGAGCGCCACGGCGCAGATGCGGTACACGGTGCCCATGTACTCGTCCTTCAACGCACGCAGCTCGTCCTCAGACGCCCCCGCAACCGAACGGCGGCGCAGCTCGGCCGCGAACTCGCGCAGCTTGGAGTTGAGGTACTGCTTGAAATCGTCGGAATTACGGGAGTTCTCAGACTCCGGGTAGGCGCTCTTGGGCACTAGGCCGTACTTGTTCACCAGTGCAGCGAACATCTGCCACCAGCCACCATCGTCTGCAGGCAACTCATTGATGGCCTCGAACAGACGCGAATCGGTCGCCTCGTCGAGCGTGCGCAGCACGTTCTCCAGATAAGTGTTCGACTTCTCCATCGCGTCCCAGAAGAACAGGTAGGTCTCGGAGAACTCGAAATCCTCAAGATTCCAGCGATGCATGAGTTCGTAACGCAGCGTGTTCAGGGAGGCGAACATCCAGCAACGGCCGGAACGCTCCTGATTGGTGATCGAACCCTGCTTGAGTTCGATGGAGAAGTCGCGTGGCAGCGCACGCACGCCGCGATAGTCGGTGGCCGCCTTGAGCACGCCGGCCGAGACCGCCGCGTCCGCCGCGATCAGGTTGGCGCGGTCCTTGTTGAAGTCTTCGGTGTACGTACGCAGAAGTTCGGGTTTGATGGCCCGTGCGCTGGCGTTTGCTGTCATGATGATTGATCTTCCATTCATGTAGGCGACGTTTGTGGTCCGTCGGTAGTATAAGTCGCCGTGTATTCGTCGGACGATTCACCGGGCGAAATCGTACGGGCGGATATGCGCCGGCGATTCCACCCCGCCAACGATTTGTCCACCTTGCTGCTCGCGCGGGCGCACGTATCATATGTACCGATACATATTATTGACGAATGTCGCATAGTCCAAAGGAGTACGTCATGACTTCGCTGCATAGCAAGCCGCTGGCCCTGAAAAACGTCACCGTCACCGATTCATTCTGGCGCACCGAGCAGGAACTCGTGCGCACGGCTGTGATTCCCTATCAGTGGAACGCCCTGAACGATAACGTCCCCGGCGCGGCCCCCAGCTACTGCATGCACAACTTCAAGGCCGCTGCCGCGCAAAACAAGCGCAAGGATACCCAGGGCAACGCGTTCGTGCCGCCGAAGTACACGTTCCGCGGATTTGAGGCGCTCCCCGAAGACCCGGCCAATCCCGACCCAGACAAGTTCTACGGCTTCGTGTTCCAAGACACCGACTTCTCCAAGTGGGTGGAGGCAGTCGGCTATTCCCTCGCCCATCACCCGGACCCCGCACTGGAACAGACCGCCGACCAAGCTGTCGACATCGTGTGTGCCGCCCAGCTCGACAACGGCTATCTGGACGCCTACTACATCCTGAACGGCATGGATCGCGCGTTCACCAATCTGCGTGACCATCACGAACTGTACTGCCTCGGCCACCTCGTTGAAGGTGCGGTGGCCTACTACCAGGGCACCGGCAAAGACAAGTTGCTCAAGGCCGCCTGCCGTTTCGCCGATTACGTAGACGAGCGCTTCGGTCGCAAGCCGGGCCAGCTGCGTGGTTACCCCGGTCACGAGATTGCCGAGATGGCTTTGGTGAGGCTGTACGAGGTCACCGGCGAACAGCGGTACCTTGATCTGGCCGAATATTTCGTGACCGAGCGCGGCCGGCAGCCGTACATCTTCGATATTCAGGCAGACGAGAACGCAAAGCGCGACGCCGACGCCAACTACAAACCCAACACGGACCCCAACCGGTACGCCTACCACCAGGCGAACAAGCCGGCCACCGAACAAGACGAAGCCGTAGGCCATGCCGTGCGCGCCGGCTACTTCTACTCCGGTCTGGCGGACGTGGCCCGACTGACCGACGACCAGGACCTCGCCGATGCGGCCGAGCGGCTCTGGCGCAATATCGTCGATAAGAAACTGTACGTTACCGGCGGCATCGGCGGCACGGTGGACGGCGAGGCATTCTCCTACAACTACGACCTGCCCAACGACTCCGCCTACTCCGAGACCTGCGCCGCGATTTCGCTGGCGTTCTTCGCCCGTCGCATGCTCGAGCTCGCGCCAAAGGCCGAGTACGCGGACGTTATGGAGTCGGCGCTGTACAACACCACGCTGGCCGGCATGGCGCTGGACGGCAAGAGCTTCTTCTACGTGAACCCGCTGGAAGTCAATCCGTATGCCTGCCATAAAGACAGCCGCCTGCGCCACGTCAAGCCGGTGCGCCAGAAGTGGTTCGGATGCGCCTGCTGCCCGCCGAACATCGCCCGCATCGTTGAGTCGGTGCAGGAATATGCCTACACGGTTGCCGAGGATGGCGGTACGCTGTTCACGCACTTGTATATGGGCGGCGTGGCCAAAGCTGAGTTGAATGGTACGGCTGTGGAGCTGGATGTTACGGCGAACCTGCCGTGGCAAGGCGATGGCAAGGCGGTCGTGCGCTTGGGCGGTGATGCTGCTGGCACCTCGGCTCAGGCTCCTGCTCGCTTTACGCTGGCCTTCCGTCTGCCCGGTTGGGTGGGCGATGAGTCCGCTGCTGCCGCCGCGATTACGGCCACGGGCGAGTCTGAGTCTGGGGCCGATAGTTCCCGCGTGACCCGCGAAATCCGCGACGGCTACCTGTACCTGACCGGCGAATGGCGCGACGGCGACACCGTGACGTTCGACTTCCCGATGCCGGTGCGTATGCTGGCCGCCAACCCGCTGGTGCGCGAGGACGCCGGCAAGGTGGCGTTCGTGCGCGGCCCGATCACCTTCTGCGCCGAGGAAAAAGACAACGGCGCCAACCTGCACCTGCTGCACGCGGATGTGGAGGCACTGCTGGCCGACCCGAGCGCGGCCAAGGTCGAGGAGTTCGACTTCCACGCCGGCGCCAAGGGCATCGACGACAAGGGCCAGGGCGAGGTGGAAGACGTGACCCGCCGCATGGTGAAGCTTGAGGTGCCGGCTTGGCGCGAGCCGTTGCCGGCTGCTGTGGCCGCCGCGGGTGAGGGCGCGGCCGAGGTTCCGGCGTTCGCGCCGCTCTACGCCGTGTACGCGCCGGTCAAGCGCGAGCCCGCCACCGCCACGCTCATCCCGTACTTCGCCTGGGCCAACCGCGGCGAAAACGAAATGACCGTCTGGCTGCGCGGCTGATATTTGCTCTCGGCTACTCTGGTAGCCATGGGCATCACGACATGTCGGCTCGAAGGGCCGGTGGACTTTTACTCGGTCGGGCAGTTTGTGTCCGGACCGGGCTGGCGCCATCTGCGGCGCACCATCGACACCTTCGAGCTGATGTTCGTGCGTCGGGGCGTCCTGCCGATGCGGGTGGGGGAGCAGACCCTGCATATCGAGGCCGGCCAAATCGCACTCTTGCCGCCGAATGTGGAGCATGCGGGCGCCGACATCATCACGTCTGACGTGGACTTCTACTGGATGCATTTCAAATTGCCGGATGCGCGCATGCTCCCCGATGACGCGGGTCTGCCGCAGGACGACCATTGCCTGTTGCTGCCCGATGAACGCACCCTGCCCGACCCCGACCGGCTGGCGGTGATGTGTGGGCAGCTCATCGACATCTATGCGCGATTCGGCCCGTATTCCAACGCTTACTGCGATTACTTCGCCACCGGCCTGCTGCTGGAGGTCAGCGCGCAGGAGCGGCTGAAGGCGGACTTTGCCGCCCATCGTACGCTTGCCGGCTACCGGGGCGACGGCAAGCCCATCACCAGTGCCGACCGCGTCCGGCAGCAACAGGAATGGGCCATGCATGTCGATTCGGCCGGTGCCGCTGGCGATTCGTCCGGCCTGGCGCCGATGCTGGCCATCCGCTCGTGGATTATGGCCAATGCCTTCGACGACATCACCGTGGCCAAAGTGGCCGCGCGCTTCCACTATTCACCCAGCTATCTGACCGCGATGTACCGGCGCGTGTTCGGCGTGGGTGTGGCCGAGCAGATCATCGAATATCGCATCGACCGTGCGCGCGAACTGCTGAGTTCTACCGCTTCCAGCGTGGCGGATATTGCGCGAGAAGTGGGCTACGCCGATCCCAAGTACTTCATGCGCGTCTTCAAGCGCCGCACTGGCCTGACCCCCGGCCAATACCGCGACGCTTTCCCCGCCCGCCTCTACAACACCGTGTGATTAGGGAAGGTCATGGTCCTAACCCTAGGAAAAGTGCGCATGGGCACCACCACCACATGGGAGCGCTGGGAACGGTTTGACGCATGCCGAAACCTCGCACGTCACGCCGCACGGCACTTGGGCAGTGGGCGCGGCAGTCGGGAATCGCCGCCCTATTCCAGCGTTTCGGCGTTACCTGTTTGCCGAACCGACGGTGGACTCGCGCGGAACCAGTGTGTATCCAATGGTGGCGCGCGTGGCCGGCATGCCAGCGGATTCGTCGGACCTGCCGTCGCCCTGGTCGCGCTGTTCCACGCGGCGGGTGATCATATCGAGCGCGAATTGGGCGAGCTGATCGAGATCCACTTGAACGGTGCTCAGCGTCGGTGTGGTGTACGAACCGGCCGTGGCGCCGTCGAAGCCGATGACTCTCACATCGTCGGGCACGCGGATGCCGTAGTCGGCAAGGCCTCGGATTACTCCGAATGCGGCATAGTCGTTAATGCAGAAGATGCCATCGATGGCCGGGGTGCTTCCCGTTGCCCGCGTGGTGCCCGGGGAACGGGACTCAGCAGTGTCATCAGCCGATTGCGCACGAGCCTCGAGCATCGCCTCGGCGATGGCATGACCGGCTTCGATGCCGCTGTCGCTACCGTAACCAATGAAGTTCGTCGATTCGTCATACGGCAGCCCGGCGTCAAGCAGTGCGCCGCTGGCCCCGCGCAGGCGCAAACCGCTGGAACTTTCCACGTGCGCCAGTTCGGTTCGTGGCGAATACCCGTCGCCGACAATGGCGATGCGGTGGCATCCGCATTCGATGAGATGCTGCACTGCCGCCCGCGCGCCGTCTTCGTTCGGGAAATTCACTGTATCGAACGTGGGCGTTTCCTCGCAGGCGTCAATCAGAACCAGCGGTCGGCCGTGGTTGATCGCGGAAAGCGGCACACCGGCATTCAGGCCCGAAGCGTGGATAATCTCGCCGTCGAACAACTGCCCGGAGAACGGGTTGTTGGCCAGCGCGTGTTTGGCGGCATCCGGAGAGTACCGGGTTTGCTCCACGAACGGCGTCAGCCCGCGCGCGGTGGTTTCGGTGACGAGCGATTCGACGAGTTTGGAGTAGAACGGCGAATCGAATTCGTTGACGATGATGTGGATGATGTTGCTGCGGCCGGACTTCAGCATGCTGGCCGTCAGATTGATGCGGTAATCGAGCTTTTCGGCCACTGCCAGCACTTTGGCGCGAGTGGAATCCTTAACACCCGGCTTGCCGTGCAGCGCATTCGAGGCGGTCATGGGGGAGAACCCGGCGGCCTTCGCTACGTCGCGCAATGTTGGTTTGCCGCTCGGCATAACGTCACCTCATGTTTCGCCTGTGATGGGCATTGGACAATGCCCGTAATGCTTCCAATGGTTGTAACGGTATTCACAACATCGTGTTTTGGCAAATGGTGGCTGTGCGCCGGAATCGCTGAAAATGCTGCGCTTAGGCGATGACGCGCCGAGCGTAACATGCGCTTGCTTGATATCGTTCCGGTGGAAGAATATGTAACGGTACATACGTCGGTGTGCCAAGAGGCCATGAAGTTCGTCGTACGTTGGGATGGGACTCTCCGGGGGAGTGGCGTCACTCTTCACCTATCCGTACGTGCGCGATGCCGATTGGTTTGCGGCTGGCGTACCGCCGTATGGCAACTTATACGAATATCAACGAAAGCAGGATACGATGACGGATCTTCCGCAGAGCCTTCCTCAGGCATGGCGTCCGCCGATGGGCTGGAACAGCTGGGATTCGTACGGCACGACTCTCACCGAAGACGAGCTGCTGGCCAACGCGCGGTTCATGGCTGAACACCTGAAAAACGCCGGCTGGGATACGCTGGTCATCGACATCGACTGGTACGACCCGACCGCCCGCGCACATGGTTACAACGACAACGCGCCGCTGATTCTCGACGAATACGGCCGTCAGCTGCCTGACCCGGTGCGTTTCCCGAGTGCTGCCGGCGGCAAGGGATTCGGCCTGCTCGCCGCCGCCGTCCACGAACTGGGCTTGAAGCTTGGCATGCACATGATGCGCGGCATCCCGCGTATCGCCGTGGACAAGAACCTGCCCGTATACGGCACCAACTACACCGCCAAGGACGTGGCCGACCTCGACCACGTGTGCAAGTGGAATCCGGACAACTACGGCCTGAACCAATCCCACCCGGGCGCGCAGGCCTGGTATGACGCGCAGCTCGACCTGTTCGCCTCCTGGGGCCTCGACTTCCTCAAGGTCGACGACATGCAGACCCCGTTCCACTCCGACGAAATCGCCGCCTATCATCGCGCCATCGCCAAAGCCGAAGCCAAATACGGCCGTTCGATTGACCTGTCTCTCTCGCCCGGCGGCTGGGTGGCGACGAGCTACGTCGACTTCCTGCGCGAGAACGCCCAAATGTGGCGTATTTCCGACGATCTGTGGGACCGTTGGGAAGACATCTACCAGCAGTTCGCCCGCTTGGCCCGCTGGGCGCCGTTCCAGACCACCGGCCACTGGGCCGACGCCGACATGGTGCCGTTCGGGCACATAGGCCTGCGCGCCGAACGCGGCGACGACCGCCAATCCCGCCTTACGCTGGACGAGCAGAAGACACTGCTGGCCCTATGGTGCATGGGGCGTAGCCCGCTTATGGTCGGCGGCGATCTGCCCACCAGCAACAGCGACGCCATCGCGCTGCTGCAGAATCCCGCGTTGCGTGAGGTGCTTGCCGGCTCCACCAATAACCGCGAGACCGTGCGCGAACGGATTTTTGGCAAATGGTGGGATGAGAGCACCTACCGTGGCGAGTTCATCGTCTGGTCCGCCGACGCAGCCGATTGGGCTGATGGCACACGTTCCGCGCATCACGGCGGCCATTACGCCGCGCTGTTCTGGACCGGCAGCGACACATACGAGATCGGCCGCAACATCCAGCTCCAATCCATTGTGGGGCTTGACGCCCGTAATGACGATTGGACACTCGCCGATCTGTATGCCGACGCGCCGGGCGAGTCCGCCGACGTGCGTCTTGAAGGCGTGGGTGCCGACCGCGTCATCACCGGCACGATTCCGCCGCACGGCGTGCTCTGGGTGGCCCTGGACCGACGCTGAAACCGAACCTGCCTCCGCCAACCAACCTCCTGAACCGACCGCCCGAATCGTATGGAGAAACCTGCCATGAATGCGAACATCGCAAACGAACAATCCCCGGTAGCTGTTCCGCCCGCAAGTTGGTTCCTACGTGCGTTCGCTGGCGTTCTGACCTGTAGTCTGTCTGTCTCTGTCTGTTCGTTGCTTCGCCTTGCTTGCGTTTTGTACGTTTTATCTGTTTCGTGAGTTTCGTGCGTTCTGCGGATTTCACGCGTTTCGCGCAGTGCCGCACGCTGATCACCATTCAGCGTGCGGCACTTTTGCATATCTCACGTGTTGCGGGAGATGCCGATTCCGTCGCACAATACGTAAAACGTGAATGAACCACTCACTATGCTGGGTTGTTTGAGCGTGATATGACATGCGCCACTTTCCCGGGAATGCGTTGCGAATTGGACCTGTTCGGAGGTGTGCAGCGACGCATTCCGGGGAATGTTGCGCTTAGAGAGCCGCGTATCGTTGCTAATGCGGGGAACACGCAGAGTTGCGGGCCGTTGCGATTAGACGCAGGTCGCCTAGACTAGTACGCGTTTGCGAAAGTCGAACGTGCTTCGACCGATGAAGGAGAGCTTCGGTCATGCGGCCAATGACAGGCGCAGTGCGAAGCACGGCTGATCGTGAATCGCGGCGGCAGCGATTGCCGCGTGCGGCGCAGGAGCATGCCGCACCATACCACAAGCAAACAATCCCCAAGAAACGGTGATCTCCTCACATGTACGTCGATCCGGGAATCAATACCAGCGCAAGCAATCTCAAATGGGTGCTGCCATACTGCAAACCAGACCTGCCCCGCGTGGTAGGCGCGCTTCTACTGTTCATCGCAAATAACACGATGGCCCTGACCATTCCGATTCTGTCCGGTATCATCGTGGACCGCGTCATCGTCGGCGGACATGCCGACGAACTGCCACGTCTGTGTGGACTGATGATCCTCATGACCATCATCCGCGTGGGCGCGCGATACGGCTACCAGATGTGGATGGAGCGTTTCGGCCAGAACTCGGTCTACCGCCTCGTCTCCGACGAATACGAGAAGCTGCACGAGCTCGACTTCACGTATTTCAACCACACACGCACCGGCGACATCATGAGCCGCCTGACCTCCGACACCGACGCGATCCGCCACTGCCTGAGTTGGGTGAGCTATCAGATTGCCGACTGCGTGGTCATGTTCGTGGGCGCCCTGTGCGTGATGTTCGCCATCGATTGGCGACTCGCGCTCGTCCTGGCCTGCGTCACGCCGTTCATTTTTGTGCTCACGCGCGGCCTGTCCACGCACGCCCACCCGCTGTTCTTCGCCATCCGCAACTCGCTGGCCTCCCTCAACTCCATGGTCGAAGAGAACATCGAGGGCAACCGTGTGGTCAAGGCATTCGTGCGCGAACCGTACGAGACCGAAAAGTTCGACGAGCACAACGACGATTACATGCAGTGCAACATGGCCTTGGCCTACAACTCGCGCAAGTACATGCCGTGGCTGGACGGCCTCGGCTTCTCGCTGCAGCTCATCACCCTCGGCCTCGGCGGCTTTCTGGTCATCAAGGGCTACATGACCCTCGGCAATCTGGTGAGTTTCAACTCCTTCCTGTGGATGATCGACGGCCCGGTGCGCCAGTCCGGCTGGCTGATCAACGACTGGCAGCGATTCAACGCCAGCTGCATCAAAATCCGCAAGCTGCTCACCGAACAGCCGCGCATCGTGGAGAAGCCCGACGCGGTCGAAGCCGTCAAGCAGGCGGTCACGATCGTCGAGCAAGTCAAGCACGATGATGAGGCTACCGGGGCTACCGGAGCGCCCGTGGCTTC